>VOFJ01001564.1_pt1 | contig 13196 bp, 25 predicted proteins | sample 5384081 | NCBI WGS metagenome assembly VOFJ01 (sample SAMN12384729, study PRJNA508395) | human gut metagenome | isolation source: healthy gut I | host: Homo sapiens
TGAAAGCAAGACAACCGTCTCAGCGTGCTGTTTACGGTGGGGCTCACGGTGGCGGTGTTGGTGCACCTGCTCTTTGTCCAGATGCTCAACGAGCAGGTGGTGCAGAAAAAGGATTCTCAGTACCGTGCCACATTGAGCAGGAGCGGGCGGAAGCCCTGATGGAATCCTACACCACCCAGCGCCGCCTGACCCATGAGTTTGCCAACCATCTCGAAGCACTGAGCCTGATGCTCCAGCAGAACGACGTGGCCGGAGCCCGCAGCTACCTGACCTCCATCAGCAAGACCATCCAGATGAACAGTGCCATCCTCAATACCCACAACCCCTGCTGGACGCTCTGCTCAGCAAAAAGTACGAGGAAGCAGCCCGGAAAGGGGTCATGATGTACTTTGACCTCTCAGACCTGAAAGATATCCCGCTGGATCGGACGCATCTGGTCATCGTGGTGTCCAACCTGCTCAACAATGCCATTGAGGCGGCGGCACAGGCGGCCCCGCCCGAGGTGCATGTCCGGATGAAAAAAAAGACGGAGGGAGAGCTGGTGATCTCGGTGCGCAACCGGGTCAGACAGAATGTGGAGATCCCGGAGGGGCAGCTGCCCTGTTCCACCAAGCGTGAACCCGGCCACGGCATGGGGCTGGCCAATGTCTGCGCGGTGCTGGAGGCGCACAACGCCGAGTACACCCTCAGCTGCCGGGACAACTGGTTCCGCTTTACCTGTGCGTTCCCGACCAACGGAATATGACATCCTGAGATGCAGAATATGACAACTCCCGTGCAATGGCGGCACAAATCTGCTATGATAAAAGCAGTAAAGGCGACCTGAGCGGGAATGGCGCTTTGATTGCGGCCGGATTTTTCCGGGGCGTCTGCTGATGCATAAAGCCCTGCGATGCGTGTGTGCAGGGCCTCTGGCCTTTGCTTTCCGAAAGTCTGACGAGGCTCTTGGCGGCAGTCTGGGGATTGCTGTACATAGAGAACTTGACCGCTGTGTGGCTTGCGGCGGGCGGCACCGTGTGTGTGGGAACGGGTGCTGCCCGGCGGGGCTATGTGGTTTTGCAGGTCAAGAGCTTCGTCGGGCTTTTTCTTTTTACCGTTTTGTCATATTTCACGGTTTGTTTCTTGTTTTTTACCGGGTGCATGGTAAAATTAAGATATTCTTGAACAAAGAAAATTCACAAAACTTTAAATTTTACGGTTAAAATACCCGGAAAGAAAGTGGGCGGAGCGGATGCGAAACAAACGGGCCGGAAAGGCTGTGGCAGCGTTGGCCATGGGAATTGTGGTGGCCGCGGGTCTGGTAGCTGTGGGCGCAAAGGAATCCGGCCCCAGCCTGACGTATCATGAGCTGCTGGTGCTGGCCGGGGATAAGACTCAGGCGGCCTCTGCGGAGCAAGACCTGGAAGCAGCGTCCGGCCTGCCGGAAGCCATCGGGGGAAGAAGCGGTCGCTGTCAGCAAGTTAAAAAGAAGAGCTGGAAGAGATCGACGCGGAAAACAGCGCTTCCAGTGAGGCCGTGCCGGAAGAGATGCCGGAGTCCGAGGCGGCTGCCTCGGAAGAAAGTGCCTCGGCGGAGAGCACCGCCCCGGAGGCTTCCTCGGCCTCGGAAGCTGCCGCGTCCTCCGTGCCATCCAGTGCGGCGGAATCCCATGCCGTGTCCGAAGCCGCCAGTGCCCCGTCCAGTACAGCGGCCAGCAGTGCCCCCACTGCAGAGGAACTCTGTGACCGGCAGGTCGCGGAGTATATCCGCCAGATCGAGCAGCTGCAGGCCCGCAGTGAAAAGCGGCTTTACAGTATTATGCTGTCGGCCTATAGCGAGTATATGTCTCACCCGGTGGAGGAGCGGAACCTTGTGACGAAAGTGTCTGCGGTCCTTTCCAAGAGCGGGGAGCTAACGGCCGCCCAGAACCAGTGTGACGCGGAGTTTGCGCAGATTATGGCTGCCATGCGGAAGACCCTGCGAGAAAATGGCCGGGATGAGAGCATTGCGGATGAGGCGGAAAAAACCTATAAGCAGAAGAAAAAAACGCCCTCATCAAGGAACTGACCAGCCAGGCCTACAGCGGCGGCGACGGCAGCGGCCAATCCGGCAAATGGCTGGCCGAGCACGCCGATGGAAACATCGTGGACTGAGATGGAAATAAGAAAAAAACAGCGCCGCTGCGGCTCTGGGAGAATTTCCTGAGAAATGCAGCGGCGCTGTTTTGCAGATGAAACACTTTCGTGTCCTGAACTTCACGGAAATCGATTTACAAACCTGAAGAGATATATTATAATAAAATCGCTGTGTTTCGATATAACACAACCAAAGGAGGAAAACTTGGTGCTGGTTACTCTGATTGAGAGCGTTTACAATTTTTTTGTGGGGAGATCTGCTCACTCTGCCGCTGGGCGGCGTGACGCTCAACCTCTCCCTTATGGTCATCCTGCTGTTTACGGCGGGCATCTATTTCACACTGCGTACCCGGCTGCTTCCGATGCGGCTGTTCCGGGATATGCTGGACGCTGTCTGCGAGAAAAAGCAGGGGAAGCAGGGCGGCCTTTCGTCGCTCCAGACGCTGGTGGTCTCCACCGCTACCCGGTGGGTATGGGCAACCTCGTTGGCGTGGTGGCGGCGGTTTCCGTGGGTGGTGCAGGGGCTGTGTTCTGGATGTGGGTCACGGCGCTGCTGGGGGGCGTCCACTTCCTTTGTGGAGTCCACGCTGGCGCAGAAATATAAAGAGCCTGATCCGCTTTATGGCGGCTGGCGCGGCGGCCCGGCATTTTATCTGCACAAGCTGGCAGAGCGCAAGCGGGGGAAGCTGCTCAAAAAAAATCTGTTGTGGCATCGTTGTTTGCGGTGTCTGGACTCATTTGCTGGTGCGGCATCAGCCAGGTTATCAGCAACTCGGTGAGCGAGGCGTTTTCCAATGCGTTTTCCATTCCGCCGCTGGTGACGACCCTTTGCGCTTACCGCGCTGGCGGCAGTCATCGTCCTGCGGAAAGATGCAACGGTCAAGAGAGCCTGGATGTGATTGTTCCCATCATGGCGGGCTGCTATTTCCTCATGACGCTCTATGTTGTTTTCACCAATCTGCCGCAGCTGCCCGGCGTGCTTGCCCGTATTTTCTCGGAGGCATTTGGCCTACGGCAGGCAGCCGCTGGCGGCTTTGGAGCCGTGGTTATGAATGGCGTCAAGCGCGGCCTGTTCTCCAATGAAGCTGGCTCCGGCTCCGCGCCCTGCGCGGCAGCGGCTGCCGAGTGTGACGACCCGGTCAAGATGTGATTGGTGCAGGCCCTGGGAGTTCTCATCGACACCATCGTGATCTGCAGCTGCACCGCTTTTTGTAATGCTGCTGGCTCCGGAAAGCGTGACCGCTGGGCTGCAGGGCATGAATCTGTTACAGGCAGCGATGCAGTACCATCTGGGCGGCTTCGGAGTGGTGTTCATTGCCGTCACGCTGGCACTGTTCAGCTTCTCAACGTTTATCGGGATTTTGTTCTATGCACGATGCAACGTGGGCTTATCTCTTTGGCAACCATTGGGGCTGGCAGACCGCCTATAAGCTTCTGGCACTGGCGATGATGCTGGTGGGCGGTATGGCAGCCTATACGGTCGTATGGGATTTGGGCGATGTGGGCATCGGCCTGATGACCATTTTCAATATGATCGCTCTTTATCCCTTGTCCGGCGAAGCTTTGACCGCTCTGCAGGAATATGAGAAGAAAAAGCACCTGAAATAAAGATCACGGAAATAGAAGAAATAAAGACACCGCACCCCTGTTTGTAAGATGCAAGCCAGGGTGCGGTGCCTTTTTTGCTGGAGGAAAAATGAGAAATAGAGGGGGCATTCAATCGGCTTAATTGCTGAAAAGTATAAGTTTGTCAGAAGAGAAGCACAGAAACTTATGGAATGAGAAACCGCTGATGGTTCAGAACGGATAAGAAATCAGACAATTTGTAAAGAAAGCTCAAGCTGATGCGATTTTTTTTTAGATAGTAATATAATGAGGACAAGGCGAAAACTATTGATTGTTGACGAGACACGTGATAAAAATAATATGAAACTTAAAATGTGAAATAATGTCATTTGATAAAATACAAAATATATTTATTGCTGACAGGATAAAGCGGAATGTTAAATCAATTGAACGATACGTATGAATATTGAATATAAATTTCGTCAACAAATATTGTCTGATTTCTGAATTCGGAGACTTAAAATGAAATGACTGCACGGGAGAAAAGGAAAAATGAATGCGGTGAGTTTAGAGAATAAAACAATTTTAGTCACAGGGGAGTGTGAAATAATACGCGGCTGTCATAATAGGGACAAGGGTACGGCAGAGAATGAAAGGCTCCGCAACCCGAAGTTCATATTTTCTTACCCGAAGAATGAACGACTGATCTTTTTGGGTGGCAGCAATGCCGCACAGGAAGAAATCTCGACCATGAGGGTGGGGTGACAGCCAGCGGACAGGTGCACGAGCCTATCCGCTCTTTGTGTTGGCCGAGATGTTGATGAAGAAATTGAGTGGGATTGTGGGAAAGATTTATGAGCAAGAAACTTGCGATTGCGATGTTCGGACAGAAGCGATTATCAAGAGAAGGCGGAGTAGAAATCGTTGTCAAGGAGCTCTGCACGCGAATGGCGCAGCAGGGCTGTCAGGTGACATGCTACAACAGATCGGGACATCATGTGAGCGGTGCGGAATATGACGATGCTGGTAAAACGGAGTACGAGGAAATCCGTCAGAAGTCTGTTCCGACTATTGAACGGCGTGGGGCTAGAGATATAATAGGGTCAACCAAGAAAAAACTACGATAACTAAAAGGGTTTTCAAGGCTTGAGTTGTCCTTCAAAAAGTTTTATTTGTTGAAAAGACTGCAAGATACGGAAAATCTGGGGTTATATGTAGGAGGCTTTTTGGAAAGCTCTGTTTTGACCCACAAAAGGGAGCAACAAATAAAGATTGAAGGAGAGTTCAAGCCTACGGTGGATTGTCTTTGTGCGACCCCGCCGTAGGTTTGTTTTGTCCATAAGGGAATGGGTGCAACATTAGCGATAAAAATGTGAGGATGGAATAGAGTAATGGATTCAAAGAAAGAAATACAGCATGTATATCTTGTGGGCGCGAAGTCATTGGGGGCTTACGGAGGGTATGAGACCTTTGTCTACAAGCTCACGGAGTATCACCAGAATAAAGAAAACATTAAATATCATGTTGCCTGCAAAGCCAACGGTGACGGTTGCATGGATGAGAGCAAGTTTGAGGGCGTGACAAAGATCAATGATCACGAGTTTGAATTTCACAATGCCCACTGTTTCAAAATAGATGTTCCTCAGATTGGCTCTGCACAGGCAATTTATTATGATGTTGCTGCACTAAAGGCTTGTTGCGAACATATCAAGAAAAACCATATCCCTCATCCGATAGTTTACATCATGGCTTGCCGCATTGGACCCTTTGCTGGTCATTTTTACAGAGAAATCCATAAACTGGGTGGTACTGTGTTTTTTGAATCCAGATGGACATGAGTGGATGCGAGCTAAATGGTCTGCACCAATTCGGAAGTATTGGAAGATTTCTGAGCAGATGATGGTCAAGTATTGCGACCTTGCAATCTGTGATTCTGTGAATATCGAAAAGTACATCCATGAATGCTATGACGGTAAGGGCATCAAAGGAAGTAGTCCGAAAACAACCTTCATTGCGTACGGTGCGGATCTTACCCTTAGTAAGCTGGCTGACGATGATGAAAAACTGGTGAGCTGGTATAAGGAGAAAGGATTGACTAAAAAAGGCTATTATCTTGTTGTAGGTCGCTTTGTGCCGGAGAACTCTTTTGAAGTCATGATTCGGGAGTTTATGAAAAGCAAGAGCCAGAAAGACTTTGCCATCATTACGAATGTGAATGACAAGTTCTTGAATGAACTGGAAGAAAAGTTGCAGTTCAAGAGCGATAAGAGGATCAAATTTGTTGGTACTGTTTACGATCAGGAACTGTTGAAAAAGATTCGAGAGAATGCCTATGCGTATTTCCATGGCCATACGGTCGGCGGTACAAACCCCTCGCTGATTGAGGCTCTCGGCAGCACGGATTTGAACCTGTTGGTTGATGTTGGATTCAACAAAGAGGTGGCAGAAGATTGCGCTTTGTATTGGAGCCGCAAACCAGGAAGCCTTGCACAATTGATTGATAAGGCAGACCAAATGAGTACCGATGAAATTGTAGAGATGGGTCGGAGAGCAAAGAAGCGCGTGGCAGAAGAGTACACTTGGGAAAAAGATTTGCGGACAGTATGAAGATGTTTGGACTGGAAAGTGAGATATATGGATATCAAAGAAATACATAAAAATCTTTTTAGAGTTGGTGGTTCAATTTGACAAAATTTGTGTGGATAACAAAATTCACTATACGCTACATGGCGGAAGCCTATTGGGAGCAATAAGAGAACACGGATTTATCCCGTGGGATGATGATATTGATACCGCAATGGTAAGAAGTGAATTTAAAAAAATTAGAAGAAGTTCTAAAAGATAATACCGATTTTTTATATTTATGGTGATATAAAAAAGCAATTTAGACGGAAAAACGATGACGCAATGTGGATTGATATTTTTTGTGTGTGATTATATCAGCAATTCAGTGGAGAAAAAAAAAGAAAATTATTGAGTTTAACAGTTCTTGATATAATGTACAAAGACAAAAAATAGTATTAAGCTGGTGAATTTCAAAAAGTATAGTATGCCTAAAAAGAGTAGCATATAAAATTGCATATTTTATTGGAAAAGCAGTGCCTAGAAATTTTAAAGTACGGGAGTACAATAAAATTGCAGAATACAAGTATCTTGGGAATAAGGAATATATGCATAGAAGCAATGACCAATTTAGTGGACGAGCTAAAGTATTTCCATCAGCATGGATGGATGGATATATGCGCGTTCCATTTGAAAATTTGGAACTCTCAGTGATATCAAATTACGATGAAATGTTATGCGACTGCTATGGAAAGGAAGACTATATGACTCCAATTCGTGACGCAAGAAATCACGAGGTTCATGAGATAGTAAGAGGTGAGGTTAGACTATGAATATTGCTGTGATTTTTTTGCTGGTGGCGTTGGTAGTCGTATGCATAGTAAAGAGCGACCGAAGCAGTTCCTTGAAATGTATAATAAACCGATTATTATTCATACGTTAGAGCATTTCCAAAACCATTCGATGATTGATGCAATTATTGTTGTATGCATTGAAAGCTGGATTCCCTATCTAAATAATCTACTTTATAAATTTCGAATTGAGAAGGTAAAAAGAAAGTTGTTCCAGGGGGGAAACAGGACAATTATCCATATACAACGGATTGAAAGCAGCAAAAGAGATTGCGGGTGCTGGAAAAGCAATTGTATTAATACATGATGGAGTTCGACCATTAATTACAGAGAAGCTAATTACCGATAACATTGAATCAGTTTTGAAGTATGATTCTGCTATAACGACAGCAAAGGTGAAAGAAACTTTATTCTTGTTGTGAATGAGAAAGATTCTTCGATAGATTATGTTCCGAGTAGGAGCAATTCTAGAGTTGCAAAGGCTCCGCAATCCTTCTGGTTGGATGATATTCTTTCTACACATGAAAAAAGCTTTGGCAAAAAGGAGAACATAACTGGATTGATTCATGCACAATGATGCAAGAGAATGGATTCAAACTGCATTTGATTGACGGACCTAGTCAAAATATAAAAATTACAACTCCTGAAGATTTTTATACGATGCGTGCGATTCTAGAAGCACAAGAGAACGAACAAATATATGGATTCGAAAATTAACAAAGTAATATTTGAGGTAGTGTTAAAATCTTGGAAAGAAGATACGGATGATGGATAGTATTTTGAAAGAGGACTTGCAATATATCGCTAATTATGATCTCCCTTACAAAGAACTTAAAGGAAGCACAGTGTTGGTAACAGGCGCAACAGGATTGATTGGAGTGTCGTTGGTTCGGGCATTATTAGCCATCCACGGAAATATAAATGTTATTGCCTTTGTACGGGATAAAGAAAAAGCAATAAAAATTTATGGGGATTTTTCTAATACTCTGCTGAATTTTTATGTAGCAGATATTGTTGAAGAAATTAAGCTAAATGAACCGGTAGATTATATATTTCATTGCGCATCAGTGACCACTTCTAGGATAATGGTTGAAAAACCCGTTGAAACGCTCATGACTAGCGTTGAAGGTACCAAGAATATATTGGAATTTGCGAGGAAACAAAAAATGTAAGTCGGTCGTTTATATTTCATCGATGGAAGTATATGGTGCATTTGATGAGAGTGTAGAAGTCACTGAGAAAGATTTGGGCTATATAGATATTCTGAATATTCGGAGTAACTATCCAGAAAGTAAGCGACTGTGTGAAAATATGTGTGTGGCATACAATGCAGAATATGATATTCCTGTTAAGATCGCACGTCTTGCCCAGACATTTGGGGCGGGCATTCTCCCGTGGGAAAATAGAGTTTTTTGCTCAATTTGCTAGAAGTGCAATAAACGAAAAGGATATCATTCTTCACACGAAAGGTTTATCAGAAGGAAATTATTGCTATACAAGGGATTGTGTAACAGGATTACTTACGATATTACTGAAGGGGACGAATGCAGAGGCCTATAATGTTAGCAATCCTGAAGCACATATGACCATTGCGGAAATGGCAAAGATGGTATGCAAAAAAAAGTTCACAAATGGAAAAGCAAAAGTGATTTTTGATATACCAAAAGAGAACACATTTGGATATGCCGCAGACACAAAGATGAAGTTATCCTCTGACAAATTGCAGACACTAGGATGGAAACCTGAAGTGGGACTTGAAGAAGCATACAGACGACTCATTATGAGTATGGAGAATTGTGATAATGATTAAAAGCATAATTGCAAAGTTAAAAGGAATTTATATTGGGTGGGATTATGACAAATATTGGAATTGCAGAGAAGCACTATTTGATCCGCAGATAAACAAATTGAAATTTCTATACTGTAAACATTATGTATCTATAACAAATAGAAAACAGAATGCAGATATTGCATATTGTATCGAAGCTGGGGACAACTTTAAAGGACGGCCGATTTTAGGACATAAACTTAACTGAATTGTGATTGCAGCAGGGGGCAATTATCGGAAAAAACTGCTTTTTATCACATCAAGTCACTGTTGGAAGAAATCGGGGGGGCACCAGTTATTGGAGACAATGTCTATATAGGGCCTGGGGCCAAAATTTTTGGAGCGATTCATATTGGAAATAACGTGCGGATTGGAGCGAATTGTGTCGTATTTGAAGACGTTCCAGATAATGCAACGGTGGTTTTACCGAAGCCCAGAGTTATCATTAAAGATAAAGACTATAAATATTATGTAGCGAGTCCGACTGATTGGAATTCTATAGGAAATTAATGAGTCAAAGAGGGAGCATGTACCAGTAATGAATTTAAGAGAAACATTGAAAAAAGCAGGGAGGAATGAAAACTTCTGGTGCAATACTGGAAAGGAGGGTCATTCTTCACTGCGGTAGGCGAGTTTCTACTACTTGGTAAGAGCCGAACTGCACTAGAAATATTACGTTTGAGTGCAAGTCTTAAAACTAAACAGAAGCTGGGAGAAAAAAATATAAACAAGTATTGCTGGCTTTCGATGAAAAATATAAGAAACAAAATTATAGTCAGCTGCTAAAATCGGAAGCTTCTAATAAGGTTTGGATTTGTTGGTTTCAGGGAATGGAAAATGCTCCTGAACTGGTGAAAAGATGCTACCAGTCTGTCAAAGAAAATATGCCTGATCGTGACATTGTTGTCATTACGTCGGAGAATATGACTGATTATGTTCAATTTCCGGACTTCATCATTGAAAAATGGAAAAAAGGACAAATTACTCATACGCATATGACGGATTTATTGCGCCTGGAGCTTCTTATTAAATATGGTGGAATGTGGCTGGATGCGACAGTGTTTTGCAGCGGTGGAAATATTTACCTGATTATTTCTTTAAATCAGAACTATTTTTCTATCAGTGTTTGAAACCGGGGAGAGATGGCCATTGCAGCTATATTTCTAGTTGGTTAATGAGTGCAAAATCTAATAATAAAATATTGATGGCAGTTCGAGAACTTCTTTACACATATTGGAAAGAGAATAGCTCGATGTGGGACTATTTTTTTACTTCATGATTTCATGTCAATAGTTTTAGACTACTATCCGAATGAATGGAAAAAGGTTATACCTAAAGATAATGCAACTCCGCATATTCTTTTTACTTCATTTGTTTGATAAGTACGACGCAAAAAATATATAAAGCGATTATAGAACAGTCTCCTTTTCATAAATTGAGTTATAAATTTACAGAAGAGCAAATAGAATCGGAAGGAACAAATTATAGAAAGTTATTTTGTGAAGAGGCTAAAGTATAAAATGACAGCAGGAGAAGCAAATGAAAAAAATTGGGTTTATGTGTTAGATATGACTGCAATAACTTTGGCAGTATGTTGCAGATACTGGCTACACAGAAGGCTATTGAAAAGTGTGGCTGGAAATATGAGATAATTCGTTATGAAAAAAAACACTTGGTTTTATAATAAAAAATTTCACACGAGTTTTTAATCCCTATTTTATGCGGGGGTAAAATGATGGGGATTACTAAAAACTTATCTCTGAAAAAAGTATCCAGAAATTGAGGACGGAAATAATAAGCGTCTAGCATTATTCAAGGAATACAGAGAAAAATACATTGGGCCGTATTCAACGGTTTGCAAAGGGTTTGACAAACTGGTGCAGAATACCAGTAACTATGATGCGGTCATGGTTGGCAGTGATCAGTTGTGGACTCCTGCCGGATTAATGACAAAATTTTATAACCTTTTATTTGTACCAGATAATATAAGGAAGATTTCGTTGGCTACAAGTTTCGGTGTTACTGAAATTCCTAAAAATCAAGTTGAGCTAACCAAACAATACCTTGATAGAATTGATTTTCTCAGTGTCAGGGAAGTGTCAGGCAAAAAGCTGATCGAAGAGATGACCGGACGTGAAGCAGTAGTAGCTGTTGACCCGACACTGCTTTTTGATGGGGAAGAGTGGCTTGGAATTTTTGATTATGTAGAACAATGTGAAGAACCATATATTTTTGCATATTTTTTGGGTGATAATAATACATATAGGGATGCTGTAGAGCGGTTTGCTAAAAAGAAAAATCTCAGAATTATTACTTGCCCGCATATGGATGAGTTTGTAGAGAGAGATATGTTCTTTTGGTGATGATCAAAGATTTGATGTGAGTCCTGTGGATTTCTTGAACCTTATTAGGGGAGCAAAATATATTGTAACCGATTCTTTCCATGGGTCTGTTTTCTCGATATTAAATCATAAAAGTTTTCTAACGGTAAATAGATATTCTGATAGTTTGCGGAAATCAAAAAAAACACTAGGATTGATAGTCTGTTTTCTTTATTGGGCGTTGAGGATAGGCATTATACTAGTGAGTCACTAGACATAGAAAATTCTATTGAGGCGAATATTGATTATGCTGAGGTTGATAGGCGATTAACAGATTTAAGAAATGAAACATTTGATTTTCTTAAAAGATCATTAAGTTAGGGAAGAATGGAATATGGATACTATTATTTGTAAAGATCCTAATATGTGTACAGGATGTACAGCTTGTGCTAGTATTTGCCCCAAACAATGCATCACGATGAAAGAAAACAACGAGGGTTTTTTGTACCCTGAAAAGGAATTATACAAATGTATTGATTGCGGTCTTTGCAATAAAGTGTGTCCTATAAATAGGCCGCTACAAATTGCACATGATTTGCCACGAACTTTTGTTGTCCGAACAAAGAATAGATACTTTTTGGAAAAGTGTACATCTGGAGGAGTTTTTCACAACATTAGCATATGAGTTCGTAAGAATTGGTGGTGTAGCTTACGGTGCTATTTACGATGATTACTTTAATGTTATACATTCTAGAGTAGATAATGTTGAACACATTGAAAATCTAGCGGGTTCAAAATATATTCAAAGTTATTTAGGAGATACCTTCAAAAGTGTAAAGAAGGATTTGACAGAAAAAAAAAGAATGTGCTGTTTTGCGGAACGCCTTGTCAGGTGGCGGGATTGAAAGCCTATTTACAGAAGAATTATGATAATCTTTATTGTGTCGATTTGGTGTGTCATGGTGTGCCATCACCGAAGATTTGGCGAGCGTATTTGAAATTGATTCAAGAGAAAAATGGAAAACTTTCGTATGTAAATTTTCGATCTAAATATTATGGTTATCATGTGTCGGTTATGGAAGAGAGATTTCTAAATAACAAGATTGTTGTTGGGAGCGCAAGAACAAATTTGATGTCTAAAATCTTCTTTAATAATATTGCTGACCGTAAAAGCTGCTATGATTGTCAGTTCAAAACTATAAATAGATGCTCAGATATCACCATCTATGATAGTTGGCATGCAGGAGAACTTGTAACAGAATTAAAAGATGATGATAAAGGGTATACGAATGTCATTGTTCATTCGGATAAGGGCGAAAAGATATTTTGTAAATATATAAAATTAATCATGGAAACGTATCCGGCTGATACGATTGAAGCAATTAAAAAAGATGGCGTTATGATGACAAATTCTGTAAAGAAAAATCCGAATAGGGAAGCGTTTTATCGATGCTTTAATAATAATGGAATCGAAGCAGCGATTAATAGTTTTCTACCGATTCGCAGGAAAGACTATCTAGTTGAAAATATCAAATGGATCGCCCGGGTGCTGAAGCTGGAGGATCGCCTGAACGTGATATGTACCTGAAGCAGGAGCTGGACGCGCAGCCGTTGGGGCCTGCGTGCCGGACCGGCACGAGGGAGGTTGGGCCACCCAGCACATGACTGTCAGGGCATCAAGATCAGCACCGGAGGGATTTTCAGCGCTACGGCAAGCCCCTACGGCCAGCATTCCCAGCCAGAACGTGGTCGCCATTTTGGCAAGCTGTCGTCACCGTACAGCCGGTGCTTCCCAACTTCCGCAGGTCAGGTCGGCGTCCTTGCTCTTCATTTATGCCGCCTGCTCACCGGAAGTGGTTCCAGCGTTTCCTCGGTTACCATTTCATGACTGAAAACTCTTGTGGGAAGACCGTCCCGGTGAAAGGAGCAAATACAAAAACTGAACGAAGCATCG
>VOFJ01003642.1_pt1 | contig 13119 bp, 19 predicted proteins | sample 5384081 | NCBI WGS metagenome assembly VOFJ01 (sample SAMN12384729, study PRJNA508395) | human gut metagenome | isolation source: healthy gut I | host: Homo sapiens
GCTCTGCATATTCAGCTTCAATCTTCTCACGTTCCAAACCTGTGAGTGCACGCAGACGCATGTCTACGATTGCCTGTGCCTGGACATCACTGAGTCCAAAGCGTTTGATCAATTCTGCTTTTTTTGCTTCCTGAACATTCTTAGAACCACGGATGATGCGGATGACTTCGTCAATGTTATCCAGAGCAATCAGTAATCCTTCCAGGATATGGGCTCTCTCCTGTGCTTTATTCAGATCATACTGTGTTCTTCTTGTCACAACATCTTCCTGATGACGCAGATAGTACTGCAACATCTCAAGAAGATTCATAACCTTCGGCTGGTTGTCAACGAGTGCCAGCATAATAACACCGAACGTATCCTGAAGCTGTGTATGTTTATATAACTGATTCAGAATTACATTCGGATTCACATCACGACGAAGCTCAATACAGATTCTCATACCTTCACGGTTAGACTGGTCACTTAAATCAGTGATTCCATCAATCTTTTTATCTCATTACAAGCTCAGCGATCTTTTCGATCAGACGTGCTTTATTTACCATATACGGAAGCTCAGTAACAATAATTCTGTTCTTTCCGTTCTGCATTGGCTCAATGTTTGTCACCGCACGCACTCTGATCTTACCGCGTCCTGTTCTGTATGCCTCTTCAATTCCTCTTGTACCAAGAATCTCCGCACCTGTAGGGAAATCTGGGTCCCTTCACGATTTCAAGGATTTCCTCGATTGTCGTCTCTTCTTTATCTGCAATCTGATCATCTATGATCTGAACAACTGCTGAAATAACCTCACGCAGATTATGCGGCGGGATATTCGTTGCCATACCAACGGCGATACCGGTTGTTCCATTTACCAGAAGATTTGGAAAACGGGACGGCAGTACCACTGGCTCTTTCTCGGTCTCATCAAAGTTCGGGATAAAGTCTACAGTATTTTTTGTTAATGTCCGCTGTCATCTCCATAGAGATCTTACTCAGACGTGCCTCTGTGTAACGCATTGCAGCAGCGCCATCACCGTCCACCGAACCGAAGTTTCCGTGTCCGTCTACAAGGGGATAACGTAGACCACTCCTGTGCAAGATTAACGAGAGCTCCATAAATCGAGCTGTCTCCATGAGGATGGTATTTTCCCATCGTATCACCGACAATACGCGCACATTTACGATGCGGTTTGTCCGGTCCATTATTTAATTCTATCATTGAGTACAGAATTCGTCTCTGTACCGGCTTAAGTCCGTCTCTTACATCCGGAAGAGCACGGGCAGCGATTACGCTCATGGCATAGTCGATGTATGAAGTCTCCATCGTCTTTTTCAAATCGACTTCATGGACTTTGTCAAAAATATTATCTTCCATCACTTGTCTCCTTTTTTCTAGGGTCAGTCTATCATATTCAAAATCTGACTGGATTTCGCATTTTCACGCTTCACACCAGCTCAAAAAATCTGGCTGGTCTTCGCGTTCTTACGCTCCACAACAGCTCAAAAATCTGGCGATTTTTTCGCTGGGTTGGCATTTCTAATGCCAACCCAAATAGATTCATCCAATCATGCTTTCAAGTAAACTTGAAACATGCTTGACTGAATCTACCTGTTGTGTCGCTATAACTACTAGATATCCAGGTTTTGTACATACTTTGCGTTTTCTTCGATGAATTCTCTTCTTGGTTCTACTTTGTCTCCCATAAGGGTTGTGAAAGTAAGATCAAGCTCAGAAGAGGTCTCATCATCCATTGTTACGCGCAGGAGGATTCTGTGCTCCGGATCCATAGTTGTCTCCCAAAGCTGCTCTGCATCCATCTCTCCAAGACCTTTGTAACGCTGGATCTTATTGTTGCTGTCACGACCAACTTCTGTAAGAATCTGATTCAGCTCTTCATCGCTGTATGCATACCACTCTTTTTTATTTTTCTCCAGCTTATAAAGAGGAGGCTGCGCCAGGTATACATGTCCCTGCTTAATCAGCTCCGGCATGAAACGATACAAAAAAAATGTCAAAAAAAGAAGTGTACTCATGTGCGCTCCATCGACATCGGCATCGGTCATGATGATGATCTTGTGATATCTCAGCTTACTGATATCAAAATCTTCGTGAATTCCCGTTCCGAATGCTGTGATCATTGCCTTAATCTCAGCATTTCCGTAAATCTTATCAAGACGTGCTTTCTCTACGTTCAGAATCTTACCACGAAGTGGCAGGATTGCCTGAGTTGCACGGTCTCTGGCTGTCTTTGCAGAACCGCCGGCGGAATCTCCCTCGACAATATAGATCTCACACTTGGACGGATCTTTTATCTGAACAGTCTGCCAGTTTTTCCCGGAAGGGACATTCCCTCAAGAGCTGACTTTCTTCTTGTAAGATCTCTTGCTTTTCTGGTTGCTTCCGGGCACGCTGTGCCATAACAGACTTTTTCGATGATCATCTTTGCAACACTTGGATTCTGCTCCAGGAAGATCTCCAGCTGTGTTCTGACGATATTATCAACAGCTCCACGTGCTTCACTGTTTCCAAGTTTCTGCTTGGTCTGTCCCTCAAACTGCGGTTCTTCAATCTTGACACTGATAATGGCGGTCAGTCCTTCACGGATATCCTCTCCTGAAAGCTGCTCATTCTCTTTCAGCAGCTTATTGTTTCTTGCCATAATCGTTGAATACCTTAGTCAATGCACTTCTGAATCCCTCGATATGAGTTCCGCCCTCCGGCGTTGTAATATTATTTACAAAACCATAAGTATTTTCACTGTAAGAATCGTTATGCTGCATCGCAATTTCCACTGCAACGCCGTCTTTCATCCCTTCACAGTAAATGATCTGCTCGTAAAGCGGAGTTTTACTTTTATTCAAATATGTGACAAACTCTTTGATTCCGCCTTCATAGTGGAATATATGCTCATGGATCTCTTCCTCACGAAGATCTCTTAAGTGAATCTTCAATCCCTTTGTCAGGAATGCCATCTCACGGAAACGCTGTTTCAGTGTATTATAATCAAAATACTGTTTCCTCAAAGATCTCCTTATCCGGAAGGAAAGTAACCTTTGTTCCTCTCAGCTCCGGCTCACATTCTCTGTCAACTCTGAGTTTATAGCATACTTTACCACGCTCATAACGCTGTTTATAAATCTTGCCTTCGTTGGCAATCTCTACTTCCAGCCACTCAGAAAGAGCATTAACAACAGATGCACCTACTCCGTGCAATCCTCCGGATACCTTGTACCCTCCACCGCCGAATTTACCGCCGGCATGGAGGATGGTAAATACAACCTCAACTGCAGGAAGTCCTGCCTTATGGTTGATTCCTACAGGAATTCCACGCCCATTGTCTGTGACCGTTATCGAATTGTCTTTGTTAATGTCTACCTGAATTTTATCACAATATCCCGCCAATGCCTCGTCAACCGCGTTATCTACAATCTCATATACCAGATGATGAAGACCTCTGACGGAAGTGCTGCCAATGTACATACCCGGTCTTTTTTCTTACGGCTTCCAATCCTTCCAAAATCTGAATTTGGTCCGCTCCGTATTCAGCGTCAAATTCTGTACCTGATGCACCCATTCTTAAAACCTCCTAGTTTTCTTTTGCTACATGTCCCGTTTTCACATGGAATATCTTGTTGATAGAAAATCTATGATTTACAAACTCATCCAGTCCCTGTACAAGTAATCACCGTCTGTATATCATGAATACTATCCAGTAAATAGTTTTGCCTGTTTTTATCTAATTCAGACAAAACATCGTCTAATAACAGGATCGGCGTATCCCCAATGATCCGCTTCACCAGTTCAATCTCAGCTAATTTCAGCGACAGCGCAGCTGTTCTTTGCTGTCCCTGAGAACCAAATTTTCTAATATCCAAATCTCCTGACAGGAAACACAGATCATCTCTATGAGGACCTACAGACGTACTTTTCATCCGCAGATCCCTCTCCCTGTTTTTCTTCAGAGCCTGCTCCATCGACATCTCACCAATACTTGATTCATAAGTCAATGACAGCTGTTCTTTCCCGCCTGTCAGACGGAAATGAATCTCTGAAATAATCTCATTCACCTGTCGTACAAATTCTTTTCTTCTTTCCAAAACCTTTGTTCCATAAGCAGCCAGCTGCATATCCCAGATATCCAGTGTCTCCAGCAAATGCTGCTGGTTCGAGCCATAGATATCCTTCAAAAGTGAATTACGCTGGTTAATAATACGGTTATAGTTCGAAAGATTATTCAGATAGATCTTATCAAGCTGGGAAAGCTCAAGATCAATAAATCTTCTTCTTCCTGCCGGACCCTCTTTGATAATATTAAGATCCTCCGGAGAAAAGAAAACAAAATGGACAATACCGAATAACTCACTTGCACGGCGAATCGGTACCTTATCGATTGCAATTCCCTTCGGACTGTTTTTCTTCAGGTGCATATCGATCTGGAAAATGATTCCATCTTTTTCTCAACTACTGTCTCCAGATGGGATTCATCATGCCCAAACTGTATCATATCCCGATCCTTCGTTCCTCTGTGAGATTTCGTCGTTCCAGACAAATACAATGCTTTCCAGTATGTTTGTCTTTCCTTGAGCATTGTCACCGTACAAAATATTTGTTTTCGGATCAAAGGTCAAATCTAATAAATCATAATTTCTGTAATTTTTTCAGCTTTAAAGACTTGATTATCATAATTTCCCCGCCATCACGTTATAACACGAGCGAGAAAACCTCTCACATGTTATTCTACACGTTTTTTAATTATTTTTCAATTTTTATTTCATTTCCATCAAAAAAAGCTGTATCGCCCGGATAAAGCTTTCTTCCGCGTCTCGTATCAATTTCTCCGTTTACAAAGAACAAGCCCGTTCTGAATTACGTCCTTAGCCTCAACACCACTTTCAACTAACCCGGCTGCCTTGAGCGCCTGACCGAGTTTAATGAATTCATCCTGAGGGCGCAGTTTGATTATTTCCATTTCTTATCACTCCTTAATTAATTTTTATCAGTGTTTTTTTGATCTTTATTTTTCGTTTAAACTTTTTAAATATTTTTAAACTTTTAATTTTCTAGATTTTGAAAAGTCAAAAAATTGCAGAGCAGGGCGTCTGCTCCGCATAATCCATTATTTTCTGAGTTTAGACAGCTGCATTAAAATTGACTGGAAGAATCAGATAAATGTAAGACTGATTCTCGTCTTTGATAAAGCAAGGTGCTTTTGCATTCATAAAATACAAGTCTACTTCTTCATCTTCAATCACACGAAGTGCATCGATCAAAAACTTTGGATTAAATCCAATCATCAGATCTTTTCCGTCTTTTGTACAGAAAATCAGTTCATCCATAGATCCAATCTGTGATTTGATCTTCAACTCCATTGATTCATTCTTGATGTCAATGATAATCGGCTTTTTGTCTCCCTCTTTGATAAGCAGAGTTGCACGATCAATACAATCTAACAGTTCTTTTTTATTCACATGTACTCTTGTCTCATAATCACTGGACAGCATCTGATCAATTCGGAAATATTCACCTTCAATCAGTCTGGAAACAACCAATGTTCTGTCAAATTCAAAAACAATATGATTTTTTGTAAACGAAATCTCAACTTCAGCATCCGCTTCACCGCCAATAATCTTGCTGATTTCCTGAAGAGTTTTTCCAGGAACAATTACTTTTCTCGGCTGATAAGCATCTTTCAGTTCGATTTTCCGGATTGAAATTCTGTGACCATCAAGAGAAACCACTCTGAGAACATCATTGTCAATCTCAAAAAGTTCTCCTGTCATCATCTTGTTCGTATCATTGTCAGCAATTGAAAAAATAGTCTGGCGAACAACTTCTTTCAAAGTAAACTCGGAAATAGTAATAAAATCTTCACGCTCAATCGCCGGAAGATAAGAAAAATCATCTCCTGACTGGGCTGCGATATTAAATTTCGCTTTTTCGCAAGTAATAATTGCCTGATTGTCAGATTCTGTTTCAATAACAACATCATTGTCGGAAGTTTACGGACGAAATTTCTGAAAAAATCTTTGCATTTAATGCAATAATACCTCTGGAATCAATAATTCCATCAATGGTAGTTTCAATTCCAAGTTCCATATCATTGGCAGTCAGTTTGATTACATCCGTTGTTGCATCAATCAGAATACATTCAAGAATAGGCATTGTTGTTTTAGAGGGTACTGCCTTGGAAACAATACTGACTCCTTTTACGAGATTCGATTTTTTTGCATATGATTCTCATGTTGATGATTACTCCTTTCAGGTTTCAAGGTTACAGTTGATATGTGGATAACGTTTTTTCCTCGCGTAATTTATGTATATTTATATAAATCGATTCCGTCTCCTCCGCCTTAGGGGTGTGGATAAGTGGATAAGTACCTGCAGCCCTTTAAAATCAAGGGTTTGCGGGTTTGGATAACTATGTAGATTACAGAAAAATAACGTGTTGAAACTGTGGGGAAAAAAATTTGGCAAAAAATCCACATTTTTGTTATCCCAACGTTATTCACATAGAAATCTACAGGTTTTCTACAAAGTTATCCACAATTAACGCGAAAAAAACTGACAAGTTATTCACATTTTATAGAGTTATCTTCCTTATACAGGATTGATTTTCTTCTTAATTATATTCACAGTGTTGTTTAAAGCTTCATCTGTCTTCAGATCATTCTCAATTTTGCGTACACCATGGCTAATGGAAGCATGATCTTTACCACCGAGCAGGGCACCAATGGATTTTAGTGGTGTATCGGTCATATTTCTGCACAGATACATGACAATCTGGCGTGGAAGAACGATCTCAGCGTTTCGTTTTTTACCTTTTAGTTCAGTTACCGGTACATTAAAGTGTTCAGAAACTACATCCATGATCAGTTCTGGTGAAACTGCACGGGTATCATCCGGTGAGATCATATCCTTCAAGGCCTCAGCAGCCAAAGGAATGTCGATCGGTTTATTCTCCAGATTAGAAAGAGCGATCAGTTTATTCAAAGATCCTTCAAGCTCACGGATATTGGATTTAATATTATTGGCAATGTACTGCATAACCTCATCCGAATATGATATTTCTCAAGTCCGTCGAGTTCTTCTTTTTCTTACGAAGAATCGCCATTCTTGTCTCATAGTCAGGAGAGGAGATGTCAGCAATCAGACCCCACTCAAAAACGTGTGCGAAGTTGGCTTCCAGTGTCTCAATGTCTTTCGGAGGCTTATCACTGGAGATGATAATCTGTTTTCCTGACACATGAAGGTGATTAAATGTATGGAAAAATTCTTCCTGTGTACTTTCTTTTCCTATAATAAACTGAATATCGTCGATCAGAAGAACGTCATTATTGCGATATTTCTCGCGGAATGTGGTCATTGCCAATTCATTTCCGTTCTTACCTACTTTAAGAGCATCGATCAGTTCATTCGTAAAAGTTTCACTTGTGACATACAGTACTTTTTTGGAGGGATCATGTTCCAAAATGTAATGTGCCACGGAGTGCATCAAATGGGTTTTTCCAAAGTCCAACACCTCCATATAAGAAGAGAGGGTTGTAGATCTCTCCCGGAGATTCGGCAACTGCGAGGGAAGCAGCGTGAGCGAAATTGTTGTTGCTTCCAACGACAAATGTGTCGAACGTGTACTTTGGATTTAAGTTTGCCTTTTCATAAATCGCATTTACACGGGTCTTCTGGACGGAAGATTCTTTTTTTTCCTTAATCACTTTCGGGCTGTCGGTTACAAATTCCACTTCATATTCTGTACCGGTTACTTCGGCGATGCAGACCTTAAAAAAGGAAGCAGATATTTATCTTGAATATGTTCAAGACTCGCCTTCAGTTTGACGAGAATATATACGGTATTGTCCTTGACTTCATAAACAGTAAGTGGTGCAATCCATGTAGTATAAGAAATATTGGATGAGCAATATTCCAGCTTCATCTTGTTTAGTACCTGATCCCAGTTTTGTTCTACAATGTTCATCGATAGTAACTCCTAATTTTTTAAAATTATAATGGAAAAGGTTGAAAATCCAGCGCAAATAATTCAGGACTTATCCACATTCAACTCCTGATTATGGCTTTTAGGGCAGACTTCCCCCTACCCAAATACAATGTTTTCAGCAACTGTTTGTTAAAAAAGTGAAAAACAGCCACTTTTTATTAACTTCGTACTAAAATAATGTGGATAACTCTAAAAATGGTAGAGTCTCTCCATTACATTCTACATCAAAAAAAAGCTGTAGAATCAATGGAAAAACAGTGTGTATAACTTTATCAACATCTTAAAACGTTGATAAATATGGTTTTTTATGAATAAAAAAAATTTTATCAACACGATATTTAGTGGTTTTCCACAGGTTATACAGAAGTTATCCACATATGTTGATAACTTTGTGGATAACTTCTGTATAACTGTTGTATAATTATGTGAAAAAATAGTTGTATCCCTTGATATATAAGGGTTTCGAAGAACTGTGAAATTATTCACAGAAAATGTGAAAAACTCTTTAAAATGAAAAAAAAGGCCAGAAATTGAGGGAAAGATTGTTGATAAAGCTTGACTTTATGCGGTTTTTCCCTCTATAATTAAGAGCAGTGTCTTTTTAATATTGAGGCGCAGTAACGAAGTTAATTTTGTGAATACTTTTTATTATAAGGTATATCAGGCATAAGGGAGGTGTAAGAATATGAAGATGACATTTCAGCCGAAGAAGAGATCAAGATCTAAAGTTCACGGATTCAGAGCAAGAATGAGCACACCAGGCGGAAGAAAAGTTCTGGCAGCAAGAAGAGCAAAAGGAAGAAAACAGTTATCAGCATAGGCCGCATATATGTGGCTTTTTTTCTTCTATTTAATATTAAATGATAACAGGATTTTTGTTATCTGGAATGAAGAGGATATTGATGAAATTTTCTGAGTCTTTAAAAAGAATAAAGATTTTCAGTCAGTCTACAGGAATGGAAAATCTTTCGCTAATAAATGTCTTGTAATGTATATAATCCCGAACGAACTGAATAAGAACCGACTGGGAATATCAGTTAGTAAGAAGGTTGGAAACAGTGTGGTAAGACATCATCTTACCCGATTGATCAGAGAAAGTTACAGATTATCAGAAGAACATTTCCGATGTGGATATGATATAGTAGTAATCGCGAGAACAAGTGCAAAGGATAAGAATTATCATGATGTGGAAAGTGCACTGATCCATCTCGGAAAGCTTCATCACATATATGTCTGATATGACAATGATAAGGAAGTGGCGCAGATGAAGTATGTCTTGTTATGGATGATTCGTTTTTACAGGAAATATCTGTCCGGAATGAAGGGCGGATGCACTTGCATTAAGTATTATCCAACCTGCTCACGGTATGGGTTGGAAGAATCGAGAAGTACGGAGCACTCAAGGGAGGGGCTTTGGCGGTATGGAGAATCCTGCGCTGTAATCCATTTTCAAAAAGGTGGATATGATCCGGTACCTTAAGGAGGATAAGTAATGGAAGTATACGGACTTTTTTGGCTTCAGGTTATGGAGACTGGCCGATTATCAAACAGATTGCCTGGCTTTTAGGTCAGGTAATGAATGGTATCTTCAATGTACTTAGCAAGATTGGTATTGAGAATATTGGTGTTTGTATCATTATTTTCACAATCATTATTTATACATTGATGATTCCGCTTACAATCAAGCAGCAGAAGTTTTTTCTAAGATGTCAGCTGTTATGCAGCCGGAGATCAAGAAAATTCAAAAAAAAATACGAAGGAAAGAAAGATCAGGCTTCAATGATGAAGCAGCAGGAAGAGATCAATCTTGTTTATGAGAAGTATGGAACTTCCATGACAGGTGGATGCCTCCCGATGTTGATCCAGATGCCGATTCTGTTCGCACTGTATCCGGTTATCCGTGATATTCCGACGTATGTAAAAGGTGTTAAAGATGTTTATATGCCTGTGACAGAAGCAATCATGAATACAAATGGCTTCCAGAAGATCATGGAGACGATCGGTGAAGCAAAAGCCCGGTTCTTATGAACCCAAAGGCTTATGATTATTCTCAGGCAGATACAATTGTAAATGTACTTTATAAATTCAGGATTCTACATGGAATGCGCTGATGGAAAAGATGCCGAGTATCACGGATCTTGCACAGCAGACAATGGATAAGGTTACTCATCTGAACAGTTTCCTTGGAATTAATATCGGAGAGCAGCCGCTGACACAGCTGACAACTGCATTCCACAACGGATCCGTTGTAGGGATCATCCTTGCGGTACTTATTCCGGTACTTGCAGGTCTGACACAGTTTATCAGTGTTAAGCTTCAGCCACAGCCGGCAGGAGATGACAAAGATAACCCGATGGCAAGCTCTATGAAGACAATGACATACACAATGCCGCTGATCTCAGTATTTATGGGATTCACACTTCCGGCAGGTCTTGGTCTCTACTGGGCAGCAAGTGCAGCAGTAAGATGTATTCAGCAGCTTGCAATCAACAAATATCTCAGCACAAAGTCTCTCTTGATGAGATGATCAAAGAGAACCAGGAGAAAGCACAGAAGAAACGTGAGAAACACGGAGCTCCTGCAAAAGAGATCAATAAGATGGCAACAACAAGTACTCGTAATGTGGGTACTGTTACAAAAGGAAAATCGGAATTTCTGAAGCAGAGAGAGAAGAAAAAGATCCGAGAAAGCACAGCAGAAGGCTCAGAATTCTAAGCCGGGAAGCATTGCTTCTAAGGCAAATCTAGTAAGCCGTTATAACAGCGGACAGCAGACAAACCAGCCGAAGGCGGAAGATGACAGCAGCTCCAAAGGAAAAAAGGGCAAGAAAAAAATAAAGGAAGATTCGTAACTCCTAACCGTTCTCTTAAAAAAAGCAGGAGACGGGTCAGGATTTGAAGATGGAGGAATCGGGATGAACGGTAGTATCAGAGTATCGGCGAAAACAGTTGATGATGCGATCACAGAAGCATTGATCCAGCTTGGTGTAACAAGCGACAGACTGGAGTACCGAAGTAATCGAGAAGGGAAGCCGCAGGATTCCTGGGAATCGGAATGAAGCAGGCAGTTATTGAAGCAAGAAGAAAAACCGGAACCGAAAGAGGAGAAGGTAGAAGAGCCTGTAGTAGAAGAACCTGTGAGAGTAGAGCCAAAGAAGGATGAAGCAGTTCAGCCTCAGAAAGCAGCTGCAGAAAAAGAGAAAGCGGATGAACCCCAGAAGGCTGCAAAAAACAGAAAAAAGCTGTAGAGAAAAAGAAGTAAAAAGGAAGTTAAGAAAGAGACAAAACTTGTAGAAGTTCAGCCTCAGACAATCAAAGCAGTAGAAGATTTCCTCAAGAATACAATGAAAGCCATGGACATGGAAGTTGAGCTTAAGACTGAGATCGATCAGGACGGTGCACTTTGTGTAGATATGAGTGGAGAGCACATGGGAATCCTGATTGGTAAGAGCGGACAGACTCTGGATTCTCTGCAGTATCTTGCGAACCGTGTAGCGAACAAGCATCAGGAAGGTTATGTAAGAGTAAAGCTTGACACAGAGAACTATCGTGCAAGAAGAGAAGAGACTCTGAGACACCTTGCAAAAAGAACATTGCACATAAGGTAAAAAGAGAAACAGAAGACCGGTAGCACTTGAGCCGATGAATCCTTATGAGAGAAGAATCATCCACTCAGCACTGCAGTCAGATCCATATGTAACGACACACAGTGAAGGTGAAGAGCCGTACAGAAAAAGTTGTTATTACTTTGAAGAAATAATACTGTTTATGAATCGGAATCGAAAGGACGTTTACGCTTCACGGATACTTTCGTGAGGTGTGGAACGTCCTTTTTTCTATGTAAAGTATAGAAAAAAAAAGGAAATAATGTAAAGAGAAAAACAGAAAGGAAATAAGGCATGAATCAGGATACGATTGCAGCGATTTCTACAGGTATGACTAATTCGGGAATCGGAATTGTAAGAATCAGCGGAAGTGAAGCGCTGGAGATAGCAGATCGTGTATATAAAAGGGAAAAGAAACGATTACAGAAGTGCCAACGCATACGATTCATTATGGACATGTAATGGATGGAGATGAGACAGTTGACGAAGTACTTTGATGGTGATGCGCGGATCTCGCACATTTACAGGAGAAGACACAGTTGAGATCAACTGCCACGGTGGAACTTATGTTGTAAGCAGAGTTTTGGAGACGGTCTTAAAGGCGGGAGCAAGACCGGCAGAGCCGGGAGAATTTACCAAGAGGGCATTCTTAAACGGCAAGATGGATCTGTCACAGGCAGAGGCGGTCATTGATGTGATCACATCAGAAAATGAGTATGCGTTACAGAGTTCGATCAGCCAGCTCAAGGGAAGTGTGAAGAACAGGATCAAAGAGATCCGTGAGAAGATCATTTATCATACAGCGTTTATTGAGACTGCGCTGGATGACCCGGAGCATATCAGTGTCGATGGATACGGTGAGGTGCTAAAGGAGGCAGCAGAAGAGGTGATCGGGCAGCTGAAAGAACTGATTGATTCCTCGGATGATGGAAGGATCATGAAAGAGGGAATCCAGACAGTAATTTTGGAAAACCGAATGCAGGAAAGTCTTCACTTTTGAACATTCTCGGCTGGTCATGACCGTGCGATCGTTACAGATATTGAAGGAACGACAAGAGATGTTACGAGGAACAAATCCGTCTGCAGGGACTGACTTTGAATATCATAGATACTGCCGGAATCCGTCAGACAGACGATATCGTGGAAAAAATGGGTGTCGATAAGGCGAAAGAATACGCAAAAGAGGCAGATCTTATTATTTATGTTGTAGATGCATCAAGAAATCTTGACGAAAATGATGAAAAAATCTTTGATTTGATTTATGATAAAAAGAACAGTGATTCTGCTTAATAAGTCGGATCTGGATACCGTAGTGACAGAAGAGATGATCCGCGAAAGGATTTCACAAAAAAGGTGTTCAGAAGCAGATTCCTGTGATTGCGATTTCTGCGAAGGAAGAGCAGGGAATCAAGGAACTTGAGAACACCGTGAAAGCAATGTTCTTAAAGGGAGATCTCTCATTCAATGAAGAGGTTTATATTACAAATGCAAGACAGAAAATGCATAGCAATACGTAACTGAACGAAGCACAATTTGAG
>VOFJ01002652.1_pt1 | contig 13104 bp, 20 predicted proteins | sample 5384081 | NCBI WGS metagenome assembly VOFJ01 (sample SAMN12384729, study PRJNA508395) | human gut metagenome | isolation source: healthy gut I | host: Homo sapiens
CTTCGACTCTTATCAAGGTATACAATGCTTCGGATGCGAAGGCATTTTCTAAATCTTTTTTCACTGTACGTGTCTTTTAAGCCAAGAAAATCTAACACATATGGATCTCTGTAAAACATATCTAACGACATTTTCTTGTCATCTCTTAACTCTGCAATCTCGTTTGCTATCGTCTCCTCCGTAACTTAGATACAGCAGTCCGTTCATATAACATTGTTTTTTTTCGTTCACGCAAAGTTCTTACTGACCAATTTTCATTTTTACACATAGTAGCATAAAAAAATCTCTTTTTAATTCATCTTCAATCGGTAACAGTTCTACAAAATGAGACCATGTCAATTGTTGCGACAGTGTCGCCACTTTTCATATTTCGGAAATTCCTGGTAAAATTTTACCATTTTAAAGACTGATGATTTTTTCAAAACCTTTTCCGTATTCAGCCGTTAGTCTCTCACTCAAATCACCAATTATATTTTTTCCATATTCAGCCTTTTTTTTCCTTGCAAAAACTTCATCAGATAACTTCTTTCCTATATTCCAATACAACGAAATAACTGACGTGTTTACTCGCATCATAACTTCATTTTTAGCAGTATAAATCATTGTAGATATATCACTAAAAACACTCTCAACATCTGCGACATTCATTAATTCCTCAGACATTTCATTCTCCTTTCTCAAAAATGGCGACACGTCGCCATTTTTACCACCGGCATCTATACCAAAAACACTTTATGCGTGATGAACTGTATAGTAATGTTTTCCATCCAGAAAAACATAATTTGCACCAACACAGTAACTGTTCATTTGATTCATCAACCAATGTGCCGGCAAATCAAATAGCGCAATTAATTCATTCTTACGATATCCATTCTCTATATCTTTTTTGTTGGTGTCTTATGCAATTTAACTTCGGATTGAAAACCAATCTCCCAATCATCAAGATTAAAACCTTTTTTTGCCACAGTTCTTCTTCTGTCAGTCCTGTCAACTCACAGAGTTCTTCTTCTGTTTCAAATACCACTAAATTTAGCATAATATTCCTCCCACAATTCAAGCACGACTTTTGCAGACTCTTTCGACGTTGAATCTATTATTATCAACTCCAAAACTTTCTTGCCTTGTCTTATATTTTTTTGCTCATGCAGTTCTTTCAATTTTTTACCTTTAACGGGTTTCCTACATCTACCAGAACATAAACTAATTTATCTGTATTTTCAGCTTTTCCATACTCTTCAACTTGTACTTCATAACCATGCAAATACTGAGAATTAGAAGACAGCTTCACTTCAATTAAAGTTTTATCTTGTCCTCTGCTTACTTTAAAGTCCGCAGGTCTCTTCCCTCATCAGGTTTACAACTCATATCAAGATTATTCTTTTCTATGTAACATAAACCAGATAAATGAATAATTCTCTGAAGAATTTTTTCTCTATTACGACTACTTGCATCTTGAATTACTTCCCAGCCTTTTATTGTTCTCAACCCACTGTTTAAAATAAATATTCCATTATTTCTAATCCGCCACCTTACTATCAATAGCCTCAATCTGCTATTTTGTCTTCCATGACATATCCAATTTTGCAATTCTCTGCCAAATCTTTTCTAACAGGTACTCAATTCTATCTTCTGGGTTATATATAAGTCTAATTCTTCTTTCTTATATTCATCTACTACATACTGACATGTGTTACTATCCGTAAATACTTTTTCACGCAAATACTGTTTTTTTCAATGAAGCTGAAAATTTTGACCACTCTTCTGCAACCTGCTAATTCATTACTGAACGAATAATATTATTTTCTGTCACAACCGAATCAATTTCTTCCCATGATTTCGCTATTGGAAGTTTATGTAAAATTTCTATTGGAAGCAATAAAATCTCATGTTTTCTATAAGAATTGAACATATATGATCCTACGAATTTTTTATCCGGATACTTCATCTCATCTATTCCACATTCCATGTAAATTCTTTTTTGTATAGAAACACGTGTATCAAAAGCGCGTATCACAAGCCCATTTTAAGTGAAGAACTTGAAAAGGGCTTTTTCTATGTTCGTTAATCTTCTCTAAACAAAAATAAAACCGCAACCCCTCATAAAATAAGGAATTGCGGCTTGTATTTAAGTCTCTATGATACTAAATCAAAAAGATTACTCGATAACTGTAGCAACACGTCCTGATCCTACTGTACGTCCACCCTTCACGATACTTTAATCCCGTTTTATCTCATATTTTTTATGGTTTTCTCTCCAAAATACAGTGAAAAACAGCTGAATTGCACCACCTATTTTGATTTGCCTGATTTCTTGGCACCGTTTTGGCACCGGAGAATACTCAAACCGATTCTCTTCTGTAGATACTAGATACTTCTCTACCAACTTTATATTGCACCGGTAATTTTTAACTGTTATAATCGAAACATGGGTGCTACCATAACGGTAGGCGGTTAGTCCTTCTCCAGAGGGACTGTGACCCTCTGATTACATAGAAACCTGTAAAGGAATCCAGTGGAAAGGAGGGCTAAGCCAATGAGTATTGTGGACTTCATAGCAGTAGTGAGCTTCGGCTTAACCTGCTTTAGTATCGGATATACATTAGGCAAAGATAATCATAAACCACAAAAATAACCGCCCCAGCCTGCAAACTGAACGGTTATTTTTGTAATCAATAAGTATGTGGACTAACCGTCTATCGGTAGCACTCTTTTTCTATAATCATATTAGCACGCATCTGTGGAAATGTCAAAAATTTTCTTCTTTCTCAACTACATCTATTTCCATACATTTTTTTACAACCTATTTCAAGTGTTCCTCAAAAATTGATTCGAGTTCCTTATTCCCCCTCAAGAATTCATACTCTTTCTTATTTTCAATTTCCGAATACAATTCACGAACAAAATTTTTTCCAAGTCCCGAAAAAGCTTTTCCCTGTGCAGTATCTTCATACCTGTAATACAAAGGGGATTGTGTCATATTCCAAGGCTTCTGTGATTCACTAATTAATAATCGCTTAATTAACTGGATACATTTTTTTCTACATCTTTTCGATATCCAGCAATCAGCAGATATGGAACTGTGTTGCCATAATTCCATAGTCCAAACAATGATATCATGTGATCTGTAATCTCAGCAATTTTCTCTGCTTTATCATGATTTCCTGTCTCTTCTTCCATTTCTATTAACTTATACAAGTAGCTTTGGATATTGACAACTGCCTGTAGCAGTTTCCCCTCCAGGAATAACGCAGCAGTGTCTGTTCCTTCCTGATGTGCTAATACACTTGTTTTCATAATCGTTGCATCAATTACAGTATCAGGAATTTTTTTTTTCAAAAGGGCATTTGCTTCTTCATATTTCTCCATTTGGACATATTTTGTTGCAAGTATAAAAACGCTTGAATTTCTCACTCTTTCATCCTGACTATCTGCTGTTCGTTCCAGCCACTCAATAATAGCTGTATTATATTCCATTCGTTCTTCGTCATTAAGATCTGACAAAGTCAAAGATCCGTTCAGAACGGTTGCGATCGTATATATTAATAAGTCGCAATGAGGATACTCCTGTATTTTACGAGATGCCATCTCGAAAGCCTCTGTAAAGCTATCCAATGAAACTTCCGAAAGTTCATTCACAAATTGTCCAATCTCTTTTTTCTGTCAATTCTTCATGAAACGAAAACAATTCATTCATATCAATTTTCAATAGTCGTGCCAAAGCTGGAAGTAATGAGATACGGATATATGGTAACGCTGTATCAGCTCAAAGAATATCTGTAAACTTGGGTGCTGCCCCTTGTTCTCAATGTTCGCAAGGTAGCGCGGCGAGATAAACATTTCGTCGCCTACTTTCTTGCGGCTTTCCTTGCGTCCTTCACGCGCTGCCTTTATCGCTGCCCCAAAAGCCTTGAAGTCGTATTTTGGTACTGGTCTTTTTGCCATAGTTATTCACCCTCTTACATTTTACTGTTCCCCTTTCTTCTTGGATATGTCTACATAGTTCTATCAGTTAGCCAAAATAATTCATATATATATATGTTGACAACAAGCTGCTTTTGTATATAATATTATATAAAAGGGGGGGAATGTTTATGTTACATAGCATGCGTATTCGATAAGCATTGAAATCAAAAAAGATTTTTCCCATTTTCAATATGGGCTTTTTTGTCATGCTTATTTTGCGTATGCTATACAACAAAACTAACGACGTATAGACATAGTATAAAAACTATGCCTTAATTTTGTTGTAGTGTTATATGTATAAATGCAGGTCAATGCTCATGTTGAGAATTGACCTGTATTTTTTTGCACAAAAGGAGAAATATTATGCTTGAAAAATATTGGATAAAATGTCCAATTTGTAACGGAAAGACGAGGGTTCAAGTATTTTATAATACGGTATTAAGAAATTTTCCTCTTTTCTGCCCTAAATGTAAATTAACGCATATCGTTGATGTTGAAAAACTAGAAATCATAATCAAAAACTCTGAAAAACAAAACTTTTTAATTTTGAAAAGGAAGGATATTTAAATGAAACACTTACCTAAAAGTACACCTACGGAAATATTGAATGACCCATACGGATTTACTTACAAAGAAATGTCGGAAGTAATTGGAGAGGATAAAGCAAGAGCCTTATATACGGAATTATATAAACAGCCATTTCACAAAGAAAATCTATCAATATCAACAAAAAAAGTCTATAAAAGTAGCGATACTGAAAAGTATGTTTATGAATTGAAAGATAACAGGTATATTGAAACGGTTTTTATTAAACGGCGAGATGGTGGGACTGTTTGCGTAAGTACGCAAGTTGGTTGTTCTGTTGGCTGTATTTTTTGTGAGTCCGGACGCAATGGTTTTGTTCGTAATCTAACACCGTCTGAAATTGTGCAGCAGGTTGTATTGATACGTCAAAAAGTAAATCGTATCGTTTTTATGGGAATGGGAGAACCTTTATTCAATTACGACAACTTGATTGCAGCAATCCATATTCTTTCGAGATAGAAATGGACTTAACTTTCCAACCGACGGCATTACCGTATCAACAGTTGGTCCAGTTAATCAATTAAAAAAAAATTGCGCGAAGAACATCTAAAAATTCAGTTGACAATATCTTTACATGCAGCAACACAGGCTGCGAGAAACTGTATCATTCCTCATATGCACATGTACGCTATTGAAGATGTTGTTAAGCAAGCATTGTCCTATTCTCAAAGGCATAATCGAAAAGTGGTATTTGCGTATTTGCTTTTACCAGGTATAAATGACCGTTCCTCAGATATAAGGCAACTTGCAAAATGGTTTAAGGGCAAAAATGTTATGATTAACGTGCTGCAATACAACCCGACGAGTAATTCAAAAATTAGAGCACCACAAAAACAAGAAATGGTTGCGTTCAAACATCAATTAGAGCAAACAGGACTTGAAGTTACCATGAGAGTTTCTCATGGTAGAAAGATTAAAGCAGCTTGTGGACAGTTAGCTAATACATATAATAAAGCCAAAAAACAACAGAAATAATTTAATTAAAAGAGCCAGACGCACAGACGCAGAGCCGATAATATGCAGTTTGAAATACTGCTGTTATCGGCTCTTTTTTGATTTTAATTTGTGCCCCCAATAACCATATTGGAGCAAAATCAGAACTGTTGCTTGTCGTTCTTTGATTTCCGCAGCAGCTTTGAAAAATCAAAGCCGCCGTTTCTTTTTATTTTCTAATGAAATGACGCGGTATCACTGTTAAAAGCGGCGGCTAAAGGAGGTAGCCGCCATGAAGCACATACCCTATCGACAAAATCCGACGGTCATTGACATATCAAAAAAAGCCCGACCACCGCCGGGAACCTCTCTACCCTTGACTATGAACTGTCTAATCATCTAAATACTGCTTACAATACCTATACGCCTGTCCGGGCTTTTCGGACGGGCGCATTTGTCCGTTCAAAAAATTTTTGAAGAAATTTCAAAAAATCTTCGGCGTTTTTGAAAAACGCCGTATTGCCCCGCGAAAAGGGGGAAGCACCACCAACTTTCCAACGAGAAAGGAGGTGAGAATGTGGAACCTAATAGCAGGGAGTTTTACAAACAGTGTGCTTTTCAGAAGTTTCAACACCATTTCTTCTGCACTAGCTTTTATATTATTCATCAGTCTAACCCACTTCGTCCGATTCTGTACCTTTAATTCTTCAGTTACGCCCTGTTTTTCTGCCATCTGTTCCATAAGCATTTCCACCTGCTCTCTGCTCTCCTGATCAATTTGATTCAGGTGTTCCGTCAGCTTTCCAGTCAACAACAAATATTGATATTTTGCTAATCTGTGTTCCTTCAGAAACTGTTTCCTCAGCATTCCATATTTCCCATATATCGGTTCTTCTTCATTCAATACCAAATCCGGCAAATAATAATCTCCATGCAAAGTATAGCTTAATCCGTTCTTTTCATCATAAATGTGTGTTTCCATAATCTTATCTCTCCATTTCTCTGTTTTTTGATTTAGTTTTCTTACGCTGCTGATTCTCCATCTCGCTTTTTTTCATTCCCCATGCCAATCTTTCATGAATACTTCCCTTCGGCATTTGTTCCATCCGTCGCTTTTCTTCCAGGACTTTCTCGTTTTGAATATCCTGCTGTACTGCTGTATCTACAGTTTCTATTCCAAGAACACGCACAACACGATCATACCTATCAGAAACACCTTGTAATATATCTTTTTTCTTCTGACAATTTCTGATTATCTTTACGTATATCATCCAGTTCTCTCTGAATAGCATTATATTTTTGTTTCACCTTTTGATATTTTCTCTTCCAACCTTCCACCTCTTTCGTGAGTTCTTTAACCTGAGCCGCCATTACAGCAACCTTATTCTTTATTTGAAGAAACAGTGGTTTAATTTTTTTATCTCGATAGGTTACTGCCCGTTCTAGCGTGCCCGCCTCCGGCAGTAACATTTTAACCGTTCCATATTCTTTGATTTCTTTGCTCACACTATCCATAATCGGTTGTAGCTGTTCTCTGCGATCTTCCAGGCTTTTTAGTTCTTTTTCTGCGCTCCCTGCCTTTTGTTCTGCTTCTTGCTTCGCCTTGATTGCCTGTTCCTTATCGTCTTTTAAATTCTGGATATCTGCTCTGGATTCTGCAATTTGTGCTGTTAATTCTTCTTTTTCAGCAGTTAGATGCTCTTTCTCCTGCTCCAATTCCTGTACTTCCTTTTTTCCGTTCTTTTTTTCTTGAAGTTATAGACATCCAGATGTTCCTCATGAGTACCTTTCTGTTCCCATTCAATTCCATACTGCTTTGCAGTCTCTGCCAGAACTTCTTTTTCATGATTCATCCACTGGTTCAACTCTGTATCATGCTTATTTCCACCTTGAAATCCAAGACTTTTTTAATGCCTGTTTCAACGAAACTCTGATATCCATTCCTTTTCCTTTCCAGTCCGTCACATAAGGAATAAAATCAATATGGAGATGTGGAGTAGCCTCATCCTGATGCAGATAGCAACTAAATACCCGAAGTGTCGGATTCCGTTTCTGGAAATCTTTTACATACTCATCCAGTACGTTTACAGCCAGATCTCCTTCTGCTGTTCCGACAGCCATATCTTCTCGATTTCCAATTTGAAAAATCACTTCATGGAACAACTTTTCCTGTTTTCCTTGGCGAATCTTTTCATAATAATTTGTAATCTGCCGATCTTTTCTTTTCCCGACATTATACCGTTCTACAGCTTCATCAAACAGCTCTTTATAGACTTCTTTCAGATTCTCATTCCGGTAACAAATATTTAATTGCACTCTGTCTGGATCAACATTTTCTGCTATAAAATCTCGTCTGTTATGAGCCAGAGACCCTGTCCCGATCATACCACTAATTGTTCGTTTCATCGTCATATTCCTCACCCCGCTTTCTAAAACCAGTGCCAGACATGGCACATAAATTTGTATCTTTGCCAGCTATAGTATAAAAAGAAATATTCGCCGGATACGGCGGTTTTGTTACTTTTGTCAAAAGTAACGCAAAAAGCACTTTCGACAGCCGTACCGTCCATCAAAAGTACCCTTGCGCCCTCCGGGGGTACAGAGACCTTTACTCCGGTATCCTTGCCCGAATATATTCCAAATCACCACAATACGGTGTCCCTACAAGATACCATTCTCTTGCAGGATTCATTTCCATTCTGGTCTGAACCCATTCATCATCAAGCAACACTTCCAGGCATTCTCCACAGTGAAATCCTGTATCAATCCATAGATCTGATGATAATAATCCATATCTTTTGTTATAACTGTTATATCCTAATCTTCCTTCTCTCATTGTGCCAATCTCCTTTCATCTACCGTTTCCGCAGGGGCGCCCTGAATCAGGGCTCCCTTTTGAAAATTCTCTTCTACGCCAGTCAACTCCCGACTACACCTTACCAACATTCTCCTTGTCTGCTATCTACAGGTGCGTGACACGCTCCTGTAATAAAGTGTTCAGAAAGAACCTTTACCATCGAAAGTTCTCCGGTATTCCCCGTCTGTCCAGATATTCCTTCCGGAACTTTTCTCTTTCTTCTTCCGTTGGTGCTGTTTTGGATTTGCTGTATACTTCACGATTCACCATTGCATCCAGTTTTTTCTCCAATCCCAACCGGATTATTTCTTCGCCATCGTAGTTATCCATCAAAAAAAATATTGTAGGAGTTGAAAAAATAACTCGTATGGAATCTGTACACTTTTTTATTTTGCATCTATTCTCCTTTCAAGGTAGCAAGATCCCCTCTTCTTAAGAAATGGTAATCTTGCCATCTTCCATTTTTATTCTGGCAACATCCAATACCATTGCTTTCCACGTTTTACGGAATCAATTTCAAGTTCCCGTTTGGCGTTCCATAGCGTTTTACTTTTGATTCCTCTGGCTTCTGCTTCTTCTGCAATTTTCTTCTGAGTCATTCCTCCATTTGCCAGTATCTCAAGGAGAAATTCTTTTTGCTTTCCGACTTTTCTGTCCTCTTCCGTCTCCATTAAGAAGTTCATCGGCACTGATATCATATTCTCCAATCCATTCAAACCCATTATTCTTATCCAGTCTGAATGCAATGGACGTTCCTTCCGGTGCAAGAGAACTCTTCGTATGACATACCACTCTTACTTCCGGTTCATCTTTCACTCGCCCGACAATCAGAACACTTCTTGCAGCAGCCTGAAAATCAATGGATCCAAGTCCTCGATAAGAAGATTTGCCGTTGCTGTTTTTGTTCATATGACCGATTAAAATAACTGCACAGTGATATTTTTTTCTGACAGCACTGCGATACGCTTCATCAGTGGTCTGATCTCATTTGCCCTGTGCATATCTACGTCCGCTCCCAGAAAGCCCTGTATCGGATCAAGAACAACCATTTTTGCTTTTGTCTGCACGATTGCTTCTTCCAATCTGACATCTGCCATTGTCAGTGGCTGGTCACTGTCATCAATCACCAGCACCTTTGAACAATCTGCACCTGCAGCAAGTAATCTGGGTTTGATAGTATCTCCAAGTCCATCTTCTGCTGTCTGATAGATTACATTTACAGGTGACACAGAAGACTGTTCCTGCATATTATCTTCAGCATCTAAATCTTCATTCTCACTATCGACTTCATCACTTCGTTTTTCTTTTGTTTTCGTTTTATCAGTAACAGGAAGAATCGGCTCTCCTCTGGTCAGTTTTGCAATAATCTGAAGTACCATCGTTGTCTTGCCTTCTCCTGGATCTCCCTGTATAATGGTCACTTTTCCATAAGGAATAAACGGATAAAGCAGCCATTCTACCTGTTCCACCTCTACTGAATCCATATTGATCAGTTTCAGTTTTGGTTCTATTCTACAATTCTCAATTTTATTTTTTTCATTCATATTCATTCCATCATCTCCTCCTGCCCTTCCGGGCAAGTCTCTGATGAACAGATATTCGGGAATTGTCGTATTTCCCGATTCGTTGATATACTGAATCTGCCAAGATGGTATATCAGTGAATCTGATTATCAGAGAACTTGCTCAGATTATTTATCTGGGCTTTTTCTTTTGCCTTTTCAACATTCATCTCTTTCTTCTCCCAATCCGGTAACAGCATTTCCATTTTCATTATCCAGAAGATTTGCAATCTTTCTCTGCTGATTTGGATAAAGATGTCCATAAGTGTTCAATGTGATACGAATATCTTTATGACCTAATCTGTCCCGAATCAATAACGGTTCCACACCTTTCTCAATAAGATAAGCCACATGGCTGTGCCCGATATCATGCACTCGAATTTTCTTCACTCCTGCCAGCTCAATCTGCCGTTTCATCTTATGCTGTACCGCTTCCTGAACAACCGGAAATAATCTTTCTGTATCCGGCATTCCATAATGACCATCTACAAATTCCTTAATTTCCTCTTTCAGAAATTCCGGAATTTCGATTGTCCGAAAGGACTGTTTTGTTTTCGGTTCTGTGGATAATATCCTGCATTCCTGTCCGGTAATAAGTCTTATTGATACTAAGCTGATTCTTTTCAAAATTGATATCAGCTTTTTTTGTAATCGCAAGCAGCTCCCCGATCCTGCATCCAGTCCAGAACAGCATCTCAAACATAAGATAATATCTTGTTCCCGGCTCCATTGTCTGTATAAACTGTTTGTACTCGTCCAGTGTCCAGAAGTTCAAACTTCTTGAATCTGAATTTCCCATTCGTTTCACTTTCTTGCATGGATTAACCGGCAAGTCATAGATTTTAGCTGCATGTGTAAACAGACTGGTCAACTGATTCTGAATCATTCTCAGATAAGAATCTGAATAGCCTTTTTTTCTGAATTTCATTCTGCCACTGAATAATCTGTGAAGCCTTGATTTCACTCATCATCTGATTTCCGAAGTATGGAACGATATGCTGTTGCATCATATATCTTTTATTTTTGATTGTTCGATCTTTCAGATCATTTTGTTTGTCTGAAAAGCAATAAATCTCAATAAAATCGCTCAGCTTCATATCCATACTTCGCTCATTGCTCAACTTTTTGCTTCGTTCAAACTCCAATGCTTCTCGCTTTGTTTCAAATCCACGCTTTCTGCGTTTTTTCTTCTCACCCATGACATTTGTCTCAAACCACTGGGCTGTCCATTTTTTGTGTCTTTTTCTCTGTAAGCCATATTGATCCTCCCCTAATTTTCTGCTATTTCATAGCCATACATTTTTTTGCCCAAAACGCCTTTGGTATTCTTCCAGCCATCGTAATATATCCCTGTGCAGATAATTCTTTATTCATAGCTTTCACCAGTTTATAGGCATGAGATTTTGAGCAGTTTAATTCCTGTGCCACTTCATCAGCACTCATCATATAATTGTAACTTGCCATATTGCCTCCTCCTTTCCTCTCCAGATATAGAATACGTTTACTGTATTTCTATATCTGTACGATTTTCGTAAATTGATAATATCATGTATTTCTATCGTTGTCAATATTTCGTAAACACATTTTTACGAACTTCGTACACTATTTTTTCTTTATTTTATTCCACGTCTGTGCTATGATATTTTATAGATTTATGTTTTTCGTAATTTTCTAATATATGAAAAAGGAGGATTCTATGGGTGACGGTAAAAATTTAAAGAAATATCTTGATGAAAAAGGCACAAATGTCCGCAAAATTGCAAAGGCAACCGGAATCAGTGCTACAACCTTATATTCAATTATTCAAAAAAGATTCCAATATTCGATTTGATTTTGCATTAAGACTTGCGAATGAATTGCAAATTGATGTGAATGAGATATGTTCTGCCAGTCCATTTTCTGGCACAATTAAGGAAGAAGAGATTTATCCTACACTTCCAGACGGTTTGAACGGAGCATTAGACGCAAGTCGTGTAAAGACTTACTTAAAAAATTCTATGTATCCGCTGATGTACCTTTTCGGTAAGAACAGTATGCCTGATGTAGATAATCTGCTTACATCGTTCTATCAGCTTGATGATGAATCCAGACAGGAAGTTGTGGAAACTATCCGTCTGAAATTACAATATCATCGTGATCCAGAACGTGCTGAACAAATCAAACAGATCAAAGGCTGGTAAAAAAATTACTCCTGTGAATGGCAAACATTCGCAGGAGTTTCTTTTTTTTGGCACCGTTTTGGCACCGCTGGTCTGATTTTTCAATTCTAAATTTATCCGTATTTCATCTTACTGATAAATGTTTCGCTATTTCTAATCTGATAAATTTACGAACAATTCTTTTCTTAGAGTACAGAAAAACCCCGGAAACCTTGCGGTTCCGGGGTATCTTACGTTTGGACACAATGTACCTTGCGGTACTCAATATATATTAATCAGTGATTACTCGATGATTGTAGCAACACGTCCTGATCCTACAGTACGTCCACCCTCACGGATAGCGAATGTAAGACCCCTGCTCCATAGCTACTGGGTGAATTAATTCGATAGTCATTTCGATGTTATCACCAGGCATGCACATTTCTGTTCCTTCTGGAAGTTCGCAAACACCTGTTAACGTCTGTTGTTCTGAAGTAGAACTGTGGACGATAGTTGTTGAAGAATGGAGTATGACGTCCACCTTCATCTTTTGTCAGAACGTAAACCTGAGCTGTGAATTTGTATGGCATGTTACTGAACCTGGTTTAGCAAAGAACCTGTCCTCTTTCGATTTCTGTTCTCTGGACACCACGAAGAAGAGCACCGATGTTATCACCAGCCTGAGCTTCATCAAGAAGTTTACGGAACATCTCGATACCGGTTACAACGGTCTACTTAGTCTCTTCGTGGATACCAACGATTTCTACCTCATCAGATACGTGAAGAACACCACGCTCTACTCTACCTGTAGCAACTGTACCACGTCCTGTGATAGAGAATACGTCCTCTACAGGCATAACGAATGGTTTATCTGTGTCACGCTGTGGATCTGGGAATATAGCTGTCTACAGCGTCCATAAGCTCCATGATCTTTGTCTGCCCCACTCGCCGTTCGGATCCTCAAGAGCCTTCAGAGCGGAACCCTGGATGATCGGGGTGTCGTCGCCCGGGAACTCGTACTCGTTCAGGAGGTCTCTGATCTCCATCTCAACCAGCTCAAGAAGCTC
>VOFJ01003650.1_pt1 | contig 13085 bp, 12 predicted proteins | sample 5384081 | NCBI WGS metagenome assembly VOFJ01 (sample SAMN12384729, study PRJNA508395) | human gut metagenome | isolation source: healthy gut I | host: Homo sapiens
TCGGGATCGGTATACATGCCCATGACTTTCTTCTTGATTTCATCGGCGCTGTCCGACAGGTAGATGCAGTTGCAGAGCGACTTCGACATCTTGGCTTTGCCGTCGGTTCCCGGCAGCCGCATGCAGACCGCGTTTTCGGGCAGCAGAATCTCCGGTTCGACCAGCGCGGGACCGTATACCGTGTTGAATTTGTGGACGATTTCGCGCGTTTGCTCGATCATCGGCTCCTGATCCTCGCCTGCGGGTACGGTCGTGGCTTTGAAAGCCGTGATGTCCGCCGCCTGACTGATCGGGTAGGTGAAGAATCCGACGGGAATGCCCTGACGCTGCTGGGTGTCGCCCTCCGTGTTGTTCTCGGCGAAGCCGCGCAGCTGGATTTCGGCCTTCACGGTCGGGTTGCGCTGCAGGCGCTGTACCGTGACGAGGTTCATATAGTAGAACGCCAGCTCGCACAGTTCGGGAATCTGCGACTGGATGAAAAGCGTCGATTTGTTCGGGTCGAGACCGACCGAAAGGTAGTCGAGGGCGACTTCGATGATGTTCTGGCGCACCTTTTCGGGGTTGTCGGCGTTGTCGGTCAGCGCCTGCGCGTCGGCGATCATGATGAAGATGCGTTCGAATTCGCCCGACTCCTGCAGTTCGACGCGGCGGCGCAGCGAACCTACGTAGTGTCCCAGATGAAGCCGGCCCGTCGGACGGTCGCCGGTAAGAATGATTTTTCCCATAAAACGATTAATCCTCCGCTTGACGAATTTAAGTTATCTATGGCTTCGGGGCAGCTCCAGAGATGCGGAATTCGCCAAGCTCGCATTACGGCATCCTCGATGCCGGTCCCACATCCGGAATCCTGCCGAAACTCCCTTTCTACCGGTAGTTTCGGCTTCCCCGCGGCACTGAAACTGCGGTGAAAATCAGTGCCGGCTCTCGTTTTTTCGGTATTTTGTGGACAAACATACGAAAAAGCGCGCGGGCGACCTAATAAAGTTGTCGTTTATAGATTTTTTTTATATTTTTGCTCGTCGGAATAATTGCCTACTATGACTATAATTCAACTTGAATACCTGTTGGCCGTAGCCAACTGCGGCAGTTTTTCGCTGGCCGCCGAACATTGTTTCGTGACCCAGCCCTCGCTGAGCATGCAGGTCAAAGCCCTCGAAGAGGAGCTGGGCGTGGTGCTGCTCGACCGTTCGAAGAAGCCCGTGATCCCGACCGAAGCGGGCGACGTGGTGCTGGAGCGTGCCCGCGAGACGCTGCGGGCCTATAACAACATCCGCGAATCGGTGGCCGAACTCAAAGGCGAGACGTCGGGCAAACTCCGGCTGGGCGTCATCCCGACCATCGCCCCGTACCTGCTGCACAAATTCATCCCCGCTTTCGTGCGCGATTATCCCAAAGTCGAACTGGAGATCTCCGAGATGATCACTTCCGACATCGTCGAGGCCCTCAAGCGCGACCGTATCGACGCGGCGCTGGTGGCCAGCGGCACCTGCGGCGAGGGGATTCTGGAGCAGGAACTCTTCAACGACCGTTTCTTCGCATACGTTTCGCCCGAAAACGCCCTTTACGAGCGGTCGAACATCCGCATCGAGGACATCGACCTGCGCGATCTGGTGATCCTGAGCGCCGGAAACTGTATGCGCGACCAGATCATCGAGCTTTGTCAGGCCAAGCGCGACATGCCGTCGCACTACTCCTTCGAATCGGGTTCGCTCGATACGCTCATGCGCATCGTGGACTGCACGTCGTGTCTTACGATCATTCCCGAAATGGCCGTCGAATACATCCCCGCGGATCACCGCGACCGGCTGAAGATGCTGGCCAAAGGCGCCACGTCGCGCAAGATCGCGGTCGCTGTGCGCCGCACCTACGTCAAGAGTTCGATCATCAAGGCCCTGACCGATACGATTATGGCCAATGCCCCGGAGGTCGGGAACTGACGTGCTTTTCCGAAATGGACGCGTCCGGCGGTTTTTTCTGCCGGGCGCGTTTTGTTTTTCGGATGCTGTTTTATCCGTCCCGCCCTGTGCTGCGTTGTCATCCTCGGCCTGCATCGGTCGCCGTCCTCGTTTGTGTCGTGTCTCCGCTTGTGTCGTGTCTCCGCTTGTGTCGTGTCTCCGTTTGTGCCCTGTCGCCGCTCTTGCCTTGTGCCGCGCCGCTGTTCCGGTTTGTGCTGCGTTGTCATCCTCGGTCTGCATCGGTTGCCGTCCCCGTTTGTGCCGTGTCGCCGCTCCGATTTGCGTCGCATTGTCATCCGCTGTCTGCGTCGTGTCGCCGTTCCGGTTTGTGGATGGCGGCCGCCACCGCAGAATTCCGCGGACGGTCTGACGGGGATTCTGCCCCCTGCTGCGGGTCTCTTGCGGCCTTTCCCTGCTTTGCGGCGATTCCGGTCGGGTCGCCCGTCCGCTTTTTGTAGCTCTTAATTTTCAAATCTCATTCTATTTTCGTACCTTTGCAAGGTTATAGACACCTATTGAAGATTTATGGATAAACTGATCGAAACTATCGTAAGTGCGATTGAAGATAAAAAAGGTAAGGATATTGTATCGTTGGACCTCTCAGGTTTCGACGGAGCCATATGCTCCCGGTTCATCGTGTGCAACGCCGATTCCACGACGCAGGTATGCGCCATCGCCGCAAGCATCGAAGAGAAGGTGCTCGAAACGCTGGGCGAGAAGGTCTGGCGCATCGAAGGCCAGCAGAACGGCGTATGGGTCGCCATGGACTACGTGGACGTCGTGGTACATATCTTCCAGACCGAACTGCGTAGTTTCTACAAACTCGAAGAGTTGTGGGCCGACGCACCCATGACCAAATACGAATACGAAGAGTAATTTTTTAATATGGCACAACAACGTAAGAACAATAATAGGATGAATATGAACATGCCGAGGCCCTCCATGCTGTGGATCTACGGTCTGATCGGCGCGTTCATCATCGGCTGGTACGTATTCGGCGATGTCAACGACACGCCGCTGCCCAGCGACTGGACGACGGTCCGGGAGATGGTCGAAAAGGGCGACGTGGAGAAAATTCAGGTCGTGAACCGCGATCAGGCGCAGGTTTTTCTGAAGAAGGAGGCCGCCGAACAGTACCGCAGGGATACGGTGGACAAACGTTTCAAGCGGCTGCCCGAAACGGGCGTGCAGCTCACCTTTACGATCGGATCGGTCGATTCGTTCCGCGAAGATTTGAAGAACGCCGAGCAGCAGTCGGGACAGACCGTGCCGGTAGTCTATGAGAACAAGACCAACGACTGGACCAACGTATTGATCAACCTGCTGCCGTGGGTGCTGATTATCGGCGTCTGGATTTTCATCATGCGTTCTATGTCGCGCGGCGCCGGTGGCGGTGCGGGCGGCGGCATTATGAACGTCGGCAAAGCCAAGGCGCAGGTCTTCGACAAGGACGCTTCCAAGCGCGTGACGTTCAAGGACGTGGCCGGACTGGAGAAGCCAAGGTCGAGATCATGGAGATCGTCGATTTCCTCAAGAAGTCGGAAAAATACAAGGAGCTGGGCGCCAAGATTCCCAAGGGTGCCCTGCTGGTAGGCCCTCCGGGAACGGGCAAGACGCTGCTGGCCAAAGCCGTGGCCGGCGAAGCCAACGTGCCGTTCCTTTCGATTTCGGGTTCCGATTTCGTGGAGATGTTCGTGGGCGTGGGCGCTTCGCGTGTCCGCGATCTCTTCGAGCAGGCCAAGCAGAAGGCTCCGTGCATCGTCTTCATCGACGAGATCGACGCCATCGGCCGCGCCCGCGGCAAGAACGCCGGATTTTCGGGCAACGACGAACGCGAAAATACGCTGAACCAGCTCCTCACGGAGATGGACGGCTTCCAGACCAATACGGGCGTTATCGTCCTCGCGGCGACGAACCGCGCCGACATTCTCGACAAGGCGCTGATGCGCGCCGGGCGTTTCGACCGTCAGATCGAGGTGGGCCTGCCCGACGTCAAGGAGCGCGAGGCGATTTTCAACGTCCATCTGCGTCCGCTGAAACTCGATCCGCAGCTCGACCGTGAGTTCTTGGCGCGTCAGACGCCCGGTTTTTCGGGCGCCGACATCGCCAACGTCTGCAACGAAGCGGCACTGATCGCCGCGCGGCACAACAAGAAATTCGTGTCGAAGGAGGATTTCCTCGCGGCCATCGACCGCATCGTGGGTGGACTCGAAAAACCCAATATGCCGATGACGGCCGCCGAGCGGCGCGCCACGGCGATTCACGAAGCGGGGCACGCTACCGTCATGTGGTCGCTGCCCCAATGCGATCCCGTGCTGAAAGTCACGGTGGTTCCGCGCGGGCGGAGTCTGGGCGCGACGTGGTATGTGCCCGACGAACGCCGCATCCACGTTACCAACGAAGCCCTGCAGGAACGGCTGGCCGGACTGCTGGGCGGCCGGATCGCCGAGGAGGTCAGCTACGGAACGCTGGAGCAGGCGCGCTGAGCGATCTGGAGCGGGCTACCGAGACGGCCTATGCGATGGTGGCCTACTACGGCATGAGCAAGAAGATCGGACCGATCAGTTATTACGACTCGTCGGGCACGCGCGATACGTTTACCAAGCCTTTCAGCGAGCAGACGGCCCACGACATCGATACGGAGGTGCGCCGCATCATCGAAGAGGCGTATGCCAAGGCGCGCGGCATCATCGAACGGAAGAGCGAGCAGATCAACCGGATGGCGGACCTGCTGCTGGAGAAGGAGACGATCTATGCCGAGGATATCGAACGCATACTCGGCCCGGCGGCGCAGGTGCCGCGGGAGAATGACGAGCCGAAAAAGGGTGTCGTCGTCGCCGATGACGATGCCGCGTCTGGAACGGCGTCTGCGCCGGCGGACGCTCCGCCGGCCGGGACCGGAACGACGCAGGAAGGCGATGCCGGAAGCGCGTCGGGAACGAAAACCGCCGCTTCGGGAGCCGCGAACGCCGAAAAATCCGAACTGAACTAACCGACGAACCTAACCCGCTGATATATCTGATGAGTGAAAAAATGAAGAACCTCATGGTGCGTACGCTTAGCGGCGCAGTCCTCGCAGTGGTGGTGCTGGGGGCCGTTATGTGGTCGCAGTGGAGTTTCGGCGCACTGCTGCTGGCGATGCTCGTCGGCGGCATGCTCGAATTTTACGGACTGGCCGAGAAACAGGGCAACGCCCCGCAGAGGATCTTGGGAACGGCGGCGGGCATCGTGCTTTTCGCGCTTAATTTCGCGTTCGTATCGGACGACATCGAGATTCTGGGCGGCGCCAGTCAGGCTTTTGCCTGCGGAATGGCCTTTATGCTCCTGCTGATACCCGCGATGTTCATCTGCGAACTTTACCGCAAACAGCAGAATCCGGCTTCCGGAATCGGCACGACGCTGATGGGCGTCTGCTACATTGCGCTGCCCCTTTCGCTGATGTGCTATATCCCGATCATCGGAAGCGACGTGTGGACTCCTTGGGTGATGATTTTCTACATCTTCATCATCTGGGCCAACGATGTCTTCGCCTATCTGGTGGGAATGTCCCTCGGACGGCATCGCATGTTCGAGCGTCTTTCGCCCAAAAAGTCGTGGGAGGGATTCTTCGGCGGGCTGGCCGGCGCCGTGGCGATGGGCTATGTCGCCGCGCGGGTATTGGATGCCGATGTATGGGCGTGGCTCGGTCTGGCGCTGGTGGCGGCCGCAACGGGCGTGCTGGGCGATCTGGTGGAGTCGATGTTCAAACGCGCCGCGGGCGTCAAGGATTCGGGAAATCTGATTCCCGGACACGGCGGTGTGCTGGACCGCTTCGACGCCATGCTGCTTTCGGCGCCGTTCGTCTTCGTCTATATGCTTTTTGTTATGTAACTGCAATCCTAAATTAAGTTATGAGAATAAATAAAGAAGGCTACAAAATTATCGGCATTTCCGGCGCCGTTTGTGTATTTTTGTGGTGGTTGATCTATCACCTGCTGGTCAGCGACGCGAATATTTCGCTGTTGTGGGTGAGCGCCGTGCTGTTGCTGCTGTTCTGGTTCTTTATCGTCGCGTTTTTCCGGGAACCCCGCCGCGTGCGCATCCACGATGCCGACCTTGCCTTTTCACCCTGCGACGGCCGTGTCGTCGTGACCGAAGTAGTGAAGGAGAACGAGTATCTGAATGAGGAGATGCTTCAGATCTCGATCTTCATGTCCGTCACCAACGTCCATATGAACTGGGTTCCCGTGGGCGGTACCGTCGAATATTTCAAATACCATCCGGGGCGTTTTCTGGTGGCGTGGCACCCCAAGTCCTCGACCGAAAACGAACGCACCACGACCGTGGTGAAGATGGCTTCGGGACAGAAGGTTCTCTTCCGTCAGATCGCAGGTCTGATCGCGCGCCGTATCATCTCCTATATGAAAGTGGGGGCGCCTGTGGAGCAGAACAGCGTCTGCGGCTTCATCAAATTCGGGTCGCGCGTCGACGTGCTCGTCCCGAAGAACAGCGAACTGCTGGTCGAGATAGGCGATCCCGTGGTGGGTTCGCAGACCCCGATCGCGCGTCTTCCGAAAGCCTGATTCATCCGCTGTATGAGGACGACACCCCAGACCTTCCTGCGGTTTATTGCGGGCGCGGCGATTGCTGCGGCTGTCCTCTTTCTGGTCTGGTACTTCCGGTCGATCGTCGTCTATGTGCTGATCTCGGCCGTGCTGGCCGTCATGGGCAATCCGCTGGTCAAACGGCTCGCGGCATTGCATGTCAAGGGCTGGAAGGTACCCCGCTGGCTGGCTGCGCTGGCGACGCTGATCGTCATCTGGGTGGTGCTGGCGACATTGTGTTCGCTGTTCGTGCCGCTGGTCTTCAACAAGATCTACCAGTTGTCGAACGTCGATTTCGCCACCGTCGTGGCGAGCATCGAAGAGCCTATAGCCCGCGCTCAAAGCTACCTGCACGAATTCTTCGCCATGCCCGAAAGCACCTTCTCGCTCTCGGAAGCCCTCGCGTCGGCGCTCAAGCAGGTGATCGACATCGAGTCGCTCAACACGGTCTTTGCGTCGATCGTCAATGTCGTGCTCTCCTCCGTGATCGCTATTTTCTCCATCACCTTCATCACCTTCTTCTTCCTGCGGGACGAGGGGCTTTTCTATGCTATGATTACGGCGATGTTCCCCGAACGTTATCACGAGAACATCACCCGTGCGCTCGACTCCGTAACCCTCCTGCTGGCGCGCTATTTTACGGGAATCCTCTCCGAAAGCCTGCTGTTGATGGTCGCCGTGTCGCTGACGATGATGGCCTTCGGGATGAAAGCCGCCGACGCGGCGTTCATCGGGCTGGTGATGGGCGTGATGAACGTGGTGCCCTATGCCGGGCCGCTTATCGGCGGCGTGGTTTCGGTCTTCGTGGGGATCGTGACCCCGATCGGGGGCATGACAGTGGGGCATACGGCCGCCGTCATTATCGGTTCGCTGCTGATCCTCAAGGGGCTCGACGACTTCGTGCTGCAGCCGACGCTCTATTCGTCGCGCGTCAAGGCATCCGCTGGAGATTTTTCTCGTGATTCTGATCGCCGGGTCGCTGGCCGGAATCCTCGGCATGCTGCTGGCGATTCCCTCCTATACCGTACTGCGTGTCTTCGCCAAGGAGTTCTTCTCGCAGTTCAGTCTGGTGCGTAAACTGACCGAAAAAATCTGATGGAAAAGGTGATTATCGAGGGCGTTGTGGAACACGGACGCCGGCTCGGACGCGAGCTTGGATTTCCGACGGCGAACGTGGCCGTTCCCGATTCCGTCGCCGCGGAGGACGGCGTTTACCGTTCACGCGCCGAGGTGGACGGAGCGGTTTACGACGCGATGTCGAACCTCGGCCGCAATCCTTCGGTCGGCGGGACGGCGCGGCGTCTCGAAACGCATATTTTCGGTTTCAGCGGCGCATTGTACGGCCGTATGCTGCGCGTGGAACTGCTCGAAAAGATCCGCGACGAGCGGCGGTTCGATACGCTGGAGGAGCTGCGGGCGCAGATCGAAAAAGACAGGGAATATATTTTGAAATTAAAATAAACAGTTATGTATTTAGATTTGACAATGCCCTACAAGGTAGCCGACATGTCGCTGGCCGGGTGGGGACGCAAAGAGATCGAGATCGCCGAGCACGAAATGCCCGGACTGATGGCCGTGCGCCGCAAGTATGGTCCGCAGAAGCCGCTGAAAGGCGTGCGCGTCATGGGTTCGCTGCATATGACCATCCAGACCGCCGTGCTGATCGAGACCCTCGTGGAACTGGGCGCTGACGTGCGCTGGTGTTCGTGCAACATCTTCTCGACGCAGGACCATGCCGCCGCCGCGATTGCCGAGACGGGCGTTCCCGTTTTTGCATGGAAGGGCGAGACGCTGCCCGAATACTGGTGGTGTACGGCCATGGCGCTGTCGTTTCCGGGCGGCAAAGGCCCGCAGCTGATCGTGGACGACGGCGGCGATGCGACGCTTCTGATTCACAAGGGCTTCAAAGCCGAGGACGACGCTTCGACGCTCGATTACGAATCCTCCTCCTACGAAGAGGAGGTGATTATCGACACGCTGAAGAAGGTGCTTGCCGAGGACAAGGATAAATGGCATCGTACGGTGGCCGAATGGAAGGGCGTCAGCGAGGAGACCACTACGGGCGTACACCGGCTCTACCAGATGCAGGAGGCGGGCGAACTGCTCGTTCCGGCCATCAACGTCAATGACTCCTGCACCAAGTCCAAGTTCGACAACCTCTACGGCTGCCGCGAGTCGCTGGCCGACGGCATCAAGCGTGCGACCGACGTGATGATCGCCGGCAAGGTGGTGGTCGTGTGCGGCTACGGCGACGTGGGCAAGGGTTGCGCCGCGTCGATGCGTTCGTACGGAGCGCGCGTTATCGTGACCGAGATCGACCCGATTTGCGCCCTGCAGGCGGCGATGGAGGGCTTCGAGGTGAAGACCGTCGAAAGCGCTCTCGGCGAAGGCAATATTTTCGTGACCTGCACGGGCAATTGCGACATCATCACGCTGGAGCATATGGAGCGGATGCGCGATCAGGCGATCGTCTGCAACATCGGCCACTTCGACAACGAGATACAGATGGCGCGGCTCGAAAAGTCGGGCGCCGTGAAGACCAATATCAAGCCGCAGGTCGACAAGTTCACCTTCCCCGACGGACATGCGATCTTCGTGCTGGCCGAAGGCCGCCTCGTAAACCTCGGCTGTGCGACCGGCCATCCGTCGTTCGTGATGTCGAACTCCTTCACGAACCAGTGTCTGGCGCAGATGGAACTTTGGCAGGAGAAGCTCGAAGTGGGCGTTTACCGCCTGCCCAAGCATCTCGACGAAGAGGTGGCGCGCCTGCATCTGGACAATCTGGGCGTGGAGCTGACCCGCCTGACCGAAAAACAGGCGGATTATATCGGCGTGAGTCCCGACGGTCCCTACAAGGCGGAGCATTACCGCTATTGAGACCGGCGGCATCCGGCATGGAAAAAGAGGATACCTTGTTGGGTATCCTCTTTTCGTTTTCAACCGTTCCGCAGATCAGCGGCGGCGGGGAAGGGCCTGCGGATGTGCGAGCCGGTTGGCTGCTGCGACCGCAGCCTTATATGCCGAAGGTGTCTGCTGGGGCGTTACGGCGGGTATCTCCGCGGGCAGGGTCACCGTGTAGCAGGCCGGGACGCCGGGAACGCCGTCGGCATCGTAGGCCATGTAGATCACTTCGAAGGTTTCGTTTGCCATCGAAACGTCCCAGAACGTGACGTCGTAGTAATAGAATCCGTCGGCGCTCACTTCCAGATCCATGCTGCTTTTCCAGCCGGAGTAGTAGCCGTCGTAGTCTTCGCCGTAGGCATTGGCGAGCGACGAGAAATACTGGCGCCAGTAGGATGTCTCCTTTTTGGCGAAATCGCCCTTGTAGTAGCCGTCCTCGTAGCGGAATGCGCGGGCGCCGGCGGTCGGTTCGAAACGGTATACCGTTGCGAAGCAGTTTTCGGGGGCGCCTTCGAGTTCGGAGGAGTTGACCACCACGTGCTGGATGCGCAGCGCGGCCTCGCTCTGGCCCTGATCGCCCGACGACGAGCGTGCCGGAGTCTTGAGTTTAGCCCAGTTGAGCTTGCCGAAATTGCCGTCGGCATCGACGCCGACTACGGCGAGGATGTACTCGGTGGAGTATCCCCAAGACGATTCGGTCAGCGTGTTGTTGGAGATGGGTTTTTGGGCACTCAGATACCCGATCATGTCCTCTTCGGTGTTAGGCTCGAAATCGGGATCGTCCGGGTCGTCGTCGAAATAGCTGCCGTATACGCACGTGGCGTAATAGGCGACGGTCTTGTCGTTGGGGGTAAACGTAGCCGTGATGCGGCAGTAATAGCTGGTGCGTTCTTCGTAGTTGACTTCGAACGTCACCCACGGACCGGAGAGATATTCCGGTTCGTCGGTCGTTACCGGGCATTCGCACCACTCCGAGTCGAGCGTCTTTTCGCCGTCGCCCAGCGCTTTGATGCGGAAAGTGTAGGCTGTCGATGCTTTCAGGTCGGTGAAAGCTGCCGAGCGCGCATCGGTGTTGGTTTCGGGAACGATCACCGTGATTGCGCCGTGGGTATTCTTATGCAGCAGGGTATAGGTGTACGATACGGCTCCTTCGACCGCTTCCCATGAGATTGCAAAGGAGTCGGAGGTGATGTCCGATGCAACCGGGGCCGGCGGCATCACGGCTTCCGGTTCCGGAACGGTCGGATCATCGTCGGAGCAGGAAATCCCCCCGCCAAAAATGAAAAGCAGCAGATACGGTAATAATTTTTTCATAACGTGTGGGATAAAAGAGTTGAAGATTTTTGATGAATAAAAAAAAATTGCGAAACGAATTTACTGGTTTTCTCCGAAAATTCCAATACCCGTTCGCCCTCCGCGGAAGTCGTCCGAAAACGGATTGTAACTGTAATATTCGGTTTGTTTTATAATTTTTTTCTTTTCCTGCGGATGGAATTTGCAGGGTTTTTTTCGAACCGGGGCCTGAAAATTACGATTCGTAATTTTAATTTTTTTTCGGATTTTTTTTGACCGGGTGCGCAAATGAAAGCGGGACTTGCGCACTGCCGTTATCGGTCTGCCGGGGCGGAATTATCCGCAGACTTCATCCGTCAGCCGTGCGCAGATACTCCTGTTTGCGGGCCGTTTTTTCGGACGGCTGTTAAATATTGTCTCCTCTGTTTTTCCGATCGATTGCTTTTTGCCGTGAAAATACTTATCTTTGAACGGGTTTACCGATTCTGCAAGCTGTTTCTATCCGTATATGATCATATAATATTGTCGGCAGAGACTTGGTGTTGCGCCGTCATGTATCCGACCCTACTTTTGTTTAACTTAAATAAATTGCTATGAGATTTTTTACGATGCGGAGACTGGCCGCCTGCATGGGCGCACTGCTCCTTGTTTCCCCCCCCCCTGCTGACAGGTTGCGACGACTATGACGACTCGGAACTGTGGCAGAATGTGAATGACCTGAAGAGCCGGATCGAAGCTCTCGAAACCAAGATCGGCCAGATGAACACCGAGATTGCGGCCCTCCAGAAAATCGTGGACGATGCGGTGACCGTCGTCAAGGTCGAAAAGAGCGCCGACGGTTATGTCATCTATTTTCGGACATAACAGGCGAATAATTCTTCCTTTTTCATATCACGATATTAGGTTTCTGGATGTCAGCCAAACATGAAAGTGCTCTGTAACTGTTCAACTGCTGGGCTGTCCGAAATATACAGCATCATCTGACAAATATAATACCACACATGGAACGACCCAAGGTCTATTGGTGGGAAGTAAACCATCCTTTCATCTTCACCCTCCCCTTTCTTTCAAATTGCTCGCGGATGATTTCAACGAGTTGTCCGGATGTTGTCGATTTTGTGACTCTTACCGCAGGCTTTGCCATGGAACAATGGCGAAAACTTCATCGATGGAAAAACCCACGAGGACGATACCTGCTCTTTGATACGGTGGGCTGGCTCTCAAGCCGTACATGGCGTAACACTCATCCGTAGTTTTGCGAACCCGTACCTGGCAACAAAAAGTCCGGCAAAGTGTCCAGGACGTCGGATTATCCTTGAGAAAATTCGGGGTTCAACTTCCTTTTCCGTTTCCGACCTTTCTGCCGGTTCCGTTATCGTCTTGCAGGAAACGATCCTGATACCTTCTGTCGCTCCCTAATATCCATTTATCTCTTATACATTTAATTAGCTTTTCTCAAGCCACTTTCCAGTGTCATGGAGGCCAGGTATTTCGCCGGTTCGTACATAGCCGTCCTTCCGTGATAAACTTCTTTTCCTGGTCAGGATGGTTCGCTACCATGATTTAATATCACCGTCGGTTCGATGGTCGCCAGATTGTCCCCGTCAATCCCCGACTCGGATATCGTATGCGTAAAGTCCTCCCCGGAACGGCATTCCGGTCAATATCCGTAAACAATGCAGGCGTGTCATTGATGGTCATAGACTCAAAGGTCTCGTTGCCAATGTTTTCTTTTGTAATCATATTTATTGATTCAAATAGTTTATTATTCCTGCTTGGGAAGTTCAATGGCTCTTACCCAATTGTTCCGGTCATCAAAACATTCATCATTGATGTTGGCCGTAAATCCCAGCGGTGTCATCTTCTCAACCCGCGTTGCGGGGTTATTTTCGTAATCAACGATGATTTTCCCGGCCGGAACGTCACGTTCAAATTTCGTCCAGCGGGAAAGAGAATATCCATATTTCCCGGTCTTTATCTTCCCCAAGAAACGCCTTGAGGTTGTCTGTATAAGCCTGGCATTTGTCCCACGAGGTTTCCAATGAATGAAATGATTTCCTCTTCCGGTTTGCCGGTTTGGTCTTTCAGGAATGCAACGGCATTCCTTTCCAGATATCCTGCTCGACACAGAGTTCCAGATAACGTTCCCAGACTGTCACCAGCCAGTCCATGGGTCTCTCATGCAGGTAGTGAAACGCCTCCGCTGCGGCAGCCTGTAGACATCTCCTCCAACCCGGTGTACACATGGTGTATGCTCGGTATCCCGTGGCCATACCTTCGTCTTCCCTTCCTCGACATGCTGGGCAACATATTTTCCGGCATTTTCGGTATCGCACAGGTTGGCTATAACTTC
>VOFJ01002657.1_pt1 | contig 13050 bp, 28 predicted proteins | sample 5384081 | NCBI WGS metagenome assembly VOFJ01 (sample SAMN12384729, study PRJNA508395) | human gut metagenome | isolation source: healthy gut I | host: Homo sapiens
TTCAATTTATATTCATATTTCCAAAGTATTCCTGCTGTTTTTACCGCAATTCCACCAACTATAGTTTTACAAAAATTGAACAGAATTAGCTTTCCATACAATTCTTGTATGATTAATTCTGAGTTCTTAGAATGAACAGATGCAGCGCCAAGCGCATATTTTAACTGGTCAAATGCAGTTTCAATTCCCCAGCGCATATGATATAACCGTTTTTAAATCATCTGCCGAAAATTCCTCTTTAGAAAGATTTGTAAACAGTACTTCAGTTGTGGTTTCAGAGAGTTTTATTTTTTACAATTCTAAGATTTAATCGATATTCCTCACAATCGTCTGTGAAAAAATCAAATGTTGCATCACTGCGAATTCGTTTATATTTTCGTGGGTTTGTTTTTACTTTTTTGCTATGTTTTTTACAGATATAAAGTTCTTTTTCGATATCGTATTCTTCTGTATCAGGAAGATTCAGACCAGAACAGATACCTGTACCTGATTCTCTTCCCCCGAACCACGTATTTATCCCCTTTTTGTTCTATATGGGCGAAAGTATTATAACTTTCGTATCCCCCGATCAGCCATAAAAATAGCAGGAAACGCAGAAGACCGGCGGTCTACCATTTGAGCCAGGGCTTTATGCTCATTACATTCACAGATTGGCTGAAAAACGACATCTTCAAAAATACCACTCTGAAGATGGTACATAGCATTTAAATGTATCACATTTCTTCCCTTTGAGATATTGGGTATCTTACGCCAGCATAGTGGTTCTTTTAGATTTTCCGGGACAGAAAACTGGGAACCATCTATTGCCAGAAGTTGGTAACCCTGGAAAAGCACACCTTTTTTACAAGTCTCTGTAAACGAATGGAACAAGGCCGGCATTGCAGAATCTGAAAGTTTTTGCCGAGCCTGAATCATAGCGGAACTATGCGGAATACCCGAATAGTCTGTTGAAAAGAAGAGTGGTTTCTTTGAAAAGTGGCGGAATAATTCCTGATCCATACATTGTCCTTGCAGAGGGAGAAGGAATCGAATCACCTCTTCAAATGGAAGTTTACGATTCCTAGAAAAGTCTTTTCCCGGACGCTTTACGTGTGATGAAAAATCTCTGCATAATATTTTTATAGCAGACTCCAGTTTTTGCCTTACAATAAAAGAAATATTTGCCATTTGAACCTCCTAAAAAAAGAATATATTCAAATGGCTTCGCCACACTTTTGTGAAGTTTTGTCAAGCTTTTAGGCAAAAAAGTAGTGCAAAAAGTAAAAACTACTTTTCACACTACTAAAATCCTTAACTTAATGACATTGTTTTTGAAAAACCCCGTCCCCATTGGTAATTGACATCTTCGACGCCTCATACTATGATATTGGCATGGAGGATTTTTTGGCAATGATTAAGGCATGTATTTTTGATCTTGATGGTACGATTGGTAATACGTTGGATTCTATGGTCTATTCGGTTAACCTGACATTAAAAAGAGATGAGTCTTTCGGAGATTTCTAAAGAACAGTGTCGGGAGTTCGTAGGGAATGGTGCGAGGGTGTTGATGGAGAAGGCACTGGATGCATCGGGGGAATCCTAGTGCGACCAGAATTGAGGAAGGTATGCAGATCTATGGACGCATATTTGATGAGAATTGTACATATCATGTAACACCTTGCGAAGGCGCCCCGGAAATGCTGTATAAGTTAAAGAAACAGGGAGTGAAATTGGCGGTGCTGTCCAATAAACCTCATTGTCAGGCGGTGAAAGCGGTTCATGCAATTTATGGTGAGAAGTTGTTTGACTGGGGACAGGGACAGAAGGATGAAATTCCAAGAAAAACCGGATCCGGCGGGAGGGTTTTATGTGGCGAAAAAGCTTGGTGTAGATTACAAGGGAGTGTCTGTATGTAGGAGATTCTGAAGTAGATGTGGTGACTGGAAAGAATGCAGGAGTAAAAACTATCGCAGTGACGTGGGGATTTCGTACGAAAGAAGAGTTAATGATTGCCGGAGCCCAGTATATGATAGACAAGGCAGAGAAATTGCAGGAATATCTATAAAAAAGGAGGTTAAGAGGTAATGAATGAGTTTGATGAGGAATGTCTGAACGTATTTCTTGAAAATCAATCACAACTTTTTGAGGAGGCAGTTGCAGAGACGCTGGAAGATGCAGAAGCATTTCTGGAGGACTGCATGGCAGTTGTTGTGGAAAAACATTGATGAGGTAAAAGAATTCCTGGAAGAAGAAGGAATGGATATTCAGGGAATGTCTGATGAGGAACTGGAAGAAGCAGCAGAAGTGTTCCCGATTCCGGACGGAAGATATCTGATTGTGGAAGGTTAAAATCCGGTGCAGTAAAATGTCTGGAAAAGAGGTTGAAGCAGCACAGATAATAAGAAAACTACATAGAAGAGAAAAAGCCGTAACTATCTGGTGGTTACGGCTTTTTTTAGGGCATCATCAATGGCGTTGATGATGATTTGAGAGGTATATGGATTGTCGGAGGAATAAAGAAATGTTTTCTAGCGATTGTGTCTGGCAGATCTGGTCTGCGATTTCTTCCATAGTCGGCTGGATCAACGGATACATGGTGGTGACGGTGTCGTCCAGGTTGGAAAATCGGATAGAGTTGATATGATTTTCGTCGACTGTGACTTCTACTTCCAGCTCTTTATCGCCCAAAGTAAGCTGTGAAGTGTAGATGCCCGGTTGATAGGAAGTGCTCTTTGATGAGGAAGTTTCTTTTGTTTTTCGGGTGAAACATAAATGTAAGCAGTGCCACCAGCAAAATGCCGAGACAGATGAACAGGACTGTATAAATAATTTCCTTCATGTGAAGTACAACGATTTTTTGTTTTTGAACTCATAATAACCTCCTGTATTTGTTTTCTTAGGTTTTTGTTCTTTATAATGTATGAAAAAGGTTGGAAAATTATACAGCTTTTTTCGTGACAAAAGAATAGATATCCTGTAGAATGGGTAGAGATAAAGAGGTGGAAAATATGATAATTATAGCAGGACTTGGAAATCCGACAAAAGAATACGAAGGTACAAGACATAATGTAGGATTTCAGGTGATAGATAAAATCGCAGAAAAATATAATATTGCAGTGGACGCAAAAAAAAAGGGCGTGCCTATGTTGGAAAAGGAATCATCGAAGGTCAGAAGGTTCTTCTTATTAAACCGCAGACTTATATGAATTTAAGTGGTGAGAGCATTCACGAGTTGGTGGATTATTTTAAGGTGGATCCGAAAGAAGAGCTGCTTGTGATATATGATGATATCAGTCTGAACCCGGGGCAGATCCGGATTCGTAAAAAAGGAAGTGCCGGTGGACATAACGGAATTAAAAATATTATTGCCCAGCTTGGGACAGATACATTTCAAAAGAATTAAAGTCGGAGTGGGAGAAAAGCCGAAAGGATATGATCTGGCTTCCTATGTTCTCGGACATTTTCATGGAGAGGATCTGGAACTTATGGAAGAGGGATATGAAAAGGCAATTTCTTGCCACAGAAGAGATATTAAAAGGTGAGATTGATGCGGCCATGAATGAGTATAACCGTAAAGTGAAGCCGAAGGAGGAGTAAAAAGTGCAGGCGTTACTTAAGCCGCTTTTTGGAACTGGCAGAATATGAAGATATCGCAAAAAAGAAAAAAGAAGATCCGGGAGTTCTGATGCTGACAGGTTGTGTGAATTCCCAGAAGACTCATATGATGTACGCACTTAGCGATGGCTGTTGTTATAAAGTCATCTCCTGTTCCAGTGAGGCAAAAGCGAAACAGATTTATGAAGAGTATCGTTTTTTTAGATGCAGCCATTAGTTTTTATCCGGCAAAAGACTTGCTGTTTTACCAGGCAGATATTCGTAGTAAAGAGCTGGTCAGTCAGCGAATGCAGGTGATACAGGCAGTTTTAAAAGGCGAACCGATAACTGTGGTTAAGTTTTGATGCATTTATGGATGCACTCCTTCCAAAAGAAATGATAAAGAGCAGGGTGATCAAGATATGTCCGACGAGACTTTGAATCTGGATGAATTGTCTGTGAAGCTGGCACAGTGTGGGTATGACAGAGATAGAGGTGGCGGGGACGGGGCAGTTTGCGGTCCGTGGCGGCATCTTGGATGTATATCCGCTGACGGAGGAGCTCCCGGTTAGGATTGAACTTTGGGGAGATGAGGTGGATTCTATTCGAACCTTTGATCCGGAGACGCAGCGATCTATCGAGAAGCTTGACGAGGTAGAAGTGTTTCCGGCTACAGAATTTCCAGAGGAAGAAGAAAAAAAAGAGTTTCTTTTCTGGATTATTTTGAAAAAGAAAATACAATTCTTTTTCTTAGATGAGCCTGTGCGTTTGAAGGAAAAAGGCGAAGGAGTGGAAGAAGAATTTCTGGAAGCCCAGAAACGACGTGCCCAGAGCGGATACGAAGTAGCCGACAGCGAAGCGGTGCTTTTTTACAACGCAGGAGATTATGAGAAAAAATGAATGAATATTCCAGCGTGGGATTTCCAGGCGTTGGATATGCGTTGCCCTGGGTTGAATATCCGGGCAAGTTATAATCTTCAAACGAAAAATGTGGATCCATACAATAGAAGTTTTGAACTTCTAACGCAGGATCTGAAAAAATGAAACGAAATCAGAGCCGTGTCATTCTGCTTTCCGGTTCCAGAACAAGAGCAAAGGCGCCTGGCAGAAGATCTTCGAGATTACAATCTGAGCAGCTTTTTACAGTGAAGATATGGATCGTGAAGTAGAACCGGGAGAAATTATGACTGCTTATGGTTATATTGCAGAAGGCTATGAGTATCCACTTTTTGAATTTTTGTTGTAATTTCAGAAACGGATATTTTCGGAAAGAATAAAAGGAAGAAAAACGCCGTACCACTTATGAAGGGCGTAAGATCAAAAGCTTCTCAGAATTAAAACCGGGAGATTATGTGGTGCATGAGAATCATGGACTGGGAATTTATCAAGGAATTGAAAAAATCGAAGTGGATAAGATTTCCAAAAGACTATATGAAGATTTCCTATGCTAAGGGTGGAAATCTTTATATTCCGGCAACACAGTTGGATCTGATCCAGAAATATGCCGGTTCTGATTCAAAAAACCAAAACTTAACCGTCTTGGAACTCAGGAGTGGACAAAGACGAAGGCAAAGGTTCGGGGGGGGCAGTTAAAGAAATTGCAAAAGATCTGGTAGAACTTTATGCAGCAAGACAGAATCAGGATGGGTTTGTTTACAGGGGAGGATACAGTCTGGCAGAAAGAATTTGAGGAAATGTTCCCGTATGAGGAGACAGAAGATCAGCTTCTGGCAATCAATGCTGTGAAGAAGGATATGGAAAGCCACAAGATCATGGATCGTCTGATCTGCGGGGATGTCGGTTACGGAAAGACGGAGATTGCGATCCGTGCGGCATTTAAGGCAGTACAGGAAAATAAGCAGGTGGTCTATCTGGTACCGACCACTATTTTGGCACAGCAACATTACAATACATTTTTGCCAGAGAATGAAGGATTTCCCGGTCGGGTGGATCTGTTGTGCCGATTCAGGACTCCGGCTCAGCAAAGAGATACGATTCAGAACTTGAAACGCGGGCTGGTGGACATTGTGGTTGGAACCCACCGTGTGCTCAGTGATGATATTGAGTATAAGGATCTGGGATTGCTGATCATCGACGAGGAGCAGCGTTTTGGAGTCCAGCACAAGGAGAAAATCAAAAGTTAAAGAAAAATGTAGACGTTCTGACGTTGACGGCAACGCCGATTCAAGAACTCTTCATATGAGTCTTATCGGAATCCGTGATATGAGCGTGCTGGAGGAGGCACCGCAGCCGGCTGCCGATCCAGACGTATGTGATGGAATATAATGATGAGATGGTCAGGGGAAGCAATCGAACGAGAATGTGCGAGAAACGGACAGGTCTACTATGTGTACAATCGAGTGGAAGATATTGCAGAGGTAACAGCGCATATTCAGAAACTTGTCCCGGAGTTAAATGTATCCTTTTGCCCACGGACAGATGAAGGAGCATGAGCTTGAAAAGATCATGTATGATTTTATTAATGGAGATATTGATGTGCTTGTGTCGACAACGATTATTGAAACCGGGCTGGATATTTCCAATGTGAATACCATGATCATTCACGACGCAGACCGGCTTGGCCTTTCCCAGCTCTATCAGCTTCGTGGCCGCGTCGGGCGTTCCGGGCGTATGGCCTATGCATTTTTGTTGTACCGGAAGGACAAATTATTGAAAAGAGATTGCAGAGAAGAGGCTGGCCGCAATTCGTGAATTTACAGATCTTGGATCGGGATTCAAGATCGCAATGCGTGATCTTGAGATCCGAGGTGCGGGAAATCTTCTTGGTGCCGAACAGCACGGGCATATGGAAGCGGTCGGATACGATATGTACTGCAAAATGTTAAATGAGGCAGTCAAACATTTAAAAGGGGAATTATCAGAAAGAGGATACATTTACGACAGCATTGGATGTCAATGTCGATGCGTATATTCCGGATTCTTATATACCAAATGAATATCATAAGCTGGATATTTATAAGAGAATTGCTGCCATCGAGTCTGAGGAAGAGATGGACGATATGATAGAGGAGTTGATTGACCGTTTTGGAGATATTCTAAAAAAGTGGAGCTCCTTCTGGAAGTAGCAAGGCTTAAGAATCTGGCGCACCAGGCGTATGTGACAGAGGTGACTCAAAAGGTGTGACCTATACATTCCGTATGTATGAAAAAGCAAAAATCCATGTAGAGCGGATCCCGGATCTTTTAAAAAAACAATTTCCGGAAGATCTGTCATTTAAGGCGGATATATCGGATCCCAAATTCATTTACCAGAGAAAGAAGAAAACAAAGCGTGGTGAAGTGGAGAATCCAATTGAGGTTGTGAAAAAGTGTTAATTGGTATAAAAGGATTGCTTGACTAGAAAAAAGAAGATATAAAAAAAAAGTGGACATTTCTTTGCCCATCAGAATGAAGGAGGATACGAAAAACGATATGAAAAAGAGATTATTTGCGCTGGCTCTTGCGGGAGTATTGGCGGCTGCAACACTGACCGGATGCGGATCATTAAAAGGAGACGAGACGGTTTGCGACAGTCGATGATACAAAGATTGATGCGGATCTGGCCAATTTCTTCGCAAGATATACACAGGCAACATATGAGACATATTATTCTGCTTATCTGGGAGAAGATATGTGGAACTCAGATGCTTCTGACGGAGAGACATACGAAGAATCTGTAAAGAGTTCTGTACTGAAATCACTGGAAGATATGATTCTTCTTGAAAAGCATATGGAAGATTATGATGTGTCAATTACAGATGAAGATAAAGCAATGATCAAGGAGACAACGCAGCAGTTTCTGAATGATAATTCTTTAGATGACAAGAATCTTGTATCTGGTAATGAGAAGACTGTAAATCGTGCATTGACACTGATGGCAGTTCAGCAGAAGATGCGAACTGCGATCCAGGCCGGGGCAGATACAGAAGTCTCAGATGAAGAAGCAGCACAGAAGAGCATGGATTATGTGTTCATTTCTTATCAGACAAAAGATGATTCCGGCAACAGCAAAGACGTTTCCGATGATGAAAAAGCGCAGTTAAAGTCTCAGGCAGAGGCGATTGCTTCCGGTCTGAAGGAAGGTGGAGATTTGAACGCGCTTGCAGAAGAGCAAGGGGCAACGGTTCAGACACTGACGTTTGATAAAGATACAACTTCTCCTGATGAAGATTTGATTAAAGCCGCAGATGCACTGGGCGAGGGAGAATCTACAGATGTGATTGAGACAGAAAAAGGCTGTTACGTAGCAAAAAGTTACAAGCCTGTTAGATCGTACATCAACGGATTCTAAGAAATCACAGATTGTACAGGAACGTCAGACAAAGCTTTATGATGATACAGTGAAAAAGTGGAGAAAAAAAAAGCAGACATTAAAGTGCATAAGGGTGTATGGAAAAAGTAAGTTTCAGAAAGTGTCTGTAAAGATGAAGACTGAGACTCAGACACCGTATACAGATCAGGTCCAGACAGACGATCAGGCTCAGACAGATAATTAAAATGCAGTAAGTTTGAAAGACATGAAAAAATTTCTATCGAGAAGAAAAAAGACCTGCCGGTTGGCAGGTCTTTTCTATCATATAGGAGATGGAATTTCCTATATGGTAAAAATTATTTGAAATATGTGGATACAAGATCATTGACAAGCTTACCATCAGCTTTACCTTTTACCTTTGGCATCAGATGTTTCATGATATTTCCTTTGTCTTTTTCCGGTTGGGTTCTCGATACCAAGTTCAGATAACACACCTTCGATGATTGCCTTTATCTCGTCTTCGCCCATCATTTTTTGGAGCGTAGGCTTCCAGAACAGTCAGGCGGCGGTTGCATTCTTCGATAATATCAGTACGGTCAGCAGGTGTCATCTCCAAAGTCTCTTTTGTCTGCTTGATTTCTTTCATGATAACCTGAATCTCTTCTTCTTCTGTCAGATCTTGCACGTTTGTCGATCTGTTTATTCTTAAGAGCTGCCAGAAGCATGGATAAAGTTTCTTTTTCTCCTTTTCGCCGGCTTTCATAGCTGCGACCATAGCACTTCTAATTTCATCAATTTTACTCATGATACATATCCTCCTCGAAATTACTACTTTTTTTATTATACAAGACTAGATTGAAAATATCCAGCCCTGGATTTTTGAAAGAAAAAGATTCGTACAGAAATAATGCTTCATTCTGATATTAGAATTAACAGAAAACTAACAAAAAAATTTTGGAAAAACAATAAGTGAGTTTGTAGAAAAAATAACTGAAATATAGTATAATATTTTTTATATCAAGAATAAATAATCTGTCATTTTACAGGTAGATGATAGAATTAGAAAAGGGAACTATAATGGGCAAAGAAATGATAGCAATGTTACTTGCCGGAGGGCAGGGCTCAGACTGTATGCGCTGACCCAGAAGCTTGCAAAACCGGCAGTTCCATTTGGCGGAAAGTACCGAATCATAGACTTTCCACTTTCAAACTGCGTAAATTCAGGTATTGATACAGTAGGTATTCTGACTCAGTATCAGCCTCTGGAGCTGAATGAGTATATCGGAAATGGGCAACCGTGGGATCTGGACCGAATCTATGGAGGAGTTCATGTATTACCACCATATCAGAAGGCATCTGGCTCAGATTGGTATAAAGGTACAGCAAATGCAATTTACCAGAATATTTCATTTATCGAGCGCTATGATCCGGAATATGTCATTATTTTGTCGGGAGATCAGATCTGCAAGCAGGATTATAGTGATTTTCTTAGATTCCACAAAGAAAAGAACGCAGAATTCAGTGTTGCGGTTATGGAAGTCCCGTGGGAGGAGGCACCAAGATTCGGACTTATGGTCACGGACGATGATGACCGTATCACGGAATTCCAGGAAAAACCGAAGAATCCGAAATCCAATCTTGCCTCTATGGGTATCTACATATTCAACTGGGATATTTTAAAAACAATACCTGATTGAAGATGAGGCTGACCGGAATCTGAAAATGATTTTGGAAATAATATTATACCGAATCTCTTTGCGTGATGAGAGAAAAATGTACGCGTATCACTTTAACGGATACTGGAAAGATGTGGGAACGATTCCATCTTTGTGGGAAGCGAATATGGAAGTACTGGATCCGGAACACAGTGGAATTAACCTGTTTGATGAAGACTGGAAGATCTACAGCAGGAACAGTGGTATGCCGGGACATAAGATCTGCGCCGGAGCCAATGTAGAGAACTCGATGATCACAGATGGATGTAAGATCGCAGGCGGCGTGAAACATTCCATCCCTATTTTGCCGGAGTGAAAGTAGAAGCCGGGCAGTTGAAGAAGATGCAGTCGTTATGGGCAGAACAACGATTAAAAGCCGGAGCCAGTGTAAAGCATTGTATTGTTGCGGAGAATGTAGTGATCGGTGAAAATGCTGTGGTAGGAGCTATGCCGACAGAAGAAGAGCAAAAGGAGTTGCAAACCATCGGACGGATGTCTGCGTCGGAACAGGTGCCAAGATTGGATCGAATGCCATGATCAGTGAAGATGTAAAGGACGGTGAAGAAAAATGATAAATGCAAATGCGGACGCAATGGGAATTATTTTCCCGAATAATTATGATAAGTTTGTTCCGGAACTGGTCAGCGAAAGACTAATGGCTTCCATTCCATTTGCAAGCCGTTATCGAATGATCGATTTTTTGTTATCCAGTATGGTTAATTTGCGGAATTGATAAAATAGAAGTGCTTGTTCGTGAGAATTATCATTCGCTTGTAGACCATTTAGGTGGTGGCCGAGAGTGGGATCTCAGCCGTAAGAACGGAGGACTTAGTATCTTTCCTCCATTTGCCCAGAAGTCTATCGGCAGTATGGGAGGAGGAAGAGTGGAAAGCGCTCGCCAATATTCTTCCGGTACTCAAAAGCAAAAAGAAAAATATGTGATTATGGCAGATACGAATATTGCTTTGCAAATTTTGATTTCAATGCGCTGATCGCACAGCATGTAAAAACGGATGCAGATATTACGTTCGCTTATACAAAAAGAGGAATTGCCACAGGAACTGACTGGTGCAAAAGATGCAAGTAAAAGGGCTTTATTATACGTTGAAGCTGGATGGAGATAAAGTAGAAGACATCTACATCAATAAGCAGGAGCAGGGTGTGCAGAATTTCTCTATGAATATATACATTGCGAATAGAGAGTGGCTGATCGATACCATTAATGCGACGTTTATGCGTGGAGCTATTTCACTGGAGAGGGATATCCTGATCCCGCATCTGGATACATATAAAGTCATGGCTTATGAGCATAAAGGATATGTGGCGAGAATCACCGGACTTAAAGAGCTATTTTGATGAGAACATGAAACTTCTGGATGATAAGAATCTTGAGGAGCTTTTCACAGGTAATCCCATCTATACAAAGATTCGTGACGATAATCCGACCAGATATATCGGCAATGCAAAAAGCAAATAATGTTATGGTAGCAGACGGTTTGTGTGATCGAAGGTGAAGTGGAGAACAGTATTTTATTCCGTGGTGTGAAGATCGCAAAAAGGTGCGAAAGTGAAGAATTGTGTTTTTAATGCAGGATACGATCGTTGGAGAAGGTACAAAGCTGGAATATATCATTTCAGATAAGAATGTAAAAATCACCGATGGAAAAGAATTAAAAGGGTGATGAAGCGTTTCCTGTATTTGTTGCGAAAGGACAGGTTGTCTAGTGAACAGGTGCATGTTATGCCCGAGACAGTGCCAGATTAAGCGAGAAGAAGGAAAGCGTGGCTTTTTGGGGGGAGTCGGATTTGGTGGCTTTCCAGAGCCGCGCTTCATATGTGGGAAGAACCGTGTATCTCCGGGATAAATGGATCCGGAGCTGTTTTTTTCTCTGGCTGTACGCTTCGATGTGTATATTGCCAGAATTATCACATTGCCAACAGTGAGATTGGAAAAATAGTAAAGTGTTGAACGGTTATCGGAGATATTTCTGGAGCTTCAGGAACAGGGGGCGAACAATATTAACCTTGTGACACCAACGCACTTTGTACCACAGATTATCGCGGCACTGGATCAGGCAAGAAAAAAAAAGGGCTTAATCTTCAATTGTTTATAATACAAGCGGCTATGAAAAGGTGGAGACTTTACGCAGGCTAAATGGATATGTTGATGTATATCTTCCGGATTTTTTAAATATCTGGATCGGAGCATGCAAAAGAAATATTCGGGGCAGAAGATTATCCTGAGGTGGCAAAGGCTGCTCTGGAAGAAATGTGGCAGACTGGGAATCCTGTATTTAATGATGCGGGGATTATGACAAAAGGTGTAATTGTGAGACATTTGTTATTGCCTGGGTGTCTGAGAGATGCGAGAAGAATTGTGAAATATCTCTATGAAACATATGGTGACCAGATTTATATGAGTCTCATGAACCAGTACACTCCGCTCGATACGTTGAATCGGGAAAAAATATCCGGAGCTTGCCAAGAAAGTGACAATCCTGTTCAGTGAGTATTATTTCTATCTGGCAGCGTTCATCGAGGGTATCGACAAAGGATAAGCATTTCCAGAACCCGCAGGATAACTCCCCGACGATTTACCGCATCGACCGTATCCAGAACTATAAGACCCTCGATCGGCACTTTGCCCAGCGCTATACCGATCGCTTTCAGGAGGGCGAGATGCGCAAGCGCATCCAGTTTATGTACGGCGGCGAGTTGCAGACCATCCGGTTCAGTATACCGGGCCAAGTCTGGAATCTGTACTTGACCGTCTGCCCACTGCAAAGGTTTTGCAGGTGACAGGAAAAGGGCTGGATTGTGGAAGCGGAAGTGTTCGGAACGGGTATTGATATGTGGGTGAGAAGTCAGGGAGATTACATCAAAATTATATCGGAAATGAAAAAATAAAAGGAGTTCTGCTGTATGAACAAGGTTCGGGTCGAAGTTTTCTATCAGGATAATGCTTTGCAATCTATCCGTATCGACAAATGCGAGATGGAAGGGTTGACAGCCATTGAAAACAAGCCTATTCCAGAATGGTTTATGCCTGTTTCGGGCCGTGCCAGCTGGAAGGGTCTTGGCGAAGAAGTAAAACTCCAGACACGGAATGCAGGGCCTGATACCCAATACAGCTACTATTTCTACGGCTCAGATATGCCAAAAAAGTGTGTTTGCCTATTGTGTGCAGCAGTACGGTCTTGGTGAAATGGTTGCAGAGACGAGCAAAGAGGACAATGCGCAAGTATATTTGGAAAGCGCACAGCGGTGTGAAAAGGTCTGCGATGAGGAAGGAGCGTTTCAGGCATACAAAGCTGCTGCGGAAAAGTATGATTCGGCGGAAGCCCAGTTACGGCTTGGCCTTTGTTACGCAGAAGGCAAAGGTAATGAAAAAAAAATATGGTGGAAGCTGCTAAGTGGTACCGCAAGGCCGCAGAACAGGGAAATGCAGATGCGCAAAAATCGTCTTGGTGTCCGCTATGATCGCGGTGAAGGTGTCTCAAAAAAAGATG
>VOFJ01002581.1_pt1 | contig 13049 bp, 18 predicted proteins | sample 5384081 | NCBI WGS metagenome assembly VOFJ01 (sample SAMN12384729, study PRJNA508395) | human gut metagenome | isolation source: healthy gut I | host: Homo sapiens
CTCAGGTATTGCTGGATTTCAGTTACGTATTGCTCCATTTAACTCAAATAATAACATGAAACTCATTTCGGAGTGAATACCGCAGCCTGGGGAGAAAAGGCTGGGGGTGATACTGGACGGAAGCAATAGTGAACCTATCATCCCTTCGCACTCCAAGCGGGGAACATTAAGAAGGTGAAGCTGAAAATACCGGACCTCCCTGCATGCTGCCTGAACACTACCGCTATGGAGTATATCGTGACGGGTCAATGCATCCGCAAGGGCTGTTTGTCCCGGAAAAAAACTGCCACCCCCATATTAAATGATTTTAAGGAAGGGAGCCTTTCCGGCTGAATCTTGCCTTACAGTTCCGCGGTTTCGGTGGTGATTATCAGTCTGAAGACAACATAAAAGAGAAGTCACAGCAAGCGCCGATGGAGAAACATTGCACGAGGCCTTATGCCCTTGTCTGCATCATAAGCGTCAAGTGCTGGCTATCGGCGGAGATTGCCCGGCTTTTGAGCAGTGGGATATTCAAGGCGGTCCCCTGATGGAAAACCGAGCAGTGGACCATCACACTGAATGTTTCACTTTGGGTTTCCGCTAAGTTATAAGTTCGTAGCCTGCAACGCCGACAGCAAGCAGGTAGAGGAATGAGGCTCGCAACCAGTTAGCAACTAATCCTTTCGGAAACTGGTCATTTCACTTCATCCGACCGTAAGTGGCGGGAGCGGCTATCCCTGTATTTTCTCTCCGTAGTGAGAAAAGTTTTGAGTAGGAATTTCGGAGATTTGAAGAAACTGACCAGGCTGGGCGGCAAGAGACCCACCAGCTTAAACTGTTGCAAATCCTCCCCTATCAACGATACGACCGTACCCATACCTTGGATTCTTGTCCTAACAACATTTCCATTTATGCATTTTACACCGATGTATATATTGACTTGGGGTTTCAACTGGGGTAAAATGAAGGATAAGGAAGCGCTGGCTGTTTGAAGCCCAATGAAGCAGGGGAGTGAACGCTCTTCCTCAAATGGATGGCATGAAGCGGTGAACAATGCCAAACGTACCTATTTGAAAGGTGATGTTCAACAAACCGGAAGAAAGAAAGTGCTGGCTTCGGCTGAATTCAAAGATTCTTTGAGAAGAGAATGAACATTGGCTGCTGCCATGCGGATTTCAGCTATCAATGGCCTGATGGCACTCCGGTTTGGCAATGGCCTGAGCATACAAGGTACAAGGCAAGCAGCCCCTTATGCGCACCGGACAGCTCTTGTTATGTGAAGAAATGCCTTTTACTACACACACACAGTACCATTTTACATATCCAGTACTTGATGCAGGAAAACTATGCCCGAAAAAAAGGTATTATCTTTAAAGGTGATATCCTATCGGCATCAGCCGCAACAGCGTGGAGGCATGGATTGAGCCGTATTTTTTTCAACATGAACGGTCGAGGCAGGCGCACCACCGACGCATTCTCCGTGAACGGACAAAACTGGGGCTTTCCACCTATATTGGGGAGGTAATGGAACCAAGACAACTACCAATGGTGGCAGAAAGCGTTTCGCAAAATGGCAGGAAATTTCGGCACCGCATAGAACCATATTCTTGGTTTCTTCCGTATCTGGGAAATTCCATCTCATTCGGTACATGGTTTTTTGGGACAGTTTGGCAAGCATTTGCCTATGAGTGTGGACGAAATTCAAAGTTACGGGCTGCCGTTAAAAGGACTTCATGACCAAACCGTTCATCAACGAAGAAGTGCTAAACAAGATGTTTGGTGACAAAAGCTGCTTTTTGTAAAAAAACATTCATTTTTTACAGCATGTTCACGATGACATTTATGAAATGCGTCCGGAATATGATACCCAACGCAAAGTGGAGACTTACTTCTCCGATAAGAAAGATGAAGAAAGTATCCATATACGCGAGGGAGTATATGCCTTGATAAGCAATGTATTATTTGTTCCCGACCGCAAACACCCATCCATGTATCATCAGAATTGCCGCTCAGAATGATTTCATCTTCGGGCGCCTCAACTGGAAGGAGAAAGACGCTTTCAACCGTCTGTATAATCATTATTACCAACGCCATAACCAGTTCTGGTATCAGGAAGCGATGAAAAGCTGCCTATCCTGACACAAAGCCACTTCCATGCTGTGTGCGGAGAGAGGATTTAGGAATGGTACCTCGACTGTGTGCCTTGGGTAATGGATCAGTTGCAAATACTCAGTCTGGAAATCCAACGTATGCCCAAGAATCCCAAACATGAGTTCGGTCACGTGTGGGAATATCCGTACCGCTCTCGGTCTGTACTATTTCCACTCATGACATGTCTACTCTGCGGGGATGGTGGGAAGAAGATTATGAACAGACCTGCCGCTACTACAACCATGTAATGGGACACTGGGGAGAAGTTCCGGTTTCAGCCCCGGGATGGGTTTGCGAGGGAAATAGTACGCCACCATCTGGAATGTCCTTCATTGCTGTGTATCCTTTCCTTTCAGGACTGGCTGTCAATAGACGAAGAAATCCGCTATCCCGATGTGAACGCGGAGGAACGTATCAACATACCTGCCAATCCAAGACATTACTGGAGATATCGCATGCATCTCACTTTGGAAGAACTGATAAAGAACAAGAAGTTCAATGAAAAGCTGGTAGAGATGATTGACACTGCCGGCAGATTCTAAACATCCGCCACAGACAGCCTGGGGCCGTCTGTGGTGAATCTCTACCCCAACGATAATCAATAACACACATACCATGAAAAAAATTCCCGATTTAGGTTTCTGGAAACTATGGAATATTAGTTTCGGATTCTTTGGCGTGCAGATAGCCTACGCTTTGCAAAGCGCGAATATCAGCCGTATCTTTTCCACTTTGGGAGCAGACCCACACAGTTTAAGCTATTTTTGGATATTACCTCCGCTGGCAGGAATCATCGTCCAACCCATCATAGGCGCACTGGTGACCGCACTTGGACGCGTTTCGGACGGCGTATCCCCTATCTGTTTGCAGGAGCTCTGGTTGCTGTTTGCGTCATGTGCCCTGCTCCCCTAATGCAGGTAGTTTCGGAATGACAGTCAGTGCAGCTATGGTATTCGGTCTGATATCACTGATGTTCCTTGATACCTCTATCAATATGGCCATGCAGCCCTTCAAGATGATGGTGGGCGATATGGTGAATGAAAAACAAAAAGGACTGGCTTACTCCATTCAGAGTTTTCTCTGTAATGCCGGCAGTCTGGCAGGATATCTTTTTCCCGTTTATTTTTGCCGCCATCGGCATCAGTAATATTGCTCCCAAAGGTGTTATTCCCGACTCTGTCATCTATTCTTTCTATATCGGCGCATTGATACTGATTCTATGTGTGATCTATACTTCGGTCAAAGTAAAGGAATTTCCTCCCGAAGAATATGCAGCATATCATGGCATCACCCATGAAAGCAAAAAAAGAAAAGACAAATATGTTCAAATTGCTGGTCAAGGCTCCCAAAGCCTTTTGGACAGTAGGACTGGTACAATTTTTCTGCTGGGCAGCCTTCATGTTCATGTGGACTTACACCAATGGAACTGTTGCTTTGAATGTGTTCGACACACCGGTCATAACAACCATGACAAACGGTGTTTCCAGAGTGGTACTGGATACACAATCCGCACAATACCAGACAGCGGGAGATTGGGTCGGGATCTTATTTGCTGTCCAAGCCATCGGTTCCGTTATTTGGGCAACGATCATCCCGATGATTCAGAACCGCAAATTTGCCTACGTACTCAGTCTGGTATTAGGAGGCATTGGATTTATCTCTATTTTCTTTATCCATAATCAATATGCTTTATTTGCATCCTTTATTCTGATAGGTTGCGCATGGGCAGCCATGCTGGCTCTTCCCTTTACCATTCTGACCAATGCATTAACAGGAGGGCATATGGGGAACCTATCTGGGATTATTTAATGGAACTATTTGTGTTCCACAGATTGTCGCAGCTTCTTTAGGGAGGCATCGTACTGAAGATGTTTACCAGTCCGGGTAGTGTTGCTCCGGAAGTAAACATGCTGGTATTGGCGGGAGTGTTCCTGATTATCGGTGCTTCGGCTGTGTAAGTATTATCAAAGAGAGGTAAAGCGTTTTCCGAAAGTAACATATGTTAATTCCATCACCCACCGTTCAATGTTCTGTGTCCGGGACTGAAATTCACTCCGTGTGTCAAAACTCAGATTTTGAAAACATGAACTTACAATCTGAAATTTGAGCATCCTAAAAGACTAAAGAAAGGGTCGTATCAAACTCTGTATTGAGTAATGATACTACCCTTTTTTAAGGGTTATAATTACTATCTGTAACTTTTCGGGGCTGTCCTTTTTGTTTTGACATCTCCATTCCGTCCAGTATTATTCCAACTTCTCCATGAATTCTGGATGCCGATAGAAAAAAATCATACACCATATAATAAAAGTACAAAGCGGTACTCATTTCTGACACACATGAGTTACATTCTGCACGCCTAAGTATATATAATAAAACGAAGAGATAAATAATTGATTTTTACCTGTTTAGAGTACAAAAATACAAGATGGGTTTTTGTCATCGATCTCTTAGTAAAGAGATATATAATTTCACGTGCAAAAATAAGGAAAGTTTTGATAACTAGTACACTTTTCGCGGAAAAAATATGGAATATTGTGAAAAAAGTATTTCTTCTGGTTCTACCGGCTCTGATTTAATCTTGTATCTGTATAGTTAATATTTTGATTTAAAGCCTGTTATCGTCAGTTTGTAGATCTCTTACTAAGAGATCTGCATAAAAGGCCAATAAGAACGAATAACGAGTTTAGATGGAATACCTGTTTCTGAGACGTAAAAAGACGAGCAGCACTTCTGTAAGGCAGAAGACATTGCTCTATCGTGCCGCCGGTCGCGAATGGACGGCGCGGTTCTCGTCACTGTCGGATGTCCGTCCGGCAGACAGCCTTATATATAAAGGTATATTGTATCAGTTGGAGATACGCCGGGCGTTCCTCGATTCCTCTCTTTCGTTAAAGAAACTGAGTATGATGCTCGAAACAAACCAGACTTACCTGAGCAATGCGGTGAACCGCTACTTCGGTTGTCATCTGAAGGAGTTGCTTAACCGCTACCGGGTGGAATACGCTAAGGAGCTGCTTCGCAACGGCGGTTGTCCGCTGGGCGAGGTTCCGTCACGGAGCGGTTTCGGTTCGAAGAGTCCTTTCTATCTGGCTTTCGTCCGTCAGACGGGTATGACTCCGAAACGGTATGCGGCGCGCGAGAGGAACCTGGTGAACTTGGAAATAGAGAATGAAGTCCTTTTATAACAGTATATGTATAACCAATTTTTAGTTTTTTAAATTTATAAATTTAAATCTTTATTTATGAACAAAAAAAGTTGTTTTTAAGTGCAGTTCTGTTCGAGCCTTGATGGTTTCGTCAACAGGAACATTTGTGTCTTGTAAAGACTATGATGAGGACATTGACGAGCTGACTTCGCGCGTGGATGGCGTTGAAGGTCAAATCAAAGACCTGGAAGCAAAAAATCAATGCTGCCAACTGGATTACTTCTGTAACTCCTGCCACAGGCGGTTTCACTGTTGCTTTCAATGACGGTAGCAGCTACACCATTACCAACGGTAAGGACGGTGAAGCAGGTGCTGCAGGTACAGAATGGACTATCTCGGAAGATGGTTTTGGGTATGCAACGGTGAGAAGACTACCGTTAAAGCTGTAGGCCAGGACGGCGCACAGGGTGAACTCAGGCAAGGATGCTCAGCCTGAAGTGAAAAAAGGAAAACGGCAAGTGGTATTTGTGGAACGGTACAGAATTTGAAGAATTTGCCTTAGGGTGCTACTCCTGCAACAAATGTTCCTTACTACTACGCTGATCCTACTGATCCTAACAACTACGTTATCATGGTTGTTTGTGACAAAGACGGTAAGAATGAAAAATCTGTTCGTCTGCCCTTGAACGAAGGATTGGCTCAGATTACTGTATTGGAAAACAATTTCAATATTGCTTATAGCATTGCTAAAGAAGGAACAGCATGGCCGAAAATGGGAAGGTGGTTCTAAAGAAAAACCTGCCAAAGGTGAATATATGGGAGGACAATCCACCAGTTCTATTATAGTTCAGATATCTCCGGTTTCTTACGCTTTATCAGGAAAAACCGTTAAGGCTGTAAACTCTAAAGGTGAAGAACTGCCTATCAAATTAGGAAAAGTAGTTCCTTTTACTGGAGTATTAAGCAGCAGAGCAGCTTCTACAACCGGATTGTATGAAATTCCTGTAGAAGGTATTACTGTTAATGATGAAATAGTTGAATCATACGGCAATAGCAATGCTGTAGCGTCATTGGTTGTTAACGAAAATGTTTACTCTCCATTCAATGGTGATTTTAAATTTAGTTTGGTGGATGCCCAAGATGTTAATATTCAATTCGGTAAATACCAGATTAATGAGCAAGGTGATACTTATCTCACATCATACGTGGATGCTAAGCCAGGTGAATCTGTAACAATTGTCCCTGAAAAAAGAATGGGCAGGTCAACTATTCGATTCATACATCACAATGGCTGATAATGCTCAAGCAAAAGCAGACTCTATCCGTTATGGCGTATCATTCGATGGCATGACTATCAATCTTAATGACAAGGCTGCAGGATATGTTAACTTTACAGTTCATTATATGAATGTTTTCGGTAAGGTTAAATCTCACGATGTAACCTTGAACTTTAATGAAAAACTCCTGATGCAGAAGAAATTACTTCTATCGTAAGCAAGAAGCATGTTGTAACAGAAGTGACTGAAACTGCTGAACAAGCATTTATCTCTGACTTAAAGCCCTACTTCGATGCATGGGTGCAGACAAACGTGTCGTTTGGAATGCTGAATATCGAGAAATGGTACTTGACCCCCAAGTAGAATGGGTATATGAAAATGCTGAAACAGGCAAGATAGAAACTGAAAATCTAACCGATCTTGTAAAGGATATCGCTACTGTTGACTCTGAAGGTAAAACAACAACTGAAGCAGCCCAAATAGCAGGTATCAAAGTTAACTTCAACACAAATTACGGTAGTCAATTAGCCAAAATCATTGAAAATGGTGGTGAGTTTACAGCTAAGGTAAATGTTGTTGCAGCTGTTAAAATTGGAACAGTCAATTATTTCAGAACAATTGCTGTTATTAACTTGCCGTTCACTATTGAAAAGCCAAGCGATGCAACATTGGCGGCAAGCTATACATTTAACCCGTCATACTATTTGAATAAGATTGTAACAGTTTATGCTAGTGAAATCACTAAAAGCCAACATTTTCTCTGCTGGAACTGTAAGTGGATACAAAGCTATTGAAGATGATGCTGACAAGATTGCTGTTAGTGACAACGGTACTATCACATTAACTGAAAAGGGAAACTAACAAGGCTTATACGTTAACAGGTGGTAAGGTTACCTATGCAGGCGTACAGTTCCCGATTGCTGACTTCAAAGTTATGTTTGCTGAAAAAAAACTATACAACAGTTATGCCTGCTGGTATTTCTATCATCTCTGGTAGTGGTAACATAGTAACTGTGAAATATGGTAAAAAGCTGCTGATAAGAATGACAAGAACATCTATTACCGTGTAGATAACATTTCTGGAACACAAGATGATATTCAAAATGTAGTTTGCGAAGTCGAAGCTAAATATACCCAATATTTGACAGCAAATATAAACGGTAAAGATATTAAACTTACAGCAAATGCTGGTGATGCAAACAAAGTATCTGTAGCAACCCCAGTCAAAGTAAATTGACTATCACTACTTCAACAAAATGAAAAAGTAGAAGACACCATTACTGTAAACCTGACTCCTATCCGGCACAGTAATCAAAGTCTAAACACACAGAGATAAAGGATTTAATATCCTCCTCTCTGTAGAACTACTCCCAAGCAGAGAGAGAGAATTATTTTGAGTTATTCAACTCTCATTCTCTCTCTGCTTTTTTATTATGCCAAACAATCAGTACTATGTCCAATAATTTTTTATCAGGCATTCAATAGCATCAGCGATTCGATGACAAAACCGTTCTAAAGAAATCAAAATGACAAATGAGGTCGTATTTACAGAATCCATTCCATTGATTTACAAAGATACTTATCACACCTACCGACATTACCGCAATATTGAAATAAACCACCTATGGCAATACTCTATCTCTCCTATTACATTTATAGTATTTTGTCTTTCAGCCTATGGTTATCTACCTGTATAGATATGCTATCAATGTTACTATTTTCTACCAAAGACATCTCCGAAGATACGCTGAACACTTATTGGAAGCTTACTAGTTGTGGTGCTATTTTTATCTCTCACATAGGTGCTGCACTCTCTGTTTTATGGATTTAATGGTCGAAGATTCAAAGGCATGGTTTGAAATTTATGAAGTTGCCATTGCTGCTTATGAAGAAAATGACAAGTACCTGAACAAAATAGAAAAAATAATAATAACGAGGACAAAATAGGTGCTTTCCAATTTCAACAATTAGAAAGTTTCGAGACCAAGTTAACTGAAAAGATATTCGACTTGCCTATCCTCAATGCCCAAGGCGGGACTTATTCATCTTCTAAAATCAGTTGTGTTATTGGACAAGTAATGCTATCCGTTTGGGGAACTTTGCCACATTTAGAATAAATACGACCAAACCAAGGTTAGAGCTAATACTTACTGAAGCACGGAATAACAATGAATACACTTATATTACATTTGCTGGTATTGTAATCATATCTCTATCTCTACAAGTTCATCACTTCCTGTTCAAAGTTTCCTTGTTTCCTATCGCCTTATTACGCATCTTTGCGATAATTATAAATCGTTGCCAAAAGAATACCCCCAAGAAATGGGCAATCCGATTACTATCAGTCACTCCCCCAGACGGATCAAAGCAAATATACGCAATTCCGTAGTCAGCAACTCGCCCGATTTTGGATATATTCTTCCTTCCTCTACCAATAACTCATTAAAAGTAATGAAATGAGGAAATAACTCCAGGAAAGACTTATCAAACTCATTATAAAATCCTTCCGTTCATCTCGTATGAACTGCTCCGGATTTAATCGCTTTAAACAAATCGTCTATACGGGAGGCCATTGCCAGTTTCGCCAAAAGAACGACGATAAAACTCCAACTTGTCCAGATAAATCACACATCTGTCCAAATAACGGGCAATGTATACTTCCTTGATCTTCCCCGTCTGTGCCAACTCAGCATTTACTTCCTGCATCTGTTGATTAGCCAGACTCAGATTACGCGCATCACTGATAATTTCTTCATCCATCGGTACAGATAAAAAATAGCAGCAAGCAAAAAAAAAAGAAAGCAAACTGACACTGATTAAAGAGTACGGGAAATCTGCCTCTCTTTTTTTCTTCTTTCAATTTATATGCTTTATCAATAATAGGAAAAGAACTTGCGTTACCTCAATAAACCGCAAACGGGCATTACAGGCTACCGCATCCTCCATTGAACAATTCAAATACTTATAGGCACGGTCCAAATCACCTACCTCATACATCAGTTGAGCCAATTTCTGTAAGGATGCATATTCACGAATAGACGATTTCAAATCTGTAATAGCGGTCAAGGCCAGATAATAAATTTCTTTCTGAATATCTCCCCGCATATCGTAAGCCTCGGATAAAGTATAGTAAATATACCCTTTTTGCCGTTCATCCGGCGTTTCTTTCAATAGGTCCGACAATATAACCAAAGCAGAATCCACCCTGCCATTAATAATCTTTTCTCGGCCCATACAATGCTCCTGTCTACACAAGGATCAGTAGCAATAAGAATAGAATCCCTGTAAGCATCGGTCTTTTTCAAATATTTCACTTTTTCGGCATCATTGGTGGTATAATCGGCCACCCAACCATAATAAGCCCGATAGGTCCGGTAATAATAAGCCAAAGTCTCCCGTTCCAATTCCAACGGGTCTACCCGCTCCAATTGTTCCAAAGCCTCGTTATACATTCCCATCACCCCCATCACCTCGGCACGGTTAATGACAATCTCATTCTTTAACTCCGGATGATTCAACAGAGGCAACAAATTCATTTTTCCATTAATATAATACAATGCGGAATCAGCTTGATAATGCAGATAAGCGTTAAACAAAGAACCGCAAAGTTCATATTTCTCCCTATTATCTTTTAGAACGGTGAAGACGTTGCTTTAAATCCACAATCTCTTTTTTCCTTCTGCACATGACAAGCGGTCTTATTATCAATGACCCGATCCAACCTTTTCAACACTTCTTCATTGCTGTTTTTTATCAGCAAACAAAGGAGTTGTCAAAATCAACAAAAAACAATATAAAGAAATAGGTTACATTCTTCATCTTATATACTTATTATAGATTCACAAATATATAAATATAAGTAATTAGAATAAAGTTTTTCAACGAAAATATTTTCATTGACGTTTATATTTTCAGCAATACAGCAAAGACAAATATGCCTAATTATCAATAAGTTGAGTCTATAAAACATTTATATTTTTATTCTAGTACTCAAATCTCATCTATTCCACTCTACATTTGCAACATCCAAATGAAATGAAGATATAAACACTAATTTCTATATATTATGAAAAAGAACATTCGCACTTATGGCATTACTCGCGTTATTCGGTTTGCAACACACAGTGTCCGCAGCCATAATTAAAAAGTAGCCCCAACCTTCTGGTGGGCGGATATGAAGAATCCCGAACTACAGATCCTACTGTATGGCGACAATATTTCTTCCAGTGATGTAAGCATCTCTTCTAAAGACATTCTTCTGAAAGATGTTGTGAAACAAGAAAATCCCAATTACTTAATCTTATATATGGATTTATCGGAAGCTACTCCGCAGACTTTTCATATTACATTGAAACAAGGTAAAAAGCAAACTGTTGTGCCAGATGAAATAAAACAGCGTAAGGCAGATGCTTCCAACGTGGAAGGCTTCAACTCGGGTGACGTATTATATCTGATTATGCCAGACCGCTTCGCCAACGGAAATCCCTCGAACGATGTCGTACCGGAAATGTTGGAAGCAAAGGTAGACCGTAACGATCCGTTCGCCCGTCACGGGGCGACCTCGCAGGTATTGAAAATAATCTGGATTATCTCTCCAACTTGGGAGTTACGGCAATCTGGCTGAACCCCATACAGGAAAATGACATGAAAGAAGGATCCTATCATGGCTATGCCATTACCGATTATTATCAAGTAGACCGCAGATTAGGTAGCAATGAAGAATTCTGCAAGCTGGTAGAACAAGCACACAGTAAAGGAATGAAAGTTGTTATGGATATGATTTTCAACCATTGTGGCAGCGAAAACTATCTTTTCAAAGATATGCCTTCCAAAGACTGGTTCAATTTTAAAGGAAACTACACACAAACTTCTTATAAAACAGCGAGTGTACAGGATATCCACGCTTCTGATTATGAACGCAAGATAGCCGTAGACGGATGGTTTACAGAATCAATGCCCGACTTAAACCAACGCAACCGCCATGTAGCCCGCTATTTGATCCAAAGCAGTATCTGGTGGATAGAATATGCAGGGATTAACGGCATCCGTCAAGACACACATCCTTACGCAGATTTCGACATGATGTCAGAATGGTGTAAAGCCGTGACCGATGAGTACCCTGATTTCAACATAGTAGGTGAAACTTGGTTGAACAGTAATGTGCTGGTTTCTTTCTGGCAGAAAGACAGCAGACTGGCTGCTCCCAGAAACTCCAATCTCCGTACCGTGATGGATTTCCCGCTGATGGAACAAATGAACAAAGCCTTTGACGAAGAAACAACTGACTGGAACGGCGGATTATATCGTCTTTACGATTATCTTACTCAGGATTTGGTATATGCAGATCCGATGAATCTGCTCGTTTTCCTTGATAACCATGATACTTCACGCTTTTATTTAAATGAAAAAGCCACGCAAAATATTGACCGCTACAAACAAGCACTTGTATTCCTGCTGACCATACACGTGGCATTCCCCAGATTTATTATGGGACAGAAATTCTGATGGCTGCAGATAAAGCCAATGGCGACGGTCTGTTACGTTGTGATTTCCCCGGAGGTTGGAAAAATGACCCACGCAACTGTTTCAATGAGGCTAACCGTACTCCGCAGCAAAATGAAGCCTTTACTTATATGCAGAAATTACTCCAATGGAGAAAAGGTAATGAAATCATAGCCAAAGGCAGATTGAAACACTTCGCTCCCAACAAAGGGATTTACGTTTATGAACGAAAATACGGAAACAAATCGATAACGGTTCTCATGAATGGAACAGACAAAACGCAAACCATTAACCTGACTCCATACAAAGAAGTACTTCCAACAACATCAGCCCATGATGTTTTAACGGATAAAAGTATCGACTTGAGTAAAAACCTAACACTTCCGGGGCGTGGAATGCTAGTTTTAGAATTTTAAAACAACCAGTAAAAGCTTATAATTTAATACCAGTACATATTATGAATTTAAAAAAGAATCTTTCACTTATCGCATTTCTCTGTATCTCATTCATTGCAAATGCACAACAAAAAACTGAGCTCTCCGGATGGTAATCTGGAGATGACATTTACCCTAGATGGTCAGGGCACTCCTACGTATGAACTGACCTATAAACAGAAGGAAGTTATCAAACCCAGTAAATTGGGATTGGAATTAAAGAAGGAAGACGCAAACGCCAAAACCGACTTCGAATGGACTGATAAAAAAGACATAGACAAACTGGACATCAAGACAAACCTTTATAACGGTTTCGAGCTAAAGGATGTCCAGACATCTACCAACGATGAAACATGGCAACCGGTATGGGGAGAAGAAAAGGAAATCCGTAACCATTATAATGAATTGGCGGTCACATTGAACCAGCCTGCCAATGACAGATTTATAATCATCCGTTTCCGCCTATTCAACGACGGTCTGGGTTTCCGCTATGAATTTCCGCAGCAGAAGAACTTGAACTATTTTAAGTGATCAAAGAGAACATTCCACAATTT
>VOFJ01000591.1_pt1 | contig 13043 bp, 25 predicted proteins | sample 5384081 | NCBI WGS metagenome assembly VOFJ01 (sample SAMN12384729, study PRJNA508395) | human gut metagenome | isolation source: healthy gut I | host: Homo sapiens
TCAATGTACTTCGTTCAGTTACGTATTGCTGAAAACAAAGCAGACCTTTGATACCCTTTTTTGCGAATATTTTCCCTGATTTGAACTACGAGGATTTGGAATATCATATTACAAAAATCAGGAAACGGGCAAAATCAATACGCCGACACACTGGAAATATCTGGTGAAGGGCGTGGAGAGAAGCGTGAAGGAGGAGCTGGAAAAGAAAAGCTGCTGGGGGTTTATTTCGAGCAGAGCAGTAAGCGCTCCTATCCGCTGAAAACTTTAGCCTGCCATTTGATTGGCTTCAACAACACATGGGGGCTTGAGGGCTATTATAATGATGAAATGACGGCAACGCCTGGGCGTTCCTTTATCCTGTATCAGGGGGCGGACAAGGTAACCTATCAGGATTATGAGGCGCAGGACGGAGATACCATTGTGACAACACTGGATTACAACATTCAGCAGTACGCCGAGCAGGCGGTGAAGGAAACCATGGAAGCATACTCGGAGAACGTGGCGGCAATCGTGATGAACCCGAATACGGGGAAATCTACGCGATGGCTTCTGCGGACACCTTTGACCTGAATGACCCCGATGAGCCGACAGCGCTTGCAACGGATGAAACCTTCAAGGAAACATGGGATGCCATGACGGATCAGGAAAAGAGCGACTATCTGAATACAATATGGAGAAATTTCTGCGTCAGCGATACCTACGAACCCGGTTCGATTTATAAGCCGCTGGTAGTAGCGGCGGCATTGGAGGAGGGCGTAATCACGAAGAACTCTACCTTCAATTGCAGCGGTAAAATTACGGTGGGGGGACAGAGATATCAACTGCCATCTGCACAGCGGACACGGTACGCTTTCTGTTGAGGAAATCATGGCGCAGTCCTGTAACCCCGGTGTGATTCAGATTGCACAGAAGCTGGGGGCGGAAAAAATTCTATAAATATCAGAAGGAATTCGGCTTCGGGCAGAAAACAGGCATTGACCTGCCGGGCGAGGCAGAGGGGGGGATTCTGCATGCGGAATCGCAGCTGCGTCCTGTTGAGCTGGCAACAAGCTCCTTCGGGCAGACCTTTAACTGCACCTCTATCCAGATGGCAACTGCCTTTCTGCGCTGATTAACGGCGGTAATCTGGTGAAGCCCTATGTGGTTTCGCAGATTGTGGATGATGACGGCTCTGTGGTGAAGGAGCAGACAGCAGAGGTTGCGCGTAAGGTGATTTCCCGGAAAACATCTGACTATATCCGTACTGCGCTGAAGGCAACGGTTGACCATGGTACGGGTAAGAAAATTGCGATTCCCGGATATTCCATCGGCTGTAAAACAGGGACGGCGGAGCAGGGCAAGCGTGACAAGAAGAACTGGACACTGACCCACATGGCATATTTCCCGGCGGAAAATCCGCAGTATCTGGTATTCAGCGTTATCCATAAGCCGCAGGGATATGAGGATGGCGTGCAGACCACCGCAACCATGACAAAGCAGATTATGGAAAACATTATTAAAATATAAGAATCTGGAGCCGACAGAGGAAACGGAAGAAACCGCAGCACTCAACGGCGGCAAGACGACCGTAACCATGCCCGATTATACAGACAGCAGCATCTACAATGTTGCGCTCGATTTGAGGGCAAGGGGCTGACGTATAAGGTTGTCGGGACGGCTACACGATTACGAATCAGGTGCCGAAGGCAGGCGCGAAAGGTGGAAGCCGGCAGTGAGGTAATTCTGTATGTTGCGAAGGCGGAAGGAGAAGAGGGAACAGCGAAGGTGCCGAATGTGGTCGGGAAAAGCTACACCGAGGCAGTGAAAACGCTTTCGGATGCAGGCTTTGAGGTAACCTTTGAGGGCGAAACCACGAACAGCACCGTAACGGCGCAGGACCCGAAATACGGCGTTTCCGTAGAGGCGGACAGCGAGGTGAAAATCACGCTGACGAAGAAGGAAGCCGCGGAGGAAACGGCGGAGGAGCCGAAGAAAACAACGCAATAGAAAAAGCATAGAACACACCCTGTCTTTTCTATACAATAATCAGTAGAGGGAAAAGACAGGGGTGTTTTGTATGGAGAAACCGACGATAAAGGCAAAAAAACGGCTTTTGCTTTTTTTGTTCTGTTCCATGTGCGGGTATCTGCTGTTGACGGGGCGGCTGGTTTTTTATTGAGCTTTTTCGGGCGGAGGAATTGCAGGAGCTGGCGTATGAGCAGCAGACCAGAGACAGGCTGATTACGCCGAAGCGCGGCGCGATTCTTGACCGAAACGGGGAAGGGATTGCCCTGACGGAAACGGTAAACGCCGTGAGTGTGATTCCCGTGCAGGTGAAGGAAAAGGAGAAAACGGCGCAATTTTTGGCAGAAATGCTGGATTTGGAATATGACGAGGTTTTTGGAAAAAATTAAGCAGAGGGTTGCCTTGGTGCGCATCAAAACAAAGGTGGACACCGGAACGGCGGCAGCCATCCGCAGGGCGAACTATGCGGGGGTAGAGGTGGACGAGGATGTGCGGCGCATCTATCCCCTATACGAGCATGGCGGCGCAGGTGATTGGCTTTGTCGGGAAGGATAATCAGGGGATTATCGGCTTGAGGCAAAAAATATGACAGGCTTCTGGAGGGGGGGGAGCGGGGGAAGATTCTTACGCTGACGGATTCCAGAGGAAATGAGGTGGACAGCGAGCAGGAGCGGATTCCACCTGTGGATGGGAAAAAATCTGGTGACAACGATGGATGTGGTGATGCAGCAATATGCGGAGCAGACCATTGCAAAGGCGGTGGAAACGAAGGGGGCAAAGCGCGGTGTTCTCATCATTCTGAATCCGCAGAATGGGGAAATTTACGCCATGGCGAATTACCCTTCGTTTGATTTGAATGAGCCGTTTACCATACAGGATGAAGCACTGGCGGCAAAATGGGACAGCTTTTTCCGAGCAGGAGAAAAATGAGTATTTGAACAAAATGTGGCGTAATACCGCAATCAATGATACATACGAGCCGGGGAGTACGTTTAAAAATCGTGACCTCCTCGGCAGGCTTGGAGGAGGGGGCTGTGACTCCCGAAAGCAGCTTTTCTGCCCGCGGATTTTATGTGGCAGGGGACAGACAGATTAAATGCTGGCGTTATCCGCGCACACATGGGGCGGAAAGCTTTGTTGAGGGGGTACAAAATTCCTGCAACCCTGTTTTTATGGAGGTTGGGGAGCGATTAGGGGCGGAGACCTTTTTGGAATATATGAAAAAATTCGGTTTTGCCGAAAAAACGGGCATTGACCTTGCAGGCGAGGCAACGGGCATTATACATAAGGCGGAGAATGTCGGGCCTGTGGAGCTGGCAACGATGAGCTTCGGGCAGTCCTTTTCAGATTACGCCTTTGCAGCTGTTGCGGGCGGCATCGGCAATCGTGAACGGCGGATATTTGATTACGCCGCATTTTTGCAAAGGGGCTTGCGGACGAAAACGGCAGGCTGACGGAGGAATTTACCTATGAGACAGGCGCGCAGGTGATTTCCAAGGAGACCTCGGAAACGATGAAAGCGATTCTGGAAAGCGTGGTTTCGAAGGAACGGGCAGCAAGGCATATATCCCCGGATACCGCATCGGCGGCAAGACGGCGACTTCGGAAAAGCTGCCGCGCAGAAGCGGAAAATATATTGCTTCGTTTCTATCCTTTGCGCCGGCGGAAAATCCGCAGGTGATGGCACTGGTGCTGATTGATGAGCCGCAGGGTGTTTATTACGGCGGCACGGTGGCAGGACCTGTGATGCAGGAGCTGCTGCGGAATATTCTGCCGTATCTGGGGATGGAAGCGAAATATGATGAAAAAGAGGCGGAAGAAGCGGCAGAATTGAAAAACGATTGTACCTCGACCTTCTGGGCATGACCTTAAACGAAGGGGAAGAATGCACTTTTTTCAGGCAGGGCTTTCTGCACGGCTTGAGACAGAGGGCGAAACTGTTGCGGGACAGACCCCCACCGGCAGGAGAGTGCGTAAACAAGGGAACGAAGGTTTTGCTTCGCATGGAATAGCGAAAAGAGAAATGGCTTTTCCCTTTGCATTTTTCAAGAAAAATGGCAAAAAATATTTGGTTGTAGGAGATAAGTGTGGTATACCTAAAAAATGGCTTATTATTGAGATTTGTTTATCGAAGCCGAAAAAAGAAAGGAGGCTGTAAGAGTGAATCTGAAACAGCTTTTAGAGGGTATTTCTTATGAGGTACAGCAGGGAACGGCGGATGTGGAAATTTCCGATTTCCAGTACGATTCCCGCAAGGTAGAAAAAGACGGTCTGTTTGTCTGCATTACAGGATTTCAGACGGACGGACACAAAATATATTCCCATGGCATTGGAAAAGGGGCGGCTGCCCTTCTGTGTGAGCACAGGGTGGAAAAACGTACCCGAAGGCGTAACGGTGCTTGTGACGGAAAATAACCGCACTGCGCTGGCACTGCTTTCCGACCATTTCTACGGACACCCCTCCGCAGAGATGAATGTCATCGGCGTGACAGGCACAAAAATGGCAAAACCTCGACCACCTATCTGATGAAATCCATTTTGGACAGAATCGGCAAAAAGGTGGGCATTATCGGCACGATTGAAAACCGCATCGGCGATGAGGTGCTGAAGGTGGAGCGGACAACGCCCGAATCGAAGGAGCTGCAGGCGCTCTTTCGCCGGATGAAGAATGAGGATGTGACGGACGTTGTGATGGAGGTTTCCTCTCATTCTCTGGATTTGCACAGGGTAGACGGAATTGCCTTTGATGTGGCAATTTTCACGAACCTGACGCAGGATCATCTGGATTATCACAAAACCATGGAAAACTATAAGGCGGCAAAGGGGATGCTTTTCGCACGCGCGGCAAAAAGCGTCATCAATATGGATGATGCCGCAGGCGCATATATGAAGGAGCAAAGCAAGGGCGAGGTGCTGACAATCGGCGTGGACAGCAAGGCTGATTTGACGGCGGAGGGCATTGACGTTTCCGCAGACGGTACGGCATTTGACATGCTCTGGCAGGGTAAGCGATATCCTGTACACCTGCATACGCCCGGACGGTTCAGCGTATACAACGCATTGGGTGCGGCAGGAGCGTGTATTCTGCTGGGTGTGCCCGTAGAGGAAATCGTGGCAGGGCTGACGGCAAACCCTGGCGTTTCCGGCAGATTCCAGACGGTACGCAGCAAAAAGGGGCTGTCAGGCAGTTGTGGATTATGCACATACGCCCGATGGCTTGGAAAAATGTGCTGAATACAGCGAATGAATTTGTAAAGGGCAAGCTGATTGCGGTATTTGGCTGCGGCGGCGACAGAGACAGAACAAAGCGTCCCATCATGGGCGAAATCGGCGGCAGACTGGCAGGCTACTGCATCATTACCTCGGATAACCCCAGAACGGAGGACCCGGAGAAGATTCTGGAGGATGTTGAGGTTGGGGTGAAGAAAACAGACTGCCCCTATGAAAAAATCGTGGACAGACGAGAGGTACCATTCAGAAGGCGGTTGCTATGGCGGAAGCGGGCGACGTGATTCTGATTGCGGGGAAGGGACATGAAACCTATCAGATTTTCCCCGACAAAACCATTCATTTTGATGACATTGAGGAAGTACGCAAGGCATTTGGAGAGGATTGCTTATGAAAAAGATTACGATCAGAGAAATTATTAAAGCAACAGGCGCACAGATGATTGCTTTGGGAGATATGGAGGAAGCACTGAATAAGGAAATCTGGTATGTGACACAGGATTCCAGAGAAACAAAGGAAGGCGTTCTTTTTTTGTTGCAAGAGTGGGCGAGGTGCGTGACGGGCATGATTTTCTGCCCCAGTGCTTTTGCAAACGGCGTGACTGCCTGCCTTTCTCAGAAGGTGACTGCACCCACGAATGGGGCGATTGTGCTTCTGGTTCCTGATACGGGGAAGGCACTGCTTGATTTGGCGGCTTATTACAGAAATCTGTTTGATATTCCCGTTGTTGCGGTGACAGGGAGTGTCGGCAAGACAACAACAAAGGATATGATGATTGCATCCGTGGTTTCGCAGAAATATGATACCTTGTGGACACAGGGCAATTACAACAATGAGGTTGGCGTGCCGCTGACGATTTTTCCGCATTGAGGAGCACCATCAGGCGGCAATCATCGAAATGGGCATGAACCACTTCGGGGAGCTGGACAGAATTGCGAAGGCAGTGCGCCCGAACATCGGCGTGATTTCCAATGTCGGCGTGGCGCATATTGAATTTCTGGGCAGCAGAGAAGGGATTCTGAAGGCGAAATGCGAAATGCTTGCACATCTGGAAAAGGACGGCGTTGCGATTCTCAATGCAGACAACGATATGCTGCAGACGCTGGAGGGCAAGCTGCCGCAGAAGATTCGTTGGTTCGGCATTGAAAACAAAAGAGATTTTTATGCGGATGAGATTGCACAGGTTGGTCTGGAAAAAACAGCCTGCACGATTCATACACCGATTGGCAATGTGCGCGTGAATATTCCCATTCCGGGGGTACACATGGTGCTGAATGCGCTTTCCGCGGCGGCGGTCGGCGTGGAGCTGGGGCTGACACCGGAGCAGGTGAAGGCAGGGATTGAAGGCTTCCGGGCGACCAAAAACAGAATGAGCATTGAAACAACGAAGGACGGCATTACGATTCTGAATGACGTTTATAATTCCAATCCGGTTTCCTGCAAAGGCCTCTCTGGATATTCTGGCGAACGCAAAGGGCAGAAGGATTGCCGTTCTGGGCTTCATGGGCGAGCTGGGCGATTATGCGGAGGAAGGACACCGTGAGGTCGGTATCCATGCGGCGGAAAAAGGCATTGATGTTTTACTGCATCGGGCTTTGCTGTGATTACATGGCAGATGCGGCGAAAAAGGCAGGCATGAAAGAGGTTTATTATCTGGAGACACAGGAAGAATTCTGGGAGAAGGGACTGCCTACGCTCAAAGCAGGCGATACGATTCTGCTTAAGGCATCCCGCAGCAGAGAATTTGAGAAAACAGTAGCAAAATTGCAAGGAGTGAACTAAAGTGGGTTCTTTGGAACAGGCAGTCTATGCCATCATCATATCTTTCGTGATTGGGGTGATTTTGTGTCCCATCGTGATTCCTATGCTGAGAAAGCTGAAATTCGGGCAGAATGTGCGTGACGACGTACCGCAGACACATCTGGCAAAAAGCAGGGCACGCCTACGATGGGCGGCGTTGCCTTTCTGGCGGCATTTTGTGATTACAAGCCTTTTCTTTCTGAATGGGAACAGGGACGGCGCGGCTATCATGCTGATGACCCTGTGCTATGGGCTGATTGGCTTTTTGGATGACTATATTAAGGTGGTAAAAAAAGCGTTCTCTGGGGCTGCGCGCGTATCAGAAGCTATTGCTGCAGCTGATTGTAACGGGGCTGTTCTGCTCGTATATCATGAAAAGCGGCATCGGTACGGCGATGTATATGCCCTTTACAGACGGGAAAATGATTGATTTGCAGCTGATTTTGATTCCCTTCCTTTTTGTGGCGGTGCTGGGAACGGTGAACGGGGTCAACCTGACGGACGGTCTGGATGGTCTGGCAGGCGGCGTAACCCTTCTGGTGGCGGCATTCTTCATGATTGTGGCATGGGCGGCAGGCAGCACGATTGCACCTATTTGCGGTGCGATTGTGGGCGGTCTGATGGCGTTCTTAATCTTTAACTCCTATCCTGCAAAGGTGTTCATGTGGGATACGGGGTCTCTGGCACTGGGAGGCTTTGTGGCATCGGCGGCGTTTATTCTGAAAAAAATGCCCATTTTTATCGTGATTGTCGGGTTTATTTACCTCTGGGAATCCATTTCTGTTATGCTGCAGGTTGGCTGGTTTAAGCTTACAAAGAGAAAATACGGGGGAAGGCAGACGCTTATTTAAAATGGCACCCTTCCATCATCATCTGGAAAAATGCGGTTGGAAGGAAACCAAAGGTTGTGACGCTTTTTTATGTGGCAACGGCACTGCTGTGTCTCATTGGTTTTCTGGGCTGTAAATATATGTTCCTGTAAGGAATTTTGGAAAGAAGGAATCAAACGTGGAATACAATGGTAAAAAGGCCTTAGTCTGCGGCATGGCAAGAAGCGGCATTGCGGCGGCAAAAGCTGTTGAACAGACTGGGTGCGAGGGTTACATTGCAGGATATGAAAAAAAAGAGAGGAAATTTCTGCCGATGTGCTGGCATTGGGGGGGGGGCATCGTGCTTTACACGGGCGCAAACCCCGATGAGATTGCCTGCGCGCAGGATTTAATTGTATTAAGCCCCGGTATTCCCTGCGACCTGCCTTTTTATTGCGGCGGCGGAAAATGCAGGAATCGAGGTTATCAGCGAGGTGGAACTGGCGTACCGCTTGACACCCTGCCCGATTACGGCAATCACAGGCACAAACGGCAAAACAACCACAACCACGCTGACAGGCGAAATCATGAAAACGGCTTACAGCGGTACGGCGGTTGTCGGAAACATTGGAGTGCCTTACAGCGAGGAGGTAGAGCGGCTGACCGAAAAAGGATTGGGTGGTTGCGGAAATCAGCAGCTTCCAGATGGAAAAGGCGAAGGAATTTCATCCGCATATTAGCGCAGTGCTGAATATTACACCCGACCATTTGAACAGACATAAAACCATGGACGTTTACATTGCCATGAAGGAAAGAGTTTTTGCAAAAAGCAGACCGCAGAGGATTTCTGTATTCTGAACCATGGGGATGCGGCTTGCAGAAAAATGGCGGATAAAACCGCGGCGAAGGTATTTTTCTTCGATTCCTCCGAAAGGCTTGCGGAAGGCATTTATCTGGACAGGGGATGCCATTGAGGTGCGCTGGGGCGCTATCAACGAAACCCTGATTCATGTGGATGAATTACAGATTCTGGGCGTGCATAACTATGAAAAAAACGTGATGGCGGCGGCGGCAATGGGCATTTGTGCGGGGATTGCATTGGATACCATTCGCACGGTGCTGAAGGGATTTGCAGGCGTAGCACATCGCATCGAATATGTGTTGCGACGGTGGACGGTGTGGACTATTATAATGACTCAAGGGGACGAATGTGGACGCATCCATCCGTGCGGTACTGGCGATGAAAAAGCCGATTGTACTGATTGGCGGCGGCTATGATAAGGGCAGCTCCTTTGATGAATGGACAAAGCTGTTTCCCGGCAGAGTGAAGCATCTGGTGCTGATTGGCGTAACCGCACCGAAGGTACGCGCATCTGCGGAGAAATTCGGCTTTACTGCCATTTCCGATTGCGAAACCTTTGCAGAAGCGGTTGACCTGTGCAGAGAAAAGGCGGAGGACGGCGACTGCGTACTGCTTTCTCCTGCATGCGCAAGCTGGGGCATGTTTGATAACTACGAACAGCGCGGAGATATGTTCAGGAGCAGGTTCAGGGGATATCTGAAATAAAAAACGCTGGAATGAGGTGTGAAAATGAGTCATGTCAAAAAAAAAGAAAAACCGCAAAGCGGAAGTATAGAAAGCCGTTGGGATATGACTTCACGGTTCTGTTTATCGTGCTGATTCTGGTGCTTTTTGGCGTTGTCATGATTTTCAGCTCTAGCTATTATTACACAATGACAACGGAGCGATTCCATAATGATATGTTCTATTTCCTGAAGCGGCAGAGCCTTTGGGCGGTTTTTGGGGATTGTGGCAATGGTTGGCATGATGCATATTCCGTATACCCTCTGGAGACGATTTGCAAAGCTAGCATATTGGCTTTCCAATTTGTTCCTGCTTGCACTGCCCTTTGTCGGGACAGAGGCAGGTGGGCAGAAGCGGTGGCTGGGGATTGGCTCGCTTTCCTTTCAGCCTTCGGAGTTTACGAAGATTGCCGTGATTCTATTTCTTTCCTCTTATGTGATTGAGCATCGGAAGGAGCTGGCAAATCTGAAGGGGTTCTTCAAGGCGTGCTGTGTGCTGCTGCTGCCTGTGGCGCTGATTGCAATATCGAACTTTTCCTCCGCGCTGCTGGTTGGGCTGATGGGTGCAACGATTCCTGTTTGTGGCAAGCCCGCGTGTTTGGTATTTCGGGGCGGCAATCGCAGGGGCAATTCCTCTTTGCGGTCTTGCTGTAGCGATTCCCCAAGTTTCGCTACAGACTGACCCGTATCAAGACATGGCTTGACCCCTGGGCAGACCCGACAGGCGATGGCTTCCAGACGATTCAGTCGCTGTATGCACTGGCATCCGGCGGCTTATTCGGACTTGGACTGGGGCAGAGCCGACAGAAAAACCTTTATTCCGGAAGCATATAACGATATTATTTTTTGCGATTATCTGCGAGGAGCTGGGAATTGTCGGGGCGGCGTTGGTGATTCTGCTGTTTGCGGTGCTTATCTGGCGAGGGATTCGCATTGCGATGAATGCAAAAGGACAGCTATGGGATGCTGGTTGCAACGGGGATTACGGCGGTTATCGCCTTCCAGTCGATTATCAATATCGGCGTTGTAACGAATACGATTCCAAATACGGGGCAGCCGCTGCCGTTTATCAGCTACGGCGGTACCTCGCTGTTGTTTTTGATGGCGATGGTTGGGATGCTGCTGAATATTTCGCGTTATCCCAAGGATAGGGAAAATTAAAGTTGAAAACAGGAAAGACTTTTTGAAAAATAGTAGAAAAAGTCTTTTTTTCTTACTTATTTACTAATTTAGGGTTGACAAAACTGGTAGAATTGAATAAAATCTTGAGATATAGAAAAAGAAGAAAAACAACACTGTGAAAGACAGAGAAAAAAGAGGAGTACACATCCGAACTATACAGAGAAGGATTCATTGGCTGAAAAATCCTTTGTAGAAAGAATGTGGAAGGTAGCTTTGGAGTTGCTTTGCTGAAGGGGATTTCAGAAGAAATTTCTGGGTAGGCAAAGCCGGGAGGTCCCGTTACAGACGATAAAGTGTCCGTTTTTAGAAACGGGAAATAAGGTGGTACCGCGAGCTTTCGTCCTTTGATTGGACGGAGGCTTTTTTGATTCACGGTGAAATGAAAAAAATAGGGAGGAAATACTATGAAAGAGCTGGCAAAAGAATTTTGACCCCTCTGTTGTAGAGGAAAGACTTTACAACAAATGGATGGAAAAAAATATTTCCATACAGAAGTAGATAAAACAAAAGAACCTTTTTGCATCGTAATGCCGCCCCCCCGAATATTACAGGGCAGCTGCACATGGGACATGCACTGGACAACACCATGCAGGATATCTGATTCGCTGGAAAAGAATGGCAGGCTACAACGCACTCTGGGTACCCGGCATTGACCATGCAAGCATTTCCACGGAACTGAAGGTTGTGCAGAAGATGGCATCCGAAGGGCTGACCAAAGGAGGATGTTGGTAGTGAGGGCTTTTTGGAACGCGCATGGGCTTGGAAGGAGGAATACGGCGGCATTATTCTGAACCAGCTGAGAAAGCTGGGCTGCTCTTGTGACTGGGATCGTGTACGCTTTACGATGGACGAGGGCTGCTCCGAAGCTGTTCTGGAAACCTTCTGCCGTCTGTATGAAAAAGGGCTATATTTACCGCGGGGAAAAGATTATCAACTGGTGTCCTGAGTGTCAGACTACAATTTCTGACGCAGAGGTAGAGCATGTTGATATGGCAGGGCATTTTTATCATATCAATTACCCCATTGTTGGTTCTGATGAAAAGCTCAGACTGGCAACCACCAGACCCGAAACCATGCTGGGCGACACGGCGGTGGCGGTCCATCCCGCAGATGAAAGATATCAGCACCTGATCGGCAAGACCTGTATCGTTCCCGTTCTGAATAAGGAAGTACCCATTGTTGCGGATGAATATGTTGACAGAGAATTTGGTACCGGTGTTGTAAAAATTACACCTGCACATGACCCGAATGACTTCGAGGTCGGGCTGAGACATGACCTGCCCCGTATTTGTGTGATGAATGATGACGGCACAATGAATGAAAAGGCAGGCAGATTTGCAGGCATGGACAGATTGGAAGCAAGAAAGGAAATCAAAAACAGCTGGACGAGAGGAAGGCTATCTGGTTGAAATCGAGGATATTACCCATGCGGTAGGCTGCCATGAAAGATGCCACGAACCCATCGAACCCATGATTAAGCTGCAGTGGTTTGTAAAGATGGACGAGCTGGCAAAGCCTGCCATCAAGGTTTATCAGGATCAGGAGCTGAAATTTGTTCCCGAACGTTTCGGCAAGATTTATATGCACTGGCTGGATAATATCCGTGACTGGTGTATTTCCGTCAGCTTTGGTGGGGACACAGAATTCCATCTCCACTAGGCATATCCTAGCCATACGATAAGCTCCCATCTCGTCGCCAGTTAGCAGTTACCAACGTGCAGGTTCCGCCTTTTCTTTTGATATGTTTACGAATCATGCCTGAAAACCACAAAATCCTTAGTTTTCTCAAATGCTTCATAGCGTAGAGCTTCATCTGTAGGAGCTGTATATAATCCGTCCGGCCACCATCCCTGATCTAAAGGACCAAACTGGAACAAGTCTTTTTATTATTCAACTGTAAACGCACAATACCATGCCTCCTATCTCTTTATCGCATCACTTCTGCGCATAGCAACATAGCTTTTATCTGATCCACCGCTTCCCGCAGAAATCAAAGATACTTCCATCTGGATACAGAAAGGGACCATCCGGCGACCAGAGCTTTGCATCAGCAGGCATGTGGAATCTCAACCGGCAAACTATTTATAGAGGTTCCCATGGGGCCACCTGTGATGCCTTTCCATCAAACACTCTTTAATTTCCAGCAGCTCATCCGCTGACCGTCATTGCTATCCGTTTCAATCTTTACCTTTTATTTTATTTTTGTATCTATGTCGGAGTTGTCTTTATACCTGCAATATAATGCCTCGGACACCGGTTCCAGCCATGCCAGCCTGCCATGGTACCGCTTTACCGGAGTATACCAAATGCCACGTGAGGGCTATTTTGCTAACTTGCTTTCCCGAGGTTGAAATCCTTTATCTGAGGGTCCCAGACTTTTAACAGTCAGGGTATTCGTTGATTTCTCCAAAGCTTCTGCAGTCACATCAAAAGTAA
>VOFJ01002617.1_pt1 | contig 13030 bp, 19 predicted proteins | sample 5384081 | NCBI WGS metagenome assembly VOFJ01 (sample SAMN12384729, study PRJNA508395) | human gut metagenome | isolation source: healthy gut I | host: Homo sapiens
ATCAGTATGCTTCGTTCAGTTACATTGCTGGATATTTCCCGTAGAAAAAAAAAGAACAGTCTCTGGAAACAGATACTGCTCTTTTGCTCTGCTTTTTCGGAGTGGCTTACACCGCACAAGTTCTTATTTCTTATCCTGTTAGTAGAAGGATTGGACGTTAATGAATATCTGGCTCAATTCCTGGGATTGTTTATTTATGGAGGTGCCAATTTCCTAGCCAACAAAAAAATAACGTTTCAATGAGATAGTTATTTATGATGATATATTGAAAAGGGCACAGAGTTCTCAATTTAGATTTGAACTCTGTGCCCTTTTTTTTCTTTATTAGATAAACCTCCTGCAATGAAGGTATGTGGGTAAGCCTTTAATCGAGAAAGCGTTTAGTCAGTCCTTCGTATTCGTCAATCCGACGGTCACGCAAGAATGGCCACCAACGGCGTACATTTTCCGAACGTTCCATATCTATTTCCACTACTATGTTCTCCGGTGATCGTTTCCGGGCTTGTGCCAGAAATTCCCCTTGTGGTCCTGCTACAAAAACTGTTTCCCCAGAATAAGATACCGTTTGTCTGTCCGGAAGGATCGGGTTCATGTCCTACACGGTTGACGGAAATAACAGGAAGACCGTTTGCAACAGCATGGGCACGTTGGGAGATAATCCATGCGTTGAGTTGACGAGCTTTCTCGTCATCCGTGTCGCTACTTTCCCAGCCAATGGCGGTGGGGTAGATTATAATTCGGCACCTTTCAATGCCATCAGACGGGCAGCTTCAGGATACCACTGATCCCAGCATACTAATACGCCCAGTTTTCCTAAAGATGTTTGAATCGGTTCAAAACCAATGTCTCCCGGGAGTGAAATAGAATTTCTCGTAGTAGGCAGGATCATCAGGAATGTGCATTTTACGGTATTTTCCTGCAATGCTTCCGTCACGGTCAGAATACAACGGCAGTATTATGATAGAGCCCGGGAGCACGTTTCTCAAAAAAGAGGTGACCAAGAACTACTCTATTAGCTGCTGCCAACTCCGAATAAAATCCGGTGGAAGGCGCGGGAATCGGTTCGGCAAGATCGAACAAATTAGTATTTTCTGTCTGGCAGAAATAAAGTGAATTGTGTAACTCCTGGAGCACAATCAGTTGTGCGCCGTGAGCGACACAAGCCTCGATACTTTTGCGAGGTTCATCAGGTTGGCTTTAATATCTGCGGTATTATTGTTGGATGATTCCGACTTTTTATTTTTCTCATGATGAATAATTAGTGGGTTGATTCATTCATTATTTTATAATTCCTTTATAGCTCCTTTGTAATTCTTTTATGACTCCTTTATAACACCCAGCGGATATTGCATGGTGACACAGTGTAGGGAACCGTGCTGTTTAATCAGGGCACGGCAGTCTATTCCAATTATTTGATGGCTTGGAAAGGCTTGCTGCAATACTTCTCCTGCTTTTTGTCATTCGCCGGCTGATTGTATGTCGGGTAGAGAATAACGTCGCGTTCATAATCAGGAAAAAGGCGTAAGTTGCAGGCAGGCGTTCGCACGTCTTCTTCTATCTTGCCTGCCATGGGTAAGGCCAATAGACGATAAGGTTCTCCTGCCAGCGTGCGGAATGTCTTCAGCTGTTCTTCCATTGCGCGCAGTGCTTCGTAATGCTCATCTTCTTTGTTTTCGCATTTCACGTAAGCAATGGTATTTGTAGAACAGAAGCGTGCCAAAGTGTCGATGTGGCTGTCGGTATCATCACCGGCCAGATAACCATGATCTAACCAAAGAATCTTTTGCAGATAGAAGGTTGATTTCAGGTATTCTTCTATCTCTACTTGATTGAGTTGTCCGTTCCGGTTGGGGAGAGAGCAGGCATTCGGAAGTGGTGAGTAGAACACCCATACCGTCGCTTTCGATAGAACCTCCTTCAAAGACGAAACCGAGACGATTGACATAATGACCTTTTAATACTTCCGCTTCTACGGCGTGTCGGGTAATTCGATTATCCAAGTCGGAGGCAAATTTAACCCCCAACCATTGAATGTGAAGTCGAGCAGGGAAGGAGTGCCGTTGTCTATCATGGTGATAGCTCCGTGGTCGCGGGCCCATGTGTCGTTGGTTGTCACATTCCAAGAGACGGACGTTATCTATATTTACGCTTGAAGCGATCTGCTCTCTCACGGCTTCCGGTTCGGGAGTGACAATCAGGAGTAATTCACGCTTCTGCTATTTCTCTGGCAATATTGATAAAAACACTCTTGCACTTCCGCCAGCATATATGCCCAATCTGTACCGGCATGTGGCCATGTTAACTGTATACCGCTCTGCATGTGCCATTCGGCAGGCAAATGAGGTGCTCTCATTTCTACCTGTACGGTCATATTTTGCCGAAGTTCAACTGCAAATCCTTCTCCGAACCACTGGGGCTGGGGAGTCCAACCATAATTCCCATTAGACTATATATATTTAGTTATTTATAAAATCAGTTTATTGTCTGCATCTAAAGTCAGTTTGTTTTCTGCATCGATGTGACTGTTATGCATTGTTTTCCTGCTTAGGCTTCCGGTCGAAAAACGGATTCTTGGAGGATGCACTTACAGGAATTGCCATAACCATCTTGCAGTCTTTCAGCCAGTTCAGGCGTTGTGCTGCCAGTCCGGCAGAGAACATGACACGTGTGTCTACGCGCAAATCGGCTGCCGTGGCACACGCGGAACCAATAGCGATACCTACATCTATGCTGTTCAATGCGCAGGGAACTCCATCAGTACGTCCGGCACAGGTGGCAAATCCGCAATGGCCGCAGTTCAAGCCCTGTGTCTGCTCGCGTGTTCCTATCAGTACAACACATTCGGCACTTAGGATGTTGTCGGCATCACGAAGGAAGAATTTCATTCCGTGTTCTTCTACCATAGCTATCATAGTGTCCGATAATTGTTTAATCTCTTCATCAGTGATGTAGGGCCACTTCAATAATATCAATTCCCTTTCCCTTCGGAGCAGTACGTGCAGCTGTCATCATCTGACGGGCAACCTGCAATATATGCTCGTGACGAGCGTCTCTTTCGTTCAGTATCATAACTTTCTTGAATTAATTAGTAAGGCAAAGATAAATGAAAATTGGCAAAATTACACTAGATGATGAAATAAATAGGGCTATCATTTGAGTCTGATATGAAAAAACTTTCGTATCGGACTTTGTGTTATTGGGGTGGAAAAGGCTATCTTTGTATCTGTCAACTTATAAAGTTATGAGTATATGAGTAATAAAATTTATCCGATCGGCATACAGAACTTCGAGAAAATCCGTAAAGGAGGTTATTGCTATATAGATAAGACTGCTTGGATATATCAAATGGTGAAAACTGGCAGTTATTATTTTCTTAGTCGTCCACGTCGTTTTGGGAAAAGTTTGTTACTGTCTACTTTGGAAGCCTATTTTCAAGGGAAGAAAAAACTTTTCGAAGGATTGGCGATAGAGAAACTGGAAAAAAGACTGGTTTAAATATCCGATCCTGCATATTGACCTCAATACAGAAAAATACGATACACCGGAAAGACTTGAAAATAAAGCTTTGAATCGCACATTGGTGGAATGGGAAAAAATCTATGGAGCGGAATCTGCAGAAACTTCTCTAGCTATGCGTTTCGAGGGTATTATTCAGCGTGCTTGTGAGAAAGAGGCCAGAGTGTCGTTATTCTTGTGGATGAATACGATAAGCCTATGTTACAGGCGATTGGTAATGATGAACTCCAGAAGAGTTTTCGTGATACATTGAAGGCTTTCTATGGAGCTTTTAAAAAAGCAAGGATGGCTGCATCAAATTCGCCATGCTGACAGGAGTAACTAAGTTTGGAAAAGTAAGTGTATTCAGTGATCTGAATAACCTGGATGATATTTCTATGCGTCAGCAGTATATAGAAATCTGCGGAATCAGTGATCGTGAGTTGCATGAGAACTTTGAAACTGAATTGCATGAATTTGCCGATGCGCAAGGTTTGACGTATGATGAAATTTGCACAGAAATGCGTGAAAGATATGATGGTTATCATTTCACTCATGATTCTATAGGTATGTATAATCCGTTCAGTGTACTTAACACCCTTAAATACAATGTGTTTGGCAACTACTGGTTTGAAACGGGCACACCTACTTATCTGGTCGAATTACTAAAAAAACATCATTACGATCTTCACCGGATGGCTCATGAAGAAACTAGTGCCGACGTACTGAATAGTATTGATTCAACTTCCGACAATCCTATCCCTGTGATTTATCAGAGCGGTTATCTTACCATAAAAGGCTACGATCGTGAATTTGAAACTTATCGCCTGGGATTTCCCAATCGTGAAGTGGAGGAAGGTTTTGTGAAATATCTCATGCCTTTTATGCCAATATAAATGCCGTAGAATCATCTTTTGAGATTCAGAAGTTTGTCCGCGAAGTCCGTTCGGGAGATTATGATTCTTTTTTTTCCGTCGTCTTCAGAGTTTCTTTGCAGATACTTCCTTTATGAATTGGTTCGCGATTTGGAATTGCATTATCAGAATGTTCTCTTTATCGTGTTCAAATTAGTCGGTTTTTATGTAAAAGCGGAATATCACACGAGCCAGGGCCGTATCGATCTTGTTTTGCAGACTGATAAATTTATCTATGTCATGGAATTCAAGCTGGAGGGTACGGCTGAAGAAGCCTTGCAGCAGATCAATGAAAAGCATTATGCTAAACCTTTCGAAAGTGATGGGCGAACACTTTTTAAGATTGGAGTGAATTTTAGTGCTGAAACACGAAACATTGAGAAGTGGGTGGCGGAACTTCAATAAATATAATTTTGGCAGGATTTTCAAGAGAACAAATAGATGTTACATATTAATAATGCCTGTATTGCTTTTGGTACGGAAGTGCAACTTTTCTCCGGTTTCAGTATGAAGTTGGAAAGGGGAGAAACGGCTTGCATTGTCGGTCAATCCGGTTGTGGAAAGACTTCGTTGCTGAATGCGGTAATGGGGGTTTGTGCCTTTGAAAGAAGGATCTATACAGGTAGGGGAAACATTGCTTGATATATCGACTATCGATAGTGTCCGCAGACAGATTGCATGGATTCCCCAAGAACTGGCGTTACCTTTGAATGGGTAAAAGAAATGGTGGCTCTCCCGTTCGGACTGAAAGTGAATCGTTCTGTTCCTTTTTTCGGAAGAAAGACTTTTCACTTGTTTTGACGAATTGGGTTTGGAACACGAATTATATGCAAAGAGAGTGAATGAGGTATCGGGTGGTCAACGCCAACGTATTATGTTGGCTGTGGCTGCAATGCTCAACAAACCTCTCATTATCATAGATGAACCGACTTCTGCTTTGGATGCCGGATCAACCGGTAAAGTCCTGTCTTTTTCCGGCGACAGGCGGAAAGAGGAACGGCTGTGTTAGCCGTATCACATGATAAGGACTTTGCTTCGGGCTGTCATTATTTAATAGAACTGTAATTAATTGAACTGTAACGCAAATCGGATAGAATTGTTAAGAATATATTGTGGGAACGATTGATATATCATATTATAATCTCTTTATAGGGCTACTATTGCTTGCCATTCCGTTTTTTACCTTTGGAAATTTAAAACGGGATTGCTGAAACCTGCCGTGATTGGTACATTACGGATGATTATCCAGCTGTTCTTTATCGGCATTTATCTAAAATATCTCTTTTTATGGAATAACCCCTGGATTAATTTTCTTTGGGTGATAATTATGGTATTTCGGCCGGGCAGACCGCATTGGTACGTACTCAGTTGAAACGTAGTGTTTTATTAATCCCTATTACGGTAGGCATTTCTTTGTAGTGTTGTATTGGTAGGCATCTATTTTATAGGTATTGTGCTTCAACTGGATAATATTTTTAGCGCCCAGTACTTTATTCCAATATTTGGAATTCTGATGGGTAATATGTTGTCGAGCAATGTAATAGCTTTGAATACTTATTATAGTGGATTGAAACGTGAACAGCAATTATATCGGTATTTATTGGGAAACGGAGCAACAAGGCAGGAAGCGCAGGCTCCATTTATCCGGCATACTATCATTAAATCGTTTAGTCCCCTGATTGCGAACATTGCCGTGATGGGATTGGTGGCTCTTCCGGGCACGATGATCGGACAAATTCTGGGGGAAGCAGCCCGAATGTCGCTATCAAATATCAAATGATGATTATGGTGATTACTTTCACAGCATCCATGTTGTCGTTGATGATTACTATTTCATTGGCTTCACGACGTTCGTTCGATGCGTACGGAAAACTGTTGGAAGTGACTAAAGAATCCAAGAAATGACAGTCACACGAAAAAACGATGAGGAAGTTATGTGCATAACTATTTAATTTATTATCTTTTGCAACCAAATTTTCTACGAATAATGAAAATTAAGGAAATAGTAAGCGCCCTTGAACGATTCGCGCCTCTGCCATTGCAAGACGGATTTGATAATGCCGCCTGCAAATCGGATTGACAGAAAGCGGAAGCAACAGGGGCTTTGTTGTGTCTTGACGTCACCGAGGCTGTGTTGGATGAAGCTATCGCGCTGGGATACAATCTCGTCATATCGCACCATCCGCTGATTTTTAAGGGATATAAGTCTATCACGGGCAAAAGATTACGTGGAACGCTGCATACTGAAAGCAATAAAGAATGATATTGTGATCTATTCAGCGCATATTAATCTGGATAATGCATACATGGGGGGAGTTAACTATAAGATAAAGCTGAAAAAATAGGGTTGAAGAATCTGGCAAGTGCTCGAACCGAAGAGAACAGCCTGCAAGACGACTTGATGCAGGCAGGTGCGGTAGTATTGTGGGCGAAAATTGGATGAACCTGAAACAGAGCTTGAATATCCTGAAACGTATAAAAGGAAAACTTTTGAGGCAGGTAGGCTGTGTCCGTCATAATAGGCTGACAGGCAGGGAGATACAGAAAGTAGCGTTGTGTGGTGGCGCAGGAGCTTTTTTTCAAAAACCCCTGCTTCTGCGCCATGTTTGGCCCGGGCAGGGAATACGAAAAGGTGCGGATGTTCCTTTATCACGGATGAAATTAAATATCATGATTATTTGGTCACGAGGGGGATATTCTGATGGCGGAAATCGGTCATTATGAAAGCGAACAATATACAAAAAAGAAATTTTTATTCCATAATCCGGGATTTATTTCCTAATTTTGCGCTCAATCGAGTAAAATAAATACGAATCCCATAAAATATTTATAAGTAAAATGGCTAAAGAAGCAAAAAAGATCCTCAGGAATTGACCGTGGAACAGAAGTTGAAAGACCCTGTTCCAGTTGCAGACTATGTTGTCTAAGATTGATGAAATCAAGACTTTAAGAGGCGAACTTCCGCTGGAAGTACAGGACTTGGAAGATGAAATCGCCGGTCTGAGCACTCGTATCGACAGAATTAAGGCAGAAATAGCCGAACTGAAATCCGCTATCGCTACCAAGAAGGTGGAAATTGAAACTGCTAAATCTTCAGTAGAAAAAATATAAGCGCAACAGGAGAACGTTCGCAATAACCGTGAGTACGACTTCCTGAGCAAAGAGATCGAGTTCCAGACATTGGAAATCGAACTTTGTGAAAAAGAGAATTAAAGAGTATTCTGCAGATAAAAGAAGAAAAAGAGGCTGAAGTAGCAAAGAATGAACTGGTGCTTGACGAAAGGCAGAAAGACCTTGAACAGAAGAAAGGCGAACTGGACGAAATCATCTCTGAAACCAAGCAGGAAGAAGAAAAGCTGAGAGACAAGGCTAAAGACCTGGAAACTAAGATCGAACCGCGCTTGCTTCAGTCTTTCAAGCGTATCCGTAAGAACTCTCGCAATGGATTGGGTATCGTATATGTACAGCGTGATGCTTGTGGTGGTTGCTTCAACAAAATCCCGCCCCAGAGACAACTGGATATCCGTTCTCGTAAGAAAGTAATCGTTTGCGAATATTGCGGACGCATCATGATTGACCCTGAATTGGCTGGCATACAAATCGAGCACAAGGTAGAAGAAGCTCCGGCACCAACTACTAAAAGAGCTATCAGAAGAAAAACTGCTGAATAAGAGAAGTCATCCATTAACAAGTAGTTAAAGTTACTGTTTAATATAGGAAGCCCTGCAACAATGCAGGGCTTTTTTATCAGTGTCCGTATAAACAGGGATCTCGTACCCAAGATAACATCACGCTGAATAGAAACTTTGTTCTGTCGTTACGCCGGTAAACAAACTCACCCCTTTAGTTGTTATCTTTTCATTTCATAAAAACCTGAACTGAATATGAATATACGAGCGTGGAGCATATCGCTCCTTTTGTTTCTTTCAACTGTGACCGCGGTTGGACAGACCGCAAACCGTTATTTGAAAGCTCCGCTTCCTCAAGATTGGGAAGAAGCGGGGAAGTGTTTCAACAGATACTTCCGGTAGACGACCATTGGTGGAAATCTTTCGGGGACAGCAAACTGGATTCTCTGATTGCTTTGGCGGTAGACCGTAACTATTCCGTTGCAATGGCAATTAACCGCATCGCTGCTGCCCGTGCCAACCTTTGGGCCGAACGTGGCAATTTCTTTCCTTCCATCGGATTGAATGCAGGATGGACCCGTCAGGAAACAAGTGGAAATACAAGTTCACTGCCCCAAACTACGGAACATTATTATGATGCATCACTCAGCATGAGTTGGGAAATTGATGTGTTCGGTAGTATCCGGAAACGGGTAAAAGCGCAGAAAGAGAACTTTGCTGCCAGTAAGGAGGAATATACGGGGGTGATGATTTCTATGGCGGCGGAAGTGGCTTCGGCCTATATCAATCTAAGGGAGTTGCAACAAGAGCTTGAAGTGGTGAAGAAAAACAGTGCTTCGCAGGAAGAAGTCCTGAAAATCACGGAAGTACGCTATAATACTGGGCTGGTTGCTAAACTCGATGTGGCACAGGCCAAGTCTGTATTATATAGCACAAAAAGCTTCCATTCCACAACTGGAAGCCGGTATCAATCAGTATATTACGATGTTAGCAGTTTTGCTGGGAATGTATCCGCAGGACATTCGTCCGGTACTGGAACCTGTCGGAATATTGCCCGACTATATGGAACCGATCGGCGTGGGAATGCCTGTCGATCTGTTGATGAGACGTCCCGATGTGCGGAGTGCGGAACGAAGCGTAAACGCACAAGCGGCATTGCTCGGAGCTTCAAAGGCGGACTGGTTGCCGAAAGTTTTTCTGAAAGGCTCGTTCGGTTATGCGGCTCGTGACTTGAAAGACTTGACAAAGAGTAAAAGCATGATGTATGAGATTGCACCGTCAATGAGTTGGACGCTTTTCAGCGGAGGGCAGTTGGTTAATGCTACACGACTGGCTAAAGCCCAACTGGACGAATCAATCAACCAATTCAATCAGACTGTCCTGACTGCTGTACAGGAAACAGATAATGCAATGAATTCTTACCGGAATTCAATCAAGCAGATTGTAGCGCTGCGCGAAGTACGCAATCAGGGAATTGAGACACTGAAACTTTCATTGGAACTTTATAAACAGGGGCTTTCTCCCTTTCAGAATGTGTTGGATGCACAGCGGTCTTTGTTGTCCTATGAGAATCAGTTGGTACAGGCACAGGGGAATTCGCTACTCCAGTTGATAACTCTCTACAAGGCTTTGGGAGGCGGTTGGCAAGAATAAAGAATCTATAAATAAAAAATATAACCTAACGTAACGGATATGAAAAAAAAACTAATGTATATCTTTCTTGCACTGCCTATATTGACGGGTTGCAAGGAGAAGAAAAGTACAGGAGCAATGGGAGGTGTGCCAACTCCGGAAATTAGCGTAGCTAAACCAATAATAAAGAATGTAACTCTGACGAAAGATTATCCGGGCTATCTGACAACGGAAAAGACTGTAAACCTGGTGGCCAGAGTGAACGGAACGCTGCAATCGACTTCGTATACTGCAGGAGGACGGGTGAAACAAGGACAATTATTGTTTGTCATCGAACCTACCTTTATATAAGGATAAGGTGGAACAGGCGGAAGCTGCACTAAAAAACGGCCCAAGCCCAGTTGGAATATGCCCGCAGTAATTACAGCCGTATGAAAGAGGCTGTCAAAAGTGATGCGGTGAGTCAGATACAGGTACTTCAAGCGGAATCTTCCGTGGCAGAAGGTGTGGCGGCGGTCAATAATGCGGAAGCCGCTTTGAGTACGGCGCATACGAATCTGGGATATTGCTATGTGCGTGCTCCGTTTGACGGAACGATCAGTAAAGCAACTGTTGATGTAGGCAGCTATGTGGGCGGTTCGTTGCAGCCTGTCACTTTGGCTACTATCTATAAGGATAATCAGATGTATGCGTATTTTAATGTAGCGGACAACCAATGGCTGGAAATGTTGATGAACAACCGGCAAAGTGCACAGGAACTTCCGAAGAAAATAATGGTTCAGTTGGGCAAGGAAGGTTCGGAAATGTATCCGGCCACACTGGATTATCTGTCTCCGAACGTGGACTTGAATACGGGAACGTTGACAGTTCGTGCCAACTTTGACAACCCGCAAGGGATACTAAAGAGCGGATTATATGTAAGTATCACGTTACCGTATGGAGAAGCCGATAATGCCATGTTGGTGAAAGAGGGTTCTATCGGAACTGACCAGTTGAGGCAAATACTTATATCTTGTCAATGATTCAAATATAGTTCGTTACCGGCATATTGAGATAGGGCAGTTGATAGGTGATACTTTACGGCAAGTGACGGGAGGACTTTCTCCACAAGACAGGTATGTCACGAAGGCTCTGATGAAGGTCAGGGACGGAGTGAAGATAAAACCGATGCCGTAAACTGAATATTAATCCTAAACTATAATCTTATGTTTTCTAAGTTTTTTATCAACCGACCGATATTTGCTACCGTCCTTGCCTTGCTGATTGTAGTAGCCGGTCTGGTCACACTCAATATATTGCCTGTGGCGCAATTTCCGGAGATCACACCGCCAACGGTGCAGGTCTCTGCGGTTTATCCCGGGGCAAATGCTGAAACTGTTGCTCAAACAGTGGGTATTCCTATCGAACAGCAGGTGAACGGGGTAGACGGTATGCTTTATATGTCCTCTAATTCATCTTCTTCGGGAGCCTATTCTCTGACGATCACATTTGCCGTCGGTACGGATATTGATATGGCAACCGTCCAGGTACAAAACAGGGTAAGCGTCGCACAATCATCGCTCCCCGAACCCGTAGTGGTGCAGGGAGTCACTGTACAGAAACAATCATCGAATATTGTCATGTTCCTGACAATGACCTCACAGGATTCTGTTTACAACAGTCTGTATCTGACCAATTATGCAAAGTTGAATCTCGTCGACCAGTTGACACGTGTGCCCGGAGTGGGTGCTGTGAATGTGATGGGAGCAGGGGATTATTCGATGCGCATCTGGCTCGATCCGGAGGCTATGCGTATACGGAATATTTCACCGCAGCAAGTCTATCAATCCATCCAGTCGCAGAATATGGAAGTATCTGCCGGATATATCGGCCAGCCTATCGGGGGAAGAGAATAAGAATGCTTTTCAATATACACTGAATGTGCAGGGGCGGCTCAGTTCTCCCGAACAGTTCGGAAATATTATCATCCACCGCGAACAGGATGGGGCCATGCTCCGTCTGAAAGATATTGCCAGGATTGATCTGGGATCTGCTTCTTACAGTGTGGTGTCCCGATTGAAAGGGCAGCCTACGGCGGCTATTGCTATTTATCAGCAACCGGGTTCCAATTCGCTGGATGTCTCGAAAGGAGTGAAAGCCAAGATGCAGGAACTGGCCGCCAACTTCCCGGCAGGAGTGTCTTATAATGTTACGTTGGATACGACTGATGTTATCCATGCTTCCATTGATGAAGTGATGGTTACTTTCTTTGAAACAACTTTGCTGGTGATACTTGTTATTTTCTTGTTCCTGCAGAATTGGAGGGCGGTGATTATTCCTTGTCTCACCATTCCGGTCTCTTTGATTGGTACTCTTGCTGTGATGGCGGCATTTGGCTTCTCTATCAATACATTGACGTTGTTCGGATTGATTTTGGCAATCGCCATAGTGGTGGATGACGCCATAGTGGTGGTGGAGAACGCTTCGAGATTGTTGGAAACGGGACAATATTCGCCTCGCGAAGCGGTGACAAAAGCGATGGGAGAAATTACCGGACCAATCGTCGGAGTGGTGCTTGTGTTGCTTGCGGTATTTATTCCGACTATGCTGATTAGTGGAATTTCCGGACAATTATACAAACAGTTTGCGCTGACTATTGCAGCTTCTACCGTATTGAGCGGTTTCAACTCCCCTGACATTGACACCTGCTCTCTGTGCGTTGTTTCTGGAAAAGAGCAAGCCTTCTAACTTCCTCATATACAAAGGATTCAACAAGGCTTATGATAAGACGCAGGGAGCGTATGATAAGATAGTCAAATGGTTGTTGGCACGTCCCGGAATGGCTCTTGTGTCGTATTGGCATATTGACGGCTATTGCCGTGTTGCTCTTTATGCACTGGCCGTCTACATTCATTCCGGATGAAGATGACGGGTATTTTATTGCGGTTGTCCAACTTCCGCCCGCAGCCAGTCTGGAACGTACACAGGCGGTAGGCGACAAGATTAACCGGATTCTAGATTCGTATCCGGAAGTGGAGAATTATATTGGAATTTCCGGATTTTCCGTCATGGGCGGAGGAGAACAAAGTAACTCGGCCACTTATTTCGTTGTACTGAAAAACTGGAGTGAAAGGAAAGGGAAGGAGCATACGGCAGCCGCTGTTGTCAACCGCTTTAATGGCGAAGCGTATATGACGATTCAGGCTGGGACTGTGTTTGCCATGGTTCCTCCCGCCATTCCGGGATTGGGAGCGTCCGGCGGGTTACAGCTTCAGTTGGAAGACCGGAGAAATCTGGGACCGACGGAAATGCAGCAGGCTATCAATGCCATGCTTGCCTCTTATCATTCCAAGCCGGCTTTAGCTTCCGTCTCCAGCCAAA
>VOFJ01002747.1_pt1 | contig 13022 bp, 22 predicted proteins | sample 5384081 | NCBI WGS metagenome assembly VOFJ01 (sample SAMN12384729, study PRJNA508395) | human gut metagenome | isolation source: healthy gut I | host: Homo sapiens
CGCCGTGCCGGCTTGTGCCTGGTGTTCATCTGGCGATCTCATCGAATAAGCCGGACGCCCGCACCAAGCTGGCGGCCGCCATCGCAGAAGCAGCACGGCTCCACGGTCAAATTCACCCGGCAGGAAGGTATTCCTCTGGTGGACTGGATCCGCCTTGGCTGCTTCCGGCCTTCATTATCGACTCGAACTGGCCCGTTATCTCATTTTCCTCTCAGTGGTGACCTGATGATTTCCGCCCATCCCCGAGATCGGCAAGATCGGGGCTCACCGGTGACGGTGGTGTTTCAGTCACTGGATGCCAATTCACCGGCGGAAACTTCCCGACAAAGCCGGGTGATGGGGGGATCTTCTCCACATGGGAGAGCCCCCTCATCAAAGATTCTGTCTCAGCAGCGGCAGCTCCGGCAGCTCTACTTCCGCCCGCCAGTCCTGGAGGGAAGTGAAGGGGACCGACGGTCATCTGGTGGAGCTGTGGGGTCAGTGCCGGCTCATCTCGGCCCAAAAGCTGACGCCGCCCGGCGGTACGACCTGGGCAGCCGTATGGCGGGATCTGGCCGCCCGGCCGATCTTCGCTGGCGAAATCCGTGCGGGGGCGGATGGGGTAAGAGTTTCCGACGAGGCTGCCGCTGAAGCTTGCGGAACACACGCCGCCAAAGCGCGGAGGACAGACAGACCAGGCGGGTGTGCCCTACCGGCGCACCCGGGATAGTCACGGAAAGCAGGTAGAGGCGGCGCGATTGGTTCACATCCGGGAGGCGCTTTAGTGTGGAGAACGCCTGTGCGCTTTCAATTTCAACAGTTAAGTAAGTTTCTGCGCCAGCAGGACGGTTCATTTAGAGAAATAAAGATATTCTGTTATGTCCTGGCGATATTGTAATGAAAGTGATCCTGCCTCTTCCAATGAAGGTTTTAAGATTATTTTAATTGCATGGAGGGGCAACCCAAAAAGCCATCAGTTCCATTATTCCCAACCCCGCTACCTTTGTTTTCTGGTTGGGCCAGGGAAGAGGGCAAAAATGTTCCAGCGAGGACGTGAGGATGAATAATGATTGTTAATTTCCAAACCGGTTTGTCCGTGGCAAATATAGGAGAGATGACGTAAAGAAACGTTTCCCGGACACCATCTTAATCTTTTGTAACACCACCGGATGCGGATGAATTAAAAGAACCGACTGGTGAATCGTGGAACTGAAGATATGGCAACCATCAATGCAAGATTAAGCAGAGCATCCCAGGAAGCAGAGTTTATGAATCAGTATGATTACATTGTGGTGAACGATACCGTCCCTGCATGTGTGGAGAATATCCACAGCATCATTGAGAACGAGCATGATTGTGCATCACGTAATATAAATTTCATCAATAAAATCAGAGAAGAGCTGATCAAAAAAGAAAAACCTGACAGCATGGATTAAGGCTGGTGTATTCTGTGTAGGCATGGGGTCTAAATTGTTCCCGAAAGATAAAGTGGCAGCAGAAGACTGGGCTTATGTAACAGCCCTAAATGCGAAGAAGCTCTCGGCTATATTGCTGAAGCTCGTAAATAAGATTAGAGAGCGAAAGCTGTCTATAAAAAAAAGAGGCTGGTGAGACAGCCTCTTCAAAAATATGCCTCAAAGGGTTAGTTAGTTTAGTTAGTAATGAGGCATATTTTCATTTTGTTTAAAAGGTGTTTAAAGGGGATAGGCCATCGGAATGAGTGATTCATTTCGGTGGCTTGTTTTTTGTTACTTTTCATTAAGAATGATGAGGCAATCGCATTTTGATGACACGCCCGACAATAAGAGCTATAATATAGAATACGGCAAAACCGATAATAGAAAAAAACGAATGGCTTTTTGTTCATTGAAGGTACGTCGTGGAGGAATGACAGTGTAAGTTTCTGACGTAACCTGATTGGTTGGCTGTGTGGCAGGAGAGACCTTTAGTGTTGTTCCTGTTGTTTCCATTTGACAGCTATCTGTTGCAGATATTGTATCCTCTGTTATTTCTGTAAACATATCTTTTTCCCTTTTTATTTGTATCTGAATTCTTGTAATTGTTATCAGTTATAACATAGTACATAGACTTTTTGTTTAAGGGAGCAAAAGATTGTTGCAAAGGTAATTAAAAAGTAAATGATGAATCAAGGGGAGGCATTCTTTTTAAAAAGATTTGATGTAGGTCAATTTTTAAGGCCTTTCTTTCTTGTTGTCTTTTGATAAGAGTGCCATGTCGTGTGAGTTCTTTAGAGAGTTACACGGATAATATTTGTAGGCATTATCCGTGTAGTAGTGTTAGAGTAACAATTATTCGGGTACGTAAATTATTTCCCCCGTTATCCAATTCATAGGCGATACCGACTTTCTTGCCACGTTTCCCTTCTTTTTTATCCTGGTCCTCCGAAGAAGAGTATACCGATTGATTTTTTTCTCCTTCTTTGGTGATGATTTCCATATTTTTCCTTACCCGGATTTTTCACCATGGTGAAGTCTTCTTGCGAGAATACCTCAGTCATCGTTGTAGCGGCTGACAAGGGCAACCATTAAAGCTACTGCAAATACCATAGCAACGTCAAACAAGTTGGATACTACGCTGATCGGGTCGGAGTCTTCCTCTTTTCGCAATAGGTTATGTTTCATTTCTCAGTAGTTTTAGTAGTACGGTTTTCGTTCAGAAGTTCAGCGATAAATTCGAGATTGGTCATATCTTGCAGATACCAACGTTGCTTAACCTGCTGTGTGAGAAACCCGACGGCACCTGCTACCAATCCGACCACGGTCGTGGCAAAGGCAATCTGCATATTATAAGCCATGGAAGCAATATCTCCGCTTGCCAGTCCGGCCAGGGCAGGGCCCATTGGAATCAAAGTACCCATTAATCCTAAGATAGGACCTAGTTTGGTCAGCGTTTTTGAGATTGCAAGGTCTTTGTCGGCTGCAATCTCAAAGTTAGCCAATAAACGTTGTACTTGTGAGTATCACGGGCATCCAGTACCTGACGCATATACATATTAATAACGAGTGAACGCGACTTTTCCGGTAACTTGGAATTTAGTTCTCCTACTGTTTCAGAAGTTAGTTTCCCCAGTTCATTGCGGAGCAAAGCTTCTGTTTTGCGAATGGACATATACTGTCCGTAGAAACTGCCTGCAAAGTAACAGTGCCCGGCAGAAGAGAATGATTAATAATACGATGACAGGAACAAGTAATCCTGTTGAAATCCAATATAAAAATATCTGATATAAAGTTCATTGTTGTTGATTATTTAATAGGTAATTGATTCTTTTTATTGCTTCATGCTTTTCTGTTTGTTTCTGTTCCGAAAGTTCCACCAGACAAGACCGATGATTCCACCGGCCAGAGTGATAACCAAAACGCCTGCCAGTGCTTGCCAGTCTATTTCGCTGACACCTGTCGCCGAAGTTCTTCCGTTGACGGTGGCTACAATTCCTAGGATAGCTACCAGTGCATTAGTGAGGAAGAACAATTCGAGGCGTAATTCCTTCTCCGGTAACAAATAGAGCAATAAATATCTGCCGGAAGGAATTGCTATCAGGATAAAACCGGCATAACTCCAGGCTATTGTCTGAAAGGAAATGCCCGGAAAGGCGAATATCAGGTATATTAACCCGCTGAATAGAACCGGGAAAATCAATAATCCCGGAAACCAGCGGAGAAAACGGTACATGAGTATCATGCGCGGCTTGACCGGATAGTCATTGGCTACGTGGACGGCAAGCATGGCATAAGCCATTTGCACGCAGACCTCCACACTAAGCAATACAGCTGTATCCAACATCAAAGGTTGATTACTAAGCCAATTTGCTATCTGGGTTTTAGACTGTTCAATAGCATACGGCCACATTAATCCGGCAAACGCAGCGCAGATAGCGGCGATAATACCGACCGCTATCAATTTCCAGAACGTTTGCTTCAACAGAAAGTTAAATGCTGTAAGAAGCATAAGTACAAGAACAACTGTATTCATTTTTTGCTAATTACAAATTATGAGTAATTACAATTACATTTGGCTGCTTTTTACGGCGTTTGCGTACAAAGAGGATTAAAGCAAGTAGGACAATGATAACAGCAATACCGACAGCTACATTGCTTAATGTATTTGTCTGATTTTCGGCTGTCTGATTCATCTCTTCTTTTTTTCATCACCACTCCCTTGTTGCTGCCGCTTGCTTTTGCTTCACGGATTTTAGAGATATTTTCTTTGTATTGTGCGGCTGTTGGCGCATCTGCTTTAAAGCAATATAATCGCGTAGTTTTGCATTGTCGCAGACGAAGCCCGAACAGGACGGACGATAATTGTTGACTATCTCCGTATGTAAGCTTACTCAATTCTGCTACTTGTTCTTCGCTGGCTTTCCATAATCCTTTGCGGGCACTTTCGAGCATGACAGCCGTCATTTCCTCGAGAGCGGCAGGATTCTGTTGTTCAAAAGTATTTCTTTACTCCCAGGTTAAGCTCGTCTTTACATATACATTATAGATATTATCCCAAAAGTTCTTTATCAATGGCGGCAGGTTTCATCACATTCCAACCATAAGTGTTGGTGATAACTTCTGCAAATTCACTCGCAGAAGAAGCTCCTCCTTTCATTTTCTCTTTAATATAGACCGGATTGAGAATAGTCGTACGGCTTTCTACACCGACTGCTTCTTTAAGTTCCTGCATTTTCATGTTGTTGCGGTTCCGGTAGTCGCTAAGATAAGCGTCCGGGTCTTTACCGGTAACATTGCGTACGGCAAGATTCATACCTCCCATAAATTCATACACGTGATCCAGACTTAATGCACCCCATGTATTGCTTTGATGTGGCTGTACTACACATCTGTACGTGTCAATGCTGCTTCAAAAGCAAATTTTTGGAATACTTCCCAATTCTTTCTCACTGCCGTAATACGCGCCCATATTATTGAGATAAGTAGTAGCAAGTTCCGATTCATTTTCCCAACGGTCACCGGATTCCACCATTTCCTGAATACCGGTACCGTACATACCGTTTATTCCTCCGAATATGCGGAAAGTTGAAATCCCCCGGGCATCTTTCGGACTCAATCCTTTTCTGTCAATACCCGTTCAGCCTCAATTACACTTGTCGCTACTTGGTTCTCGTATTTATCATCTTTGGCACCGGCAGCCATTTCTACCGCACGATTAATCAGGAAAAAGACGGGAGGCGGCAAGATCACGAAGTTGTCCGGAAGTCTGGACTACCACGTCGATGCGCGGACGTCCTAATTCGGTTGAAGGAATCAGTTTTAAATCGCTGACACGACCGAAAGCATCACGGACAGGTTCTACACCAAGCATATAAAGGACTTGAGCAATCGTTGCTCCCCCGGTTTCGATGAATTCGGAAGACCAGAGAGTATAACTCACTTTACGTGGGATTGAATCATTGTGACGTTGCTTGTAAGTATCAATCGTTTGTTTGGCTAAAGCGATACCTTTTTCCCAAGCGGATTCTGTAGGAGTTGCTTCGGCATTGATAGCGTAGGCATATTGCGTCCGGTAGGCAATGTATTCGGATTAGCAATCGGATCACCTCCCGGAGTAGGAGCGGTGTATCCACCTTTCAATGCATTCATCAGACTAGCCAGTTCTTCTTCAGGACTTGTCAAAAGTGCATTTTTATAGTTTCCTATATTCTTAATAGTGCGTTCCACTTCTGTGACAGCCAAAGAAAACTCTATATCTTCTTTTGCTATACTCTTTATGAGCTTTTTCCCGGATCCATGTTAGTGCCCATTTTCTTCATGGCTTCTTTCATGCTTTTCGGGAATTTTTCTCATGAGGGGACTTTTCACTTTGCTGTGCAGGATGTCCTCCCATTTTCTTGTTCTTATCATCTTTATCTTGTTTGGCTGCGGCAACCATCATCATCGCCATCATTCCTTTCGGAGCATTCCGGTCAGCTTCTATTTGGCGTGCTTTAGCCAGTTCCTGAGGAGCAATTCCGGCAGTACGGCAGATCAGTTCGTCTGTTGCCTGTGCAGGATTGGTTATCAGCTTTTCTACTAACTGGCGGGCAGGATTTAGATATTGCTGTGTAAAAAGACTCCGGTGTTTGTTGATAGCGTTCGTTGCTTTACCACGTTGCTTGTCAAGAGCCAGCAGGCTGTATGCGATAGGTTCTGTAGCCATTGCATAGACGGAAGAAGTGATCCGTTCCGCTTCATAAGGAACTCCCATTGTGTAGAGTTGTCCGGTGATTTTCTCGGTAGCCAGTTCTTCTGCGAAGTTTTCTACACGGGCGATTTCATCCTCCGTATACGGCTTATTGGCAATACTGTCCAAACCTAAATCACGGTGAATTCCCATTTTCACTGTCAACGCTTGGATGGCCAGCGATTCCTGCTCTTTATTCGCTTTGGCGGAGTTATTGTAAATCTTGATTTTTCTCCATAAGCTCACGATAGATACCGCGCACGCTACTTTCGAGGAAAGGAGGAGTAAGGTAAGATTGCAGTGTCGCATACGAACGGCGTTTTAGCCATCATTCCTTCACCTACATTTCCGATAGAATAGAGATAAAAGTGAGGAACTGCTCCAACCAGGCGATCCGGCCAGTCGTTGCTGCACAATGCCACTTGTTTTCTGAGGAGAGAATTCAAACTTCCATGTGTACCGAAATGGATGAGTGCGTCAGCCTTGAAACCGTGCTGCATCCATAAATAAGAAGCGATATAAGTATGCGGAGGAGCCAGCATTCGTTCCATGAACTACCTGGAAAAGAATTGTCTCCTACTTCCTGCAGCATTCTGTGGCATTAATACGATATTACCGAATTGTAGCCGGGCAACACCCAACGTCCGTCCGAAGTCGACCATATAGTTGCCGGGGAAACTCTCCGTCGGCAGCAACGACTTCTGATACTTTTCGGGACGAAGCGATTCTTTCACCCAGCTTTCATACTGTTCTTTGGTGATCAGTTCGGGATGTCCTTTTTGCATAAAGTCATTAAAGGCTCCCTCTGCGTAAGAGTTGAACACAGCGCCTTTTGAGCCTGTATCATTTTACCCAGTTTTTCAGCATTTGCAGGCAGACCGGATATGTTGTATCCTTCCTGTTTCATGCGGACCAGAAGATTGTATAGGGAAGGAACCACCTCCATACCGGCAGCGGTCAATGCATTTTGCCCCGGACCTTTATAATAGTAGATAGCTACCTTCTTCTCGCTGTTCGGCTTAGTATTCAGATTCAAATAATTATTGATTGTGGATACGAAAGTCTTCAAGCGTTCGGGGACGGCATACGAATGGCGCAATCCTTCTTTATCTTCATATTGTGCGAAAAGGGCGAAAAGGGCGGATAGCTCCGTCTATTTCCGGTGTTACGATGCTCTGTGACATAAAGCCTCCCGACATACCCATCGGATCGTTTTCCCATTCGTCTACAAGACTGTTGATTGTGAGCGGAGCGAACAAAAGGATATTTCTGGCTTTCAGATAATCCACCATTTTATCTCCCATACGTCCGTGAGCCATATTAATAACGGCATCGGGCTGCACTTCATCAATGAACGACATGAATCTTGTCATGGATTGAACGGGATAAACGTTGTAGCCTTCTTTTTTCGAGAGCTTTGATGAGGTCGGTAGCATCTGCCATTTGTCCGGTTATCATGATTTTACGTGCTCCTTCTTTATAAAGACGGTTGTCCTTCATGAATTTCTCATAATTTGCCACGGTGAGGAACTCCAGTTCATCATCCGGGTTGGTGAGTCCGGCGTGATAGAGCATGTCGCTGGGTCTTTCTGCCGGGTCTTCCACTTCCGGTATGCGGAGATTTTACCATCAATAGCTTTACGGATGTAATTCAGCATATTCCTGTAGTTTGTTTTTCCGCCATTGCTCAGATAGCGGCGTATCAGATTCTGTTGTACACTATCGAGGTTACAGATATTGTTGGCCGGATTGGTGGCCATTGATGTGTACACAGAGAACACCTTTGTCGGCAGCCTGCTGTATCTGCTGACGCTGTTCTTCGACAATGCGCAGTCCCATGCCATTGATGAATACCATGTCATAACTGGTCAGGCGATCGAGGTTGGCAAGAGACACTTCGCTGAGTTTGATGAATGAATTGTCATTTGCTTTCGAGATGCTTCCCTGCTGTATGGTCTGGAAGTTGACGAAAGCTATTTTGGTAGCGCTGAACCAGGTATTCCATACGGATAGACCTATCAGGGGCTGTTACAACGATGCACCCACCTAAAATGATTTTACTTTTCTTTTTCATTTCTCTTATTTTTAGCTTTGTATGTAGTTCTATTGTTGCCGTTTATTTTTTGAAGAGCCTGTCTATATCCAGTGATAGACCTAATGTCAGGTTAGTTCTCCTGTTGTGGTAGGAGAGTTGAAATAATAATAATCCGGCACATAGTCGAACAGGTTATTAATAGCCAGATTCATATTCACACCTTTGAATACTCCCACCGAGAAGGTTAAATCCCAAATCATATATCCCGGGTACGTAACAGCAGTGCTTCCGGCAGCAGGGTTGTTGAAGCTATCGTTGTATACGTTTGTTTTTACTTCTGACAAGATGCGTCCGTTGAGTGAATAATTGAAATCTACTTTATCTAGGTTTTGCCCCCAGTCGATTCTTACAGTTGCCGTATGGGGGCGTGTATCCGTGAATTTTTTGCCCGTCACGCATAAATTCATGGAGGTATCCGTATGACATACGAATTCCTAACCACAGGGGATATTTGGCGGAGGCGTTGAGCGTCCACTCCTGCAATGCCTACTTTGTCGGTATTGGTATATATTTGTCCATTTGGGATCATCGCTGTAAACTGTGTTAATACGGTTGTGTACCAGATTATAATATCCTGTTACAGAAAAAATTGTAACGGTTTTTTGTGTACTCGGCAGACAGGGAGAAGTTGTGGCTTGTTTCTGATTTAAGATCAGGATTTCCATAAATCATCATCATGTTTGCCATATTGAACACCATATACATTTCTTTTTAAAGTCGGTGAGCGGAATCCTTTTGTGAATAAGAACCTCTCAATGAACAGTTACCAATCTTATACATCATTCCAAATGTGCCGGGGATAAATGACGAACATTGGAGTCGGAGAAGTAGTCGAACCGTAATCCGGCTATCACATTCAGTCTTTCTGTGGGGTTCCAGTCGAACTGACCGAACGCATCTGCCGTATGCATGGTGTGGTCTGCGTTATCAGTGAATTGGTAAGACATCAGATAATCGCGCAGGTAGTCGGCGCCGACAGTCAGCGTATGCTTTCCGTTGAAAGTGTAATTATAAAGAGCGTGTACATTATGCTGCACATTGCTATAATCACGATACATCATTTTTATAGAGTACCTGGTAATCACTTTTGTCATATTGGTCGAAAGTGTAACCGACTTCAAGATTACTTAATGTGTTGAATGTATAATTTGCTTTTAGCCCACCGTTGAAATCCCGGTATCTGTCTTGAGTGTCTCCCGGTTTATTACGTTCACGGAAATAATACCCGGCTCTTGCGGTCAGTTTAAGTGTTTCCAATGGGTGATAGATCAGCCGTTCCTTGAAGTTCCATACTCGGCTTCCGAATACAGTTGAGAAATCTCCCGGATTATCTACGCCATACGTATCGTACATTATTATACTGCACGTTGGTTAGGCTGTTGAATTTACCTGCATTAAATCCTGCAGTGCCACCATACCGCTGGTCGTTGTGTTCGGAGAAACGTGAATTAAGATTTAAATTCCATGGGTCATCCGATTCGCGTGTAATGATGTTGATAACCCCTCCGATAGCGCTTGAACCGTAAAGGGTGGATGCTGCACCTTTCACAATCTCGATGCGTTCTACATTATCAAGGTTCAGACGGTCGTAGTCTACGTTATTTAGCGTTTCACCGGCCAAACGTTCCCCGTCTACAAGAAATAATACAGAGTTTCCGCCGAAGCCTTGCATATTGATAGAGGTTTGCTGGTCCATAGAAAAGTGAATTCAATGCCGGGAAGTTCAGTCTTTAACAATTGTCGGCTACATTATTGGCATTTACCTTTTTAATATCTTCCGAGGTAATCACCCGAGTGTAATGATAGGTGCATCTTTCAGCAGTTTGGGAGTACGGGTACCGGTAACTACTACCGTTCCTAAGTCAAATTGATCTTCGGATAGACGGAAACTTAGTTTTTTGTTTTCGTCCGTTGTGAATTTCTTTTCTGCTGTTTGATAACCTACGTAGAGGCGGTAATGATATACACGCCAGTTCCGGGTAGTTGCAATGTATATGTTCCGTCGGATGTGGTGACGGCTCCAGTTCCTTTTTCCTTTTATAGAGATTGTGGCGCCGGGAAGGGCCCCCGTTTGTATCAGTTACACGTCCGCTGACATAATTACTGGATTGTTGTGCTAATGTGGTGCAAGTTGCTATAAATGAAAATAATGATATTATAAATGTAGGTTTCATTCTTTGTAATTGGTTTCTTAGTTAGTTTTCTTCGAAATCAAGTGGATATAGGAAATCGAAGTCCGATATATCCTTTTATGCCTTTGGCATTGGTATAGTTGGTAAAACGAATGGCTGCATAGGTGTTGTCTTTTCAGTCGTATCAGGTAGACCTGATTGGACATTGTGTAGATAGGTGGCATAGTCGAAGTATCTACATTCAGCCAGGTGGATAGGATACTGTTATAATAAGAGTCGGTATAGACAATGTTTCCGTCCATCATGCCCGACATGTCAATAGCAATTTTGTCCGTTGTCCATTCATCTTTAACAAAGTCTTTGTCATCAGGCAATTTTCCGCTTGCTTTCAGGGCATCAAAACTTGTGTAGCTCGTTTGGTAAGCTGCCCCTTCATTCGTTTTTATATCATAGCGATGAATGGCGATATCCCAATTATCGGGTATTTCGCTTTCATATTCTTTCCCCGATTTTGACTGTGGTAACTTTACGACCGGAAAAATCAATATATGCCCACTCTGTGTACTCAACAGTTTTGATTTGTGAGAAACTATTTTCTTTGATTTCCATTTCAGTTTCTGTGGGGGCGTCATAAATATTCTCAAATAATCCATTACAAGCTGAGAGCGACATAGCCGCTCCCAGTATCATTGTATATTTAAAAATAGTGTTATTGCTTCTTTTTCATTTCTTTCATTTAGATTGTTTATTCTGCACTTGCTGTATCACTTCCTGTAAATACTGTGGAAATAGCTATCGGCATACTACCCGGCTTGAAGTCAGTGTTAATAGTAGCAGTACCGTCTGCTGCGATTGTACCGCTCAGGCTTTCTCCTGTGATAGCTTTTCCATTGCTGTCGGTAGATTCATATTCTCCCCAGGCTGAGTGAATAGGTTCCGTTTGCTCTGTTACATTGACTCCACTGATAGTGAAATTACCTAAACTCATATGACCACCGGCACCTGACAAGTTAGCGAAACCGCTTAAAGTAATGTCTACCGTTGTGTCCGATACACGTTTGATAACAGCTTTACATTCATCAGTTGTGCCGTAGGATGTATCTCCAACACTGATAGACAATGAACTGTTATACTGATAGGTAGCAGCTATATTATAAGTTATCGGTGTTTCTCCTTGCATGAACACGATTTCCATTTCTCCTATGGGTGTCGGAATATCTACATTAGTCTTCAAGGTTAACACTTTGGATTTCATTTTACACTACCTTCCAGTGTGTGTAGTTATAACTACTACCTGTGCCACTGCCCATGGACATCACCACTTCACCTGAACCACTGAAAGATTTCGAGGAAAGTTTTAAATTATTCAGGCGGAAATCACCTGAACCGGATTTATATACCAAATTAATGCTACCGTCTTCGTTACCGGTTATTGTTGCGCTGGATTGATCGCCCAACAAATAGTCTGAGAACATATCGCATTCACCGACTGAATATCCATTATAAGTGCCGGCAATTTCCTTTTTGCAAGATTTATATCGTTGTCGTCACCGCAAGAAACAAATGTTGTTGAAAATGATAGTGCCATAAGGGCAACCATCCAAAAGTTTAAGATTTTCATACTTAATTTTGATAGATAATGATTAATTAAATTTCCAGCTGCAAAGTTACGGGGAACTGAAATGTGGAAAATACCCAAAAGAAATGAAAAAAAGAGTTGAGACGTTAATCATATGTAGGTATTATAAAAAGTTTGAACCAATTTTTTCACTTTGAAATTTGAAAATGAGGAAATCCCGGCTTTTTCATTTAAGCTTTGAATTGGGCGTACCATTCTCCATACCCATGCCAATGCGGCATGGGCGGAAATACCGTTATTGGTAATCACTAATTTACGAATATCTCAAATCTGAATTTTTCTCATTTTTGAGCTGGAAAATGTAACACGTCAGTGAAGCTTACTGATAGTCCCCTTATTATCTCAGCGTGCGTGAATAATCTGCTTTTCTTCTGGAATACTTGACAAACGACTTTTTTATTTTGTATCTTTGAAGAAATAAAAGTGATAAATAGCATGAGTGATATAAGAAAAATAGATACATAAATAGCATTCAGACTGATATGTTTTAGTATCAGGATAGATATGATATAGGGCAATAGTCTAACGATTATTGCCCTATTTTGTTTGTATTTTTGCGCAAAACATTTAATCCATTTCCGAAAAAACGAAAAAAATAGTTTTTAATAAACTTGGATACCGTTTATAATAAACGTGCGATAAGTTTATTATAAACAGAAATCAAGTTTATTAATATTGGAATAGCTGGTTGTAAAAATAGGAAAAACTGTATTATAGAGTAGAGGAGCATCGATAAGCGCATTCGTTTACAAAGTAATATAAGATAACATTTTCCATTTCTTCCAAATATGCAGAGAATTCAAACCGTCAACACAAGGAGATAGTATCCCGTCAAAAAATGAACGATAAGAAGAAACACCTAAGGTGATGTTTCCGCATCGCTGCGCACGAATATAAGCATTTTTACTACAATTACGAGCGATGAACAATATTTCTTAAATGAAAAGCCGTGTGAGGAAATCACTTGTAAGATGGAATGTTGTGCGGATTG
>VOFJ01001636.1_pt1 | contig 13011 bp, 24 predicted proteins | sample 5384081 | NCBI WGS metagenome assembly VOFJ01 (sample SAMN12384729, study PRJNA508395) | human gut metagenome | isolation source: healthy gut I | host: Homo sapiens
CGGCGCCGAAGAAAATATCCATTGGGAAAACTGCTTTCCCTCTGTGAGCAGCTGCCCTGGCAGCAGCGCAGATCAAACAGGAACACAAAAACAGTGTGTTAAAATCGCGGTGGCGCGGGATGAGGCGTTCTGCTTTGCCCCTACGCCGAAAACGCTGGGCCCCTACCGCCGCCGGGGCAGAGCTTGTCCTTGTTCAGCCCGGTGCGGGACCCGGCCCGCCGGAGGGGCCGGCGGGCTGTACCTGCCCGGCGGCTACCGGAGCCCACGCCCAGGCCCTGAGCGAGAACACCTCCATGCGGCAGAGCATCCGGGGGGCTGTCGCGGCAGGCCTGCCCACAGCGGCCGAGTGCGGCGGCTTCCTCTACCTCGGCCAGACGCTGGAAGACGCTGAGGGGGGCATCTGGCCCATGGCGGGCGTCCTGCCCGGGCAGGGCGTCAGGTCGGGCGGCTGGTCCGCTTTGGCTACGCCACCCCTTACGGCGCGGGCGGACAGCTCTGCTCTTCCGGGCCGGGGAACAGTTCCCCGTGCACGAGTTCCACCACTGGGATTCCACGGAAAATGGCACGGCCCTTACCGCCTCAAGGCCAATGGCAGGCAGTGGGCCTGCGGCTTTGCAAACGAGCATTTCTATGCGGGGTTCCCGCATTTGTACTGGCGGGTACGCCCCTGCCGGAGCGGTTCGTGGCCGCGGCAGAATCTTACCAGAACAAACGAGGCAGTTTATGACAGAAGCAACACTCAAAACCCTGTTGGAGGGCATCACCCCGCCGGACGAAGCCGCCCGGGCCGCAGCCCACGCCCACTGGGCCAGCCTTGCAAAGCCGCTGGGCGGGCTGGGAGCGCTGGAAACCACGCTGGAATCCGCCGCCGCCCTCACCGGGAGCACGGCGCTGGATCTCTCCAAGCGTGCCGTCTTCGTCCTCTGCGCGGACAACGGCGTTGTGGCGCAGGGCGTCAGCCAGACCGACAGCAGCGTGACCCGCGCCGTGGCTGAGAACCTCGCCGCCCGCCGCACCAGCGTCTGCCGGATGGCACAGACCGCCCGGTGCGAGGTGGTGCCGGTGGATATGGGCATGGCCGGGGGAGCCGGTGCCCGGCGTGCGGAACTGCCGCGTTGCCTCCGGCACCACCGATTTTACCCAGGGCCCGGCCATGCGCCGGGAGCAGGCCGTGGAGGCTGTTGCCAAGGGCATCGCGCTGGTGCGGGAGCAGAAAGCGCAGGGCGTCACCCTGCTGGCCACGGGCGAGATGGGCATTGGCAACACCACCACCTCCAGCGCGGTGGCGGCGGTGCTGCTGGGCCAGCCTGTGGAGTGCATGACCGGCCGGGGCGCGGGCCTCTCGGATGAGGGCCTTGCCCGGAAGATCCATGCCATTCAGAGGGGCATTGCGGTCAATCAGCCCGACCCGGACGACGCGCTGGATGTCCTCGCCAAGCTTGGCGGGTTTGACATCGCGGGTCTCTGCGGCGTCTTTCTGGGGCGGCGCGCGCTGGAGGGCGTGCCCGTGCTGATGGATGGCTTCATCAGCGGGGTGGCGGCCCTCTGCGCCGTCCGGCTCTGCCCGGCGGCGGCCAAGGCCGTGTTCGCCAGCCACTGCTCCACCGAGCCGGCCGCCCGTCTCGTGCTGGAAGCGCTGGGCAAAGCCCCGCTCATCACCGCCGGACTCCATCTGGGCGAAGGCACCGGCGCGGTGGCCGCCATCCCGCTGTGGGACATGGCGCTGGCCGTTTATCGGAACTGCTATTCGTTCGCAGACGGCGGGCTGACCCCTTACACGCCTCAAGGAGGTGCCGGATGCTGACGCTGGTGCTCGGCGGCGCGGCCAGCGGAAAAAGCGAATACGCCGAATCGCTGGTGCTGAAGACAGCTCTGCCCCGCTATTACCTCGCCACCATGCAGGTCTGGGATGCCGAGTGCGCCGCCCGGGTGGAAAAGCACCGGAAAATGCGGGCCCGGAAGCAGTTTACCACGGTGGAGTGCCCGCTCCATCTCAAACAGGTGCAGCTCCCCGCGCGGGGCACCGCCCTGCTGGAAGACCTCGGCAACCTCGTCGCCAACGAGCTTTACAGCCCCGGCGGGGCGAGGGAAGCACGCGGCCCGGGCTGTGCTGGCCGGGGTGGAGGCGGTGGCCTCCCCAGTGCGAAAACCTCGTCCTCGTCTCCAACGAAGTCTTCAGCGGCGGGGCCGACTATGTAGGCGACACCGCGCAGTATCTGCGGGCGCTGGCGCAGGTAAACAACGCCTTCGCCGCCCGGGCGGACAACGTCTGCCGGGTGGTCTGCGGCATCCCGGTCTATTACAAAGGAGGGACCCCGGAATGATCGTGCTCCAAACCATGGCCGTGGCGTTTGCCATGTTCTCGGCCCTGCCGGTGCCGCAATTTACCTGGAACTCCAAAAAACATGCGGTACGCCCTCTGCGCGTTCCCTCTCATCGGGGGGGGGGTCATCGGGGCGCTGTGGAGCCTCTGCGGGGGCGCTGCCCGCGCTGCCCGATATGATCCGGGCCGGCGGCTTCTGCCTCATTCCGGTGCTGGTCACCGGCGGCATCCATCTCGACGGCTACGCCGACACCTCCGACGCCCTCTCGAGCTACGGCGACCGCGAAAAAAAGCTTGAGATCCTGAAAGACTCCCACTGTGGGGCCTTCGCCGTCATCCGGCTCTGCACCTACTTCCTCGCATATTTCTGCGTTGCGTTCTGCATCCGCTTCTCCCCGGGTGGGGTTGTGCTGGACGCTGGCGCTGGTGCTGGAGCGCGGCCTCTCGGGGCTGGCGGTGGCGGCGTTCCCCATGGCCAAAAAACACTGGTCTGGCCCACACCTTTGCCACGGCGGCAGACCGGGAAAGCGTTCAAAAAATCCTGATCGTTCTGTCCGTCCTGCTGGCTGCGGCGCTCATTGCGCTGGGCGGCGGGGGCACTGGTGGCGGCGGCTCTGCTGATGCTGTGGCGGTACCACCATGTGGCCGTCAAGGAGTTTGGCGGCATCACGGGGGATCTGGCCGGGTGGTTTTTGCAAAAAGCCGAATTTCTGGATGCTGGCGGCGCTGGCGGCCAGCCAGTGGGGGAGGCATTTTATAACATGATGTTCATCACAGGGCCGCTCTACAGCGGCAAGCGCACCTTTGCGCGGCAGTTTGCGGGCAGCTGCATCACCGATGTGCAGGACAAAGCCGCCGATGCTGCCGATCTGACCCAGCTGGCGGAAGAGCTGGCCCAATACGATATCGTCATTGCTACCGAGGTCGGCGGCGGCGTTGTCCCGATGGATGCTGAGGAGCGCGCCGGGCGGGAGGCCGCCGGACGGCTGGCCTGCCTGCTGGCAGAGCGCGCCGACTGCGTGGTGCAGATGTTCTGCGGCATCCCGACGGTATTGAAAGGAGAATTGCCAAAAAAAAATGCTGATCTATTTACTGCGTCACGGTCTGACGGAATACAACGCCCAGAAGCGCTATCAGGGCCAGCGGGATATCCCGCTCTCGCCCGAGGGAGCCGCCCAGCTCCGCAAAGCGGATTTTGACCCCGATGTGGTCTATGTCACCCTGCTGCAGCGCACCTCCCAGACGGCGAAGATCGTCTTCCCCCACGCAAAACTCGTGGTGGTGGACGGCCTCAAGGAGATGTGCTTTGGCAGCTTTGAGGGCCGCAATTTCATTGAGATGGAGCATGACCCGGATTATCAGGCCTGGGTGCAGGCCAACTGTGAGAGCTCCCTGCCCGGACGGCGAACGGAAAGAAGACTTTTCCAACCGCATCTGTGCCGCATTCTCCAAGCTGGTGGATGAGGCATTGACAGAGGGAAAAGACCGGCTGGTCATTCTGGCCCATGGCGGTACCCAGATGGCGGCCATGGAGCGGTATGGGGTGCCTCATCAGGATTATTACAGGTGGTGCGGCCCCAATGCGGGCGGTTATGTGCTGGACGCCAAAGATTGACGCAAAAGCATATCCTCACGGTAATCAAGACGGTGCAATATACAAAGAGTGCGCGCAGAGGAGAACCCATGATGACGGTTTGGGCCGTGCTGGGCGGCTTTGTGCTGGACGCCCTCTTTGGGGACCCGGCCTGGCTGCCCCACCCGGTGGTGTACATGGGCAAGGCCATCTCCAAGCTTGAAAAATTCCTTGCGCCCCCGTCTGCCCAAAACGCCTCAGGGAGAGCTGCTGGGCGGTGCCATCGTGGCGTTCTGCCTGCCGGTGGGCACCTTTTTGCTCACAGGGCTCGTCTCGTCTGCTGGGGGGGCCGCCCGGCTCCACCCGCTGCTGGGGCTGGCCGTCCAGATGTTCTGGTGCGGGCAGGCGCTGGCCGCCCGGGGCCTGGTGCAGGAGAGCACCAATGTTTATATAGAGCTCAAAAAAAACCGACCTGCCCGGGGCCCGCAAAGCGGTCAGCCGGATCGTGGGCCGGGACACTGCGGAGCTCACTGCCGAGGGCGTGACGAAAGCCGCTGTGGAGACGGTGGCCGAGAACGCCAGCGACGGCGTCATTGCGCCTTTGCTCTATATGCTGCTGGGCGGTGCCCCGCTGGCCCTCACTTACAAGGCTATCAACACGATGGACAGTATGCTGGGCTACAAAAACGAAAAATACCTCTACTTTGGCCGTGTGCCCGCCAAGCTGGACGATGTGGCAAACTACATCCCCAGCCGCCTGGCAGGCCTGCTCTGGGGTGGCCGCCGCAGCCTTTACGCACAATGACGCAAAAGGGGGCGTGGAAGATCTGGCGGCGCGACCGGCGCAATCACGCCAGCCCGAACAGCGCGCAGACGGAAAGCGCCTGCGCCGGGGCGCTGGGTGTTCAGCTGGCCGGGCCGGCCTATTATTTCGGCGAATACTACGACAAGCCGACCATCGGCGACCCGCTGCGGGCGATCGAGCCGGAGGACATTCTGCGTGCCAACCAGATGATGTACGTGGCCAGCAGCTTCGCACTGGCGTGGGGATGCGCCTTTCGCGCGCTTTTCTGAAGGAGGCTTTTATGCAGACTTTGACCCATGGCGGTGACTGGATGGGCTACCGCGAACGCTTTGGCCGCGACGCGCTGGATTTTTCGGCGAACGTCAGCCCACTCGGTCTGCCCGAAGGGGTGGCCGATGCCATCACGGCGGCCCTGCCGCAGGCGGACCGCTACCCGGACCCGCTCTGCCGCACCCTGCGCGCGGCACTGAGCGAGGCGGAGGGCCTGCCCGCCGATCAGATCCTCTGCGGCAACGGCGCGGCGGACCTCATCTTCCGGCTGGCGCTGGCCGTAAACCCCGCCGGGCGCTGGTGACGGCCCCCACCTTTGCGGAGTACGCCACGGCACTCGAAACCGTGGGCTGCACGGTGGAGCGCTTTGCACTGAACGAAGCCAATGATTTCGCGGTGACAGAGGAGTTTCTGGACGCCATCGTCCCGGGGGTGGAGATCGTCTTCCTCTGCCAGCCCAACAACCCCACCGGCCAGCTGGCCAGCCCGGCCCTTGTCCGCCGGGCAGCAGAGCCGGTGCGCGGCGTGCGGGGCTGTTCTGGCTGTGGACGAGTGCTTTCTGGATTTCCTGCCGGATGGCGACCGCTGGACGGCAAAACCCCTGCTGCACGAGGATCAGAACCTCATCATTTTCAAGGCCTTTACCAAGCTCTACGGCATGGCCGGCGTCCGGCTGGGCTACTGCCTCAGTGCGGACGCTGCTCTGCTGGAAAAAATGCGGAACGCGGGCCAGCCCTGGGCGGTGTCCAGCCTGGCTCAGGCCGCCGGTGTGGCGGCCCTGAAAGAAACGGCGTACGTTGCGCGGGTGCGGGCCCTCATTGCAGCGCAGAAGCCGAAACTCACGGCAGGCCTGCGGGCGCTGGGCCTGCGGGTGATCGAGGGCAAGGCCAATTATTTATTGCTGCAAGGGCCGGAGACTCTCGGCGGGCAGCTGCGGCAAAAGGGGGTTGTCCTGCGCGGCTGCGCCAATTATCCAGGGCTGGACGCCAGCTGGTACCACTGCCGTGCGCACGGGGCCGGAAAATGAACGATTGCTGAAAACACTGCAGGAGGTGTTGGGATGAGCCGGGCAAAATGCATTATGGTGCAGGGCACCATGAGCGGCGCGGGCAAAAAGCCTGCTCTGCGCGGCGCTCTGCCGCGATTTTTGCGCAGGACGGATACCGTGTCGCGCCGTTCAAGAGCCAGAACATGGCGCTCAACAGTTTTGTCACCCGCGACGGGCTGGAGATGGGGCGCGCACAGGTCGTGCAGGCTCAGGCGGCGGGCATCGAGCCGGACGTGCGGATGAACCCCATTCTGCTCAAGCCCAGCAGCGATGTAGGCAGCCAGGTCATCGTCAACGGTGAGGTGCGGGGCCAGATGAAAGCGGCGGACTACTTCCGCCACAAAAAAACAGCTCATCCCCGATATTTTAGCTGCCTACAACAGCCTGGCGGAGGATGTGGACATCATCGTCATCGAGGGCGCAGGCAGCCCGGCGGAGATCAACCTCAAGGCGGACGACATTGTGTCAACATGGGGCTGGCCAAACTGGTGGATGCCCCCGTTCTGCTGGCAGGCGACATCGACCGCGGCGGCGTGTTTGCCCAGTTGTACGGCACGGTGGAACTGCTGGAGCCGGAGGAGCGGGCACGCATACAAGGGCTTGTCATCAACAAATTCCGTGGGGACGTGGAAATTTTGCGCCCAGGCTTGTCGATGCTGGAAGAAAAGACACACCTGCCCGTGGTGGGCGTGGTGCCCTATTTAAAGGTGGATATTGAGGACGAGGATTCCCTCTCCCAGCGGCTGGACGTGAAAAATGTCGTCAAGCCGCTGGATGTGGCCATCATCCGGCTGCCCCTGCCTCTCCAACTTTACAGATTTCATCTCGCTGGAGCAGCACCCGCTGCTGGGCGTGCGGTATGTGGAGAGCACCCGCGGCCTCGGCGCGCCGGACTGCATCATTCTGCCCGGCACCAAGAACACGGTGGACGACCTGCTCTGGCTCCGTCAGTCCGGACTGGAAGCGGCCATTTTAAAGCTGGCCGAGCGCGGCACACCCATTTTGGGCGTCTGCGGCGGCTACCAGATGCTGGGCCAGCAGCTGGACGACCCTACCGGCAGCGAGAGCGGCCGGGTGCAGTCCCTGCGGGGGCTGGGCCTGCTGCCCACCCGGACAGTCTTCTCGGAGCAGAAGCGCCGCACCCAGGTCACGGCCACGGTCACGGCAGAGCCCTTTGCCGGGGCAAAGCTGACGGGGTATGAGATCCACACCGGCCGGACCGTGGTGGAGGGCACGCCCTTTGATACCCTTGCGGACGGCCAGCCCGAGGGCTGTGTCAATGGCAGTGTGTTTGGCACCTACCTCCACGGCCTCTTTGATACCGGCGAATTGACCGAAGAACTGACCGTATTTTTTGTGCAAACAGAAGGGCATCGCCCCGGAAGCCGCTGCCCTTGTGCCCATGGAGCAGTACCGCCAGCAGCAGTTTGATCTGCTGGCTGACGGCGTGCGGCGCGCTGGACATGGCCGCGGTTTACCGGGCCATGGGAATGGAGCGCTGAGATGGAACAGGGACTTTTTGCACCTCTATTACGGGGGACGGAAAAAGGAAAGACCACCGCCGCCATGGGCCTGGCCCTGCGGGCACTGGGCAGCGGCAAACGGGTGGTCATCGTCCAGTTTTTGAAGGGCGGGAACAGCGGCGAGATCCCGCTTCTGGCAAAGCTGGGGGCCGAAATTTACCGGGGCAAGGCTGGGCAGAAATTCGTCTTTCAGATGAATGAAGCCGAAAAAAGCCGCCACCCGGGAATTACAGAACCGGAACCTGCGGAACGCCATGGCCCGGCCTGCCGATCTGCTGGTCCTGGACGAGGCCGGTTCGGCCTGGGAGCTGGACATGGTGGACAAGGCACTGCTCCAAAAGGCGGTGCGGGAGCGCCCTGCCGCGCGGGAGTGCGTCCTGACGGCCCACACGCCCCCCCAGTGGATGCTGGACGAAGCCGACTATGTGACGGAAATGAAAATGCCACCGCCACCCCTACCAGAAAGGGGTCCCGGCGCGAAAGGGGATAGAATATTGACGCCGCAGCACCATCTGCCCGCTGACATTGAGCGGACGAGCCTGAAAATGATTGCCGCGGAGCTGGCCGAACTGGGCCTGACCCCGCCTCCGGAGACGGAAGCCGTTGTCCGGCGGGTCATCCACACCACGGCGGATTTTGACTACGCCAAAAACCTGCGCTTTACGCCCGGGGCCATGCAAAAGGCCGTGGAGGCCTTGCACAAAGGGGCGTTCCTCGTCACCGACACCAACATGGCGCTGGCGGGCATCACCAAGCCAGGCCTTGCCAAGCTGGGCGGGCAGGCAGCCTGCTATATGGCGGACCCTGAAGTGGCCACGCGGGCCAAGGCGGAGGGCACCACCCGGGCCGTGGCGGCGATGCACAAAGCAGCCGCCGAGCACCCGGGGGCCATCCTGGCCGTCGGCAATGCACCACAGCCCTGCTCACCATTGCGGAGCAGATTGAGGCGGGCCTGCGCCCGGCGCTGGTCATCGGTGGCCCGGTAGGGTTTGTGAATGTGGTGGAGAGCAAGGAGCGGCTGTTTGCCACCTGCGAGGCCCACGGCGTGCCTGCCATTGTGGCCATGGGCCGCAAAGGCGGCAGCAATGTGGCCGCAGCCATCTGCAACGCCCTTGTTTATTCTGCCGCCGAAATGCTGGACCCCACGGCCCGGGGCTGGAACGGTTGAAGATTTTTAGAATCGCAAAAGACAAAAAATTGCCCGGAGACACTGCAAATCACAGCGTTCTCCGGGCATTTCTTATACCGTTGCCAGCACGGCGAGGATGCTCTGCCACCGGGGGTTCTGCACAGGCTGTGCAGAAGCGCGGCGGGCAGCAGCCGGAGCGGCGGGGGCCATGGGCTGGGGCATCCGATCCACCGGGCAGGCAAAGGGCGAAGCAAGGTCGGCCTGCCACTGAGCGGCCAGCTGGACGGCCTCCGGGCAGGATTGGAGGGTGCGGCCCGCTCCGTCCCGGCCAGGAAATCGCCCAGCCAGCAGAGGACGGCGGCCATGGGCAGCTGGGCGGCGGCATCGGTGCTCCAGTAGCACCAGTGCGCACCCCGGCCTACAAAGCTGTCCACCGTGATGAGCGCCCCCTCCCGCGCGTTGCGGGGCAGGGCAGCGGTGTGGTCGCCGGAGCAGCGGCGCAGCTCGTGCAGGACGCGCTCGGCCCGGCCTGCATCAAAGGGCATCGTCCCGGATGTAGGCGGCAAAGTCGTCCGCACTCAGCAGTTCATCCGCCTTGGCAGGGGAAGCGGCCCGTCATCTCGCCGGAAGCGTTGTGGCAGAGCATCCACCCCTTGCGGAACAGCTGAAAGTTGAGGTTGCGCCGCCCCATGGTGGAGTAAAACAACCGCACCCGGGCGCTGCCGGGCTCCTGCCGCAGTTCCAGATAAGCGTCTGCCCCACCAAGATCCTGCACTTTCACGCGGAGCAGCAGGGTGGTATCACGTTTCCGGGCGAGACATGGCGCGGTGCATCATCTCAAAGTAACGGGCAGCATCCATGGTGGTTCTCCTCTCTTCCGGGACCGATGTTGGTTGTATTTCTGAGAGGAGTATACCACAAACAACAACAAAAATACAACTATAAGTTTGCTTATTGGACAAAAAATATTTTTTAAAACGGAAAATAGAATAAACAATATGGTTGTATGAACTCAATCCCCCAGGGCCCGGATCTCGTGCTGGATGAGCTGCCCGGCGGCCCGGGCCAGCTGGTCCATGCCTCGGATGCGGGCCATGTTCTTGCCGTAGATGCGCTCGGCGGCGGGGATGGAGCTGTTCTCGCCCATAAAGACGGCGGACACCTGGATCCCCCTTGCGGCGGAGATCGCGTACCTCGGCGGCGGTATCGTCCACGCCGTAGGGCCCGCCGTAATCCCGGCCCAGCGGGTTTTCCGGGCTGGGCGGGATGCGGCGGCTGTCGTTGGGGGAAGCGTCCGTCAGGAGGATGAGCAGGTGGCGGGGAGCCGGGCCGGGGTCAAAATCCAGCAGGTCGCCTGCGGCCCGCAGGAGCCAGACCGTCCCGGTTCCAGCCCGAGGCGAAGTACTGGTTGACACCCTGCCATTGTTTGTCTTTGAAATGCTTGAGCACCCGCAGGACGGTGTAGCCGCGCAGACTGGAAAAGCAGCTCACCCGCACCGGGATGCCGCAGACGGCAAGACTTTCGGCGAGGATGGAACCCTGCGCCGCGATGACCTCCTGACAGTGCAGGCGGGAAGCAGAACCGTCCAGCAGAAGGTCAACGGTGAAGGACGGGTGGTTCTCTTCGTCGGCACAGCGGAAGACGCGGTCATCGTCCAGACGATGCGCCGCCAGACCCGCTCCGGGTCGAGATTGCCGCTGCGGGCCACCCGCGCGTTGGGCTGCTGGTGGACGAGGATGCAGTTCCGTATCTGCTCGGTCAGCCGCAGCACGACGCTGCGGTGGAGCTCCCGGTTCTTGGCGTAGTAGGCGTTCCGGTTCCGGTCGGCTTGGGCTGGGCCTGTTCGGCGAGGTGCTTCGCCTCGGGGGTGGGGGCTTGTTCCGGGCTGGGGACGCCGGAGGCAAACCAGAGGTGACAGCCCAGATGCTCCCCGGTGCAAAGCTCCTGCTCGGCCTTCCGCAGCCGTTCGGGCGGGTAGAGCGACCGCCCGAAGCAGCTTTCGATGTAAGCGCGGTCTTCCTCGGCGCGCTGCCGCAGTGTAATGTGGGCCAGCCGCTTGTCGGCAGTCGGCCCGCCGCCCGCCTGTGTCGCATCCACTGCCGAGTGCTCCACCGTCACGCGGTCGGTCTTGATCATCTGGGTAGGCAGGGTCTTGGTGGCAAGGGAGGCCAGAAGCCCTTCCAGATGCAGGTGCAGTGCGGGTTTTCTGCACCGTGCCGTCAAAGAGGGCAAATTTAGCGTAAAAGGCCAGCAGTGCATCTGGCTTTCAGCTCCTCGGGTGCGGGCGGTGTTTGTCCGGGGCAAGGCCGCCGCCAAGCGGCTTTCGTAGGGGTCATCACCGGCGGGCGCCTGTACCCGCCGCCAGCGCGCGGCCTGCATGGAGTAGACCAGCTGGTTCTTCGCCATCCACTCCTGCCGCGAGAGCTTGTACTGGATGCCGAAAAAATAGTCGGCGTGGGCGCGGCGCAGCTCGGCCAGCACCGGGCGGCGGGGCAGCTCCAGCGCGTAGGCCGCGCTTTCGAGGTACAGCCAGGTCAGGTCGTCCAGCAGGGCTTTCGGACGTCGCCGTCCCAGGTATTGAACAGCCCCCGCACAAGGTCGTCGCCGTAATATTTGTGCACCAGCCCCACGATGCAGTTCATGTAAAAATCGATGGTGCCGTCGGTGTTGCGGGCGAGGAACAGCGGCTCAAAGCCGTAAGCTCCTGCCGCTGCCCACACCTGATTGGCGGCCCGCCGCTCCTCCGCGGTGTAGCTCTGCGCTTCCATAGGGCGGCCCCTCAGTTGAAGAGCTTGGCGGCGGTGAGCTGGGCCGGGATGCGGGCGGCAATGGCATCCCGGATGAGGCCCTGTTCGTAGGAGTCGAAGGCTTTGTTGGTGATGCCCATGTCCAGCGCAGCCCCGGCTGCGACGCCCCGGCGCATCAGGCGCAGGGCATCCAGCATACCGCGCAGGTCGAGAGCCTTGGTGGAGATCTCTGCGCTGTCGCACTTTTTCTGCAAATCGAGGAAAAGCTGGGCAAACTGATGGACGTACTTGCCCGTCAGATCCGGGAACTGGGCCCGGAGCAGCTTTTCGAGGTTCTCCTCGGTGATGGTGGGCATCTGAATGACGACGAAGCGGGAGGTGAGCGCCTCGTTCAGCTCGCGGGTGCCGGCGTAGCCGTAGTTCATGGTGGCGATGAAACGGGTCTCCTCGGCCAGCGGGATGCGCTCGTAGCCGGGCACATCGATGGCGCGGCGGAAATCCAGCGTCGCGTGCAGTACAGCAAGCGCCTCATTTTTTGCCATGTTGATCTCATCGAGCACGCCGAAGCCGCCGCACTGAGCACAGCGGTAGACCGGGCCGGGCCGGAATTTGACGGCACCGCCCTCAAAGGTGTCCATGCCGATGAGGCTGGCGGCGTCCATGTTCACATGGAACGAGATATCCCAGGCCGGGCGGCCAAAGGCGGTGGCCAGATTCTCCGCCAGCACGTTCTTGCCGGTGGCCTTGCTGCCGGCGAGAAGCAGGTTCTCCCCGCACAGCAGTGCGGCCAGTGCCTGCTCCCAGACGTCTTTTCCATAGTAAGTAAAGGCCGACTGCGGGATACACGGGGGCCAAAGCCTCGGTCAGCGGGTGGGTGGCGCGGATATTCATTGACAGCCAGCAGCAGATCGGGGCTGACGCCCTCCTGCCGTAAATTTTCCATCAGAGTGGAAGTTGTGACCATTTCGGAAACATCTCCTTGCGGTTGGCTTTGCCAAACCGATTTTTCAGCCTTATCATAGCACAAATGCGGATGGTTTGGTAGGGGAGAACGGACAAGATGCGGCAAAGAAAAAAAGAAACTGATTTGCATTTGCAGAGCCGCCTTGCTACAATAAGAAAAAAACGAAAGGGGCGCACTGCCATGAAACAAGACCGCCGCCGCTGGAAGGTCTGCTTTGAAACGAACTATTGGGGAACCCAAAAGGGAACCGACCCCGGCGAGGAACTGTGCCTTGACCGGGAATTTGAATGGAACGGCCATCGGTGGCAGATCCCGGCCCTTTACCGGTGCAGACAGGGATTGGTCGTGGACTTTGCCATGGAGGTGCCGCAGGAAGAGCTTCGGGCTTTCATGAAAAAATGGGGCATTGCGGAAGACGGCGAATGCACCCGCACCCTGACCAGAGCCGAGGAACGCCAGATGGAGCAGGAAAATCCGCTGGATGGGGGATTTTGTGCAGAGCTGGTGCTGAACGGGATGCGCCTGCGCCCAAGCGACGGCTGTGGGGGTAGGGTATCTTCCGGGGGATGCTGCCGGGAACGATGAGGTGAACTGCAAAGTAATACGTGCACCGGAACGAAGTACAACA
>VOFJ01003886.1_pt1 | contig 12979 bp, 16 predicted proteins | sample 5384081 | NCBI WGS metagenome assembly VOFJ01 (sample SAMN12384729, study PRJNA508395) | human gut metagenome | isolation source: healthy gut I | host: Homo sapiens
TTCGAGGATGAATTCCGGGCGAACGTCGTCTCCAGCACCCTGCGGCTCTTGCCCGCACCGGCGCGGCCCATCCAGATCTGTAATTCCATCCCGCATCCCTCGTTTCCCGTGATCTTTTGGTCACGCCGCCATCACGCCCTGCGCTGCGGCAGCCTTCGCTGTCTATACGCTGATTATACCGTATCCACTGTCCAAAGAAAAGGACATTCCTCTGTGCTGCGAAAAAAAAGCGCGCCCCTGACCGCTCCGCACCTGTGCGGAGCCTGTCAAAGACACACTCTTTCGATTCACTTTTCGCCGCGGAGCTGCTGCCGCAGCCGGTCGCGGTTCTCCTCCGTCACGGTAACGACCCGTACCCGCGGGTGCGCCGCCACACGGCCCAGGAATTCGCTGTCCGCCTGCTGCAAAACGCCGTACACCGGCTTATCGCCGTCCAGCGCTGCCAGCACCGCCTTCTGGAATTCCAGTGCCGCCGCCTCCGATGGTCCCAGCTCGTCCATAACGATCACGTCGCAGTCCGCCGCGTCCGCCAGCGCTGCGGGCCCCAACCGGTCGAACAGATCCGTCCGCCGCTCCCCGCAGAGACACACCAGATTCTCCGGCGACGGCTGCTGGCCCTCCGCCGCCCGCAGCAGGTGGATGGAGGGCCTCTCAAAGATGCCCGTTATTCGACGGGTGAAAAAGCCACCCAGCCGCTTCCCTTCCAGCACGGCTCGCAGCAGCGTGGACTTGCCCACGCCCTTCCGGCCCATCAGGAACAGATGCTCAGTGCATGGGACAGCCATGGTGGACCTCCCCGTTGGCCTCGCGGCGCTCTGCCCGCACCAGGATCATCTCACCGGCGATGGACACGGCGATCTCCTCCGGCGTCACGGCTTTGATGGCGGTGCCGATAGGCGTATGCACAAAGGCGATGGCCTCATCGGAGATGCCTGCGTCCCGCAGCCTGGTTGACAAAGGCCGTCTTTTTTGCGGGAGCCGATGACGCCCACGTAGGCCGTCTTGTGCTGCAGCACCTGCACCTGCGACTGGAAATCGTACTCGTGGCCGTTGGTCATGATAACCACATAGTCCTCCGGCTCCACAGTGAGGTAGTCGCGGATGCGGGTGAAGTCGCCGCAGACGACCTGGTCCGCCTGGGGAAACCGCTCCCGCGTGGCGAACTGGGGGCGGTCGTCAAAAACCACCGGCCTAAACCCCACACTGCTCAGCAGCGGCACCAGTGCCTTGGAGATGTGCCCCGCGCCAAAGATCAACGCCCGCTCTCCGATGGGCAGCTGCATTGTAAAGCATTTTGCCTTAACAGTATTTTCATCCATCAGATAGGGCATGGTCCCGTCCAGCGGCTGCACCAACCAGCCCACCGTGCGGGTACTGACCCGCCGCAGCACCTCCGCCGCCAGTGTATCCCACGCCCTATCGCCGCAGGGAATACGGCGGAAGTAGACGGTCACATCGCCGCCGCAGACCATACCGGTGCTCTGCTCGCTGCCATCGCGGCGCAGCCGGAACTCCCGCGTCATGCTGTCGGTACCGTCAGCCAGCATCTCCCGGGCGATGGCAATGGACCGCCCCTCCACGGCGCCGCCGCCGATGGTACCGGCCAGCAGACCGTTGCGGCCCACCAGCATCTGGCTGCCCGCACCTCGGGGCGCGGATCCGTCGTCCCAGATGATGGTGGCCAGCACCGCGTCCTGTCCCTTCTCCCGCTGGTACACCAGCGTCTGAAAAATGGTATTCATCGTGTTTACCTCCTGCCGCACCAGCGGCTATTCACAGACACCCTGCGGCGCAAAGCCGCAGGGCGTCCTTTGTTTGCAATGGTTTCCGATCAGGCCGCCTGATCCGCCGCAGATGCTGCGGGGATAGAGTTGGCCACCAGCGCATCGTACTGCGCCTGGGTCAGGTCGCAGTGGTAGAACAGCTCGAAATAGGTGCTGACCTCGGTATAGAGATCATAATCCGCCGCCTCGGGATACAGGACCTTGGCCATCCACGTCATACCCAGCAGGCGCTGGACGCTGGGCGGGAATCCCATCCAGTTATAGGGGCCCATGGGGACCTCATAGTATTGCCGCTCTGGATGGCGGAGATGGTCTGCCAGTTCTCATTGCCGGCCACGGTGTCGTAGATGCTGCCCGGGGCAAACAGGATCACATCGGGGTTCCAGTTGAGGATCTGTTCCATGTCCACCTCGTTGCCGGTTCCCTTGCTGGAGGGCTCGTCCACCACAGCCAGATTGTTGCTGAGCAGGTCGATGACTTCGGCATGGAAGGAGCCCTGTGCGATGACGTTAAGTCCTTCATCTCCATTGATGTAAAGGAGATTTACTTTATCCACGCTGTCGGCAATGGATACAATGCGGTCATAGGCGAAGCGGCAGTAGTCCGCCCGCCCCTGCGCCTCGTTGGGCATTGCCAGGAGGTCTCCCAGCATGGCGTATGTATCATCCATAGAGGCAAGGTAGGCATCGATGTGGACAAAGGGAATGCCGGTCTGCTCCTGCAGGTCATCCATATCCTCCACAATACTGCCCTTGGGCTCGCCAACATCGATGACCACGTCCGGTGCAGCGGCCAGCAGCGTCTCAAGATTCAGCTCACCTTTTCCACCATAAAGCTGGCCAAAAATCGGCAGATTGTAGTATTTCTTATCCAAAAACTCCGCAGCGCTTTCGTCCCACGCATTGGCGATACCCACCAGCTTATCCGGTGCCATGGCGAAAACCACGATCTGGGCCAGAGGGCCGGAAACAGCAATTTTTTCCACATTCACAGGTACTGTGACCTCGCGGCCGCAGGAGTCCGTGAAATACCCGCGTGGTGCCATCTGCGGCGGTGTTCTGGCTGTTGTCACCGGTATTCTCCGCAGGCTTTGCACCGCAGGCAAACAGCGAGAACGACATCACCAGTGCCAGCAGCAGCGCCATCCATCTTTTTCCATTCATTGACAAATTTCCTCCTCATTTTCTTCCTTTTTTACTTCCGGTTTATTTCCGTTTTCCTTCCTGATTTGCTTCATGAGGAAGTTTCTCAGGAATTTTTGACGTTTGAAAGACAAATATCCCGCACGGCGAACTACCGGTATGTGCCAGGGAAACGCTGCATCGCCGGTGGGCTCCAGCTTCTCCCGTAGGAAGCCATCCGTGATAAGGGACGCATCATCGCGGCGGCGGTACGTCTCGAAAAAAAGACGAGCCTCCTCCCAGTCGCGGAAGGGCTGGTCAAAGCGATAGGCCGTCCGCTTCAGCTCATAGGGGATGTTCAGCTCCGTCAGCCGCGCTTCCGCAGCTGCCACGCCGTGACTCTCTTCCAAGGGCTGCTTTGTCACGGTAAAACGATGGTCCCTATGGTCGCGCTTGACGGCGATGACCGTGCCGCGGCACCGGGATCTGGCCACGGACAGTATTTCGTCCATGCTGCCAAAGAAGCAGAACACCATGGCGTCGTAGGGTTCGGCGGGACGGTCAGTGAAAATATCTGTACATAGCGGCGTCACGTTTTCAATGTGCCGCGCAGCCAGCTCCTCTTTCAGCACCGAGAGGGCCTGGGCATCGCAGTCCGCCGCCGTCACATGGCGGACATGGGGCGCCAGCGCCAGCGAGAGAAATCCCAGACCGCAGCCTGCGTCGCAGACACGATCTTGCGGCGACAGATACGGCAGCAGCTCCGCCGTCAGGCGGCGGTGGAAATCCGTCTGGCGTCCGGCATCCGCCATGTAGCGAATCATGTCATCCGTCCAGCGGAACACGGTCCTCTCCTCCTTTCGGCACGATGGAGGGGCCGTAGGCCGTGTCCAACAGAGCCGCGTCCACGCCGTAGAGACGGCGGAGCAATTCTGCTGTCAAAACCTCCTTTGTTGCACCAAACGCGGCTACCGCGCCGCCGGACAGGGCCAGCACACGGTCGGAAAAGCGCAGAGCGTGCTGGGGATCGTGGGTAGAGAGCACCACCGTGTAGCCCTGACGGGACAGATCATGGACGCAGCGCAGCACACGAAGCTGGTTGCCGTAGTCCAGCGAGGACGTGGGTTCGTCCATCACCAGAATGTCCGCCTGCTGACACAGAGCACGGGCGATCAGCACCAGCTGCTGCTCGCCGCCGGACAGCTCCGCAAAATTACGGTAGGTCAGATGCACTACACCCAACTGCTCCAGAGTGGCCAAAGCCTGCTGCTCCTGCTGGGCGGAGGGGGAGCGGAACGGCGAGAGCTGGCGGGTCAGGCCCATCAGCACCGTGTCCAGCACGGAATAACCAAAGGTAGGGCGGTGTATCTGGGGGATGTAGGCGATGTGGGCGGCCAGCGTCCGCTGGTCAAAGTACGGGCATCCCGCCCGTCCAGCAGGATGGCACCGCCATAGTCCGGCAGACCGCCCAGAATGCAGCGGAACAGGGTACTTTTCCCCGCGCCGTTGGGGCCCAGCACCGACAAAAGCTCTCCCTGCCGGGCCGCGAAAGAGATGTTCCGCAGCGCCGTATGGCCGCCGCGATATGTATAGGTAAGCTCCTTTACAGTCAGCTTCACAGGCGGTCCTCCCCCTTTACCATGAGATAGACAAAGAAGGGTGCGCCCACAAAGGCCGTCAGGATACCGATGGGGATCTCCACCGCCGTCAGGCAGCGGGCCAGATCGTCCACCAGCAGCAGAAACCCTGCGCCGAACACCATGGACATGGGCAGAAGATACCGGCAGTCGTTGCCCACGATGCGGCGGCTCAGGTGCGGGATCACGAGTCCCACCCAGCCGATCATGCCGCTGATGGAGACGCTGGCCGCGGTGAGCACCGTGGCACAGAGGATCACCGCCAGACGGATCCGGTCGGTATTGACGCCCATGGAGCGGGCCTCGTCCGGTGACAAGGTCAGCAGATTCATGCGCCAGCGCAGCAGCAGAAGGGGCACCAAGCCAACCGCCATGCAGGCGGCAGCGAAGCCCACTGTTTTCAGCCGCGTGCCGGACAGGCTGCCCATGAGCCAATAGGTGATCTGAGGCAGTTGATTGGCGGGGTCGGCCACCAGCTTAATGTAGGAGGTGCCGGCGGAGAACAGCGAGCCCACCATGATGCCGGCCAACAGGATGCTCACTACCCTGCCGCCCCTGGTACGGCTGCCGATGAGGTAGACCAGCACCACCATCAGCAGGCTGAAGCAAAAGGCGAAAATCGTGGTCATGACGCTGCCCTGTCCCAGCAGGATGGCCAGCGCCGCGCCGAAGCAGGCTCCCGAGGACGCGCCCAGCACGTCCGGGGCGGCCATGGGGTTCTGGAACACCGTCTGGTAACTTGCACCGGCGGCGGACAGGGCACAGCCCACCAGGCAGGCCATCAGGATGCGGGGCAGGCGGACGTTGTGGACGGCGATGGCCATGTTGTCCGTCCACGTCTGGGTGAGGGGGAACAGGCGGGACAGCAGGATGCGCACCACCTCGCCCAGCGGCACATCGTAGCGCCCCCAGACGAAGGACAGGAGGAACAGCGCCGCCAATGCCAGCGCCAGCAGGCACACGCGGCCCAGCGGCCGCTTCCGGTGCGTCGACATGGCGCCCCTCCTCTCCTGTAAAATACGTGCTCTATTTTACAGGATAACGGGGCAAAATGCAAGGAGCGATGTGCGGCATTGTCGGATAGTTGTGCGGTAAATCTATTTACCCAGCCACTGACGCAGCCGCTCCCACAGCTCCAGCGACCGGAATCGCAGGACATAGCCATCGCCGTCGCCGGTGATGAGAGACAGGTCATCCTCCGTCAGGCCGGCGCCCAGCGCGGTCCGGGACAGGTCGGACGCGGCGGCGGTACACAGGGGCGGGTACACCACGCACCACCAGTTGCGGCCCTCCCCCGCGCCGATCACTACCCTCAGGGCCAGGTAGCCGCCGGAGGGCAGGGCAAAGCCGTCGTATGCCTTGAGAGGAAACTCCGCTTCCTCCAGTGAGACGGAGACGGGATCGTCGCGGTGCTGCGCCGCCAGCTCCGCCGCGGCGGCATCCCCAATGGCGGGCAGGGCGTCCGTCAGGCGCCGGCGGGCATCGTTCATGTCGGCGGACTCCCGTAATATGGCCTCCGCACGGGTCAACACCGCATCGCGGACCTGAAGCTTCAGTGCCTGATCGGCGGCGTTATCGGAGTTGGCGATAACGTGAAGGCGGATCATTTTGGCCTGCAGGTCGTCCTGCCGGTGGAGGGACCAGGCTCCCCAGAGCAGTGCAGCGGCCAGCGCCAGCAGCAGTGCCAGCTCAAAGGTATGGAATTTACGCATAAAAACACCGTCCTATGTAGGAATTTTCCTGCATTTTGGACGGTGTTTTCGGATTTTATACAGGTTGGGCCGCAAATGTCATGGGCCAGCGCTCCCGCAGGGTCTCGGCGGCGGCGCGGGCGGTGTCCTCGCGGGCGAACAGGCCGAACACGGCGCTGCCGCTGCCGCTGAGCAGGGCGGCCAGTGCGCCGTGGACACGGAGGGCGCTTTCGATGTCCCATACGGCGCTGTCCTGTGGGACGGCGCGCTCGAAGCTGTTATAGAGTGCGGCGGCCACAGCGCGGATATCCCCCGCCGTCAGCGCGGCGGGCATGGCGTCGGGGTGGGGCGGCTCCGGCGGCAGGTCGTCCAGACAGCGGTACATGGCGGGGGTGGAGAAGCCCTCCGGCGGTTTGACGATGACGAACCAGCCATCCCGTAAGCGGGGCATGGGCGTCAGGCGCTCTCCCCTGCCCCGGGCCAGCGCGGTACCGCCGCGGATGAAGAACGGCACGTCGCTTCCCAGCGCCGCAGCCATGTGCTCCAGCTGGACGTCCGGCAGGGACGGCGCGTACAGGGTGCGCAGGGCCAGCAGTGTGGATGCAGCGTCGGTGCTGCCGCCGCCCAGTCCCGCCTGGGACGGGATACGCTTCCGGAGGTGCAGGTGCAGGTCCGGCACGGGCAGCTTCGTCTCTTCGAAAAACCTGCCGGCGGCGCGGAGCACCAGATTGGTGGCATCCGACGGGACGGCGGGGTCTGTGCAGGTCAGGGTCAGGCCGGCGCCGCCGTGCGTCAGGATCAGGGTATCGTACAGGCCCACGGCCTGCATGACGGTGGATACGTCGTGGTAGCCGTCGGGACGACGGTCGCCGACGGTCAGGGTGAGATTCACTTTCGCGGGGGCGTACAGGGTCAGTGGTTCCATAGCTCCTCCTGACAAAAAAGCGCCCGATGGGCGCTTTTTTGCGGTGTTACTTCACGATCTTGCGGGCTTCGATGTAATAGCGCTTGTCCTGGGCGTGGCCCATGGAGAAGGTCTTGCGGGGCAGCACGCCGTCGGCCATGACGGTCTTGAACAGCTGCTCCTTGCCCATGGCGGGCAGCAGGAAGCCCATGTTGCCGGGCTTGCCGCCCAGCTCGCGGGTCACGTCATCGCCGTGGATATAGTCCACCTCGCCGCCGTTGGCCTTCAGGTATGGATCGATGACGTTCTGGAGCGTGCCCACGGCCAGCTGGACCTTGGGGTCAGGGACGGTGATGAAGTGGCTCTCACCGTTCCAGACGAACTCGATGGTGTGGCCGTCGCCCTTGCCCTCGTAGGCGTTGGGATAGGCGGCGCGGAAGGCGTCCATGAACTTCTTGTGGTCTACGCCGAACAGCACGCGGTGGATGGGCTCGAACTGCAAAGCATCGTCGTGGTTGTTCACCACCTCCACCAGCGCGAAGCGGGAGGGCAGGGCCAGGTACTCCTCGGGGGTCTTGCCCTTCTTCTGCTCCTCGTAGCAGGCCTTGGCGGTGGCCAGAGAGTGGTTGCCGTCGCCCACGGCGAACAGCAGGGGAGCTACGCCGGAGACGCCGTACTTCTTCTGCATAGCCTCGTCGGTGGTCAGACCCTCCAGAGACGCGGCCACGGCGTCGATCTGCTTGTCGGACAGCTTGTAGCCGCGGATGTGGCCGCCGTTCTGCATCAGGTCGAAGTCGTAGAGCTTCTCCATGGCGGAGGCTGCGGCGGTCAGGGGCTCGATGACGGTCTTATCGGGGTCGTCGATCAGCAGCATCACATGGGGCAGCTCAATGGGGGCGTTGCGGCGGACGCGGGCACGGGGCGGGATACGATCCAGCACGGTGCCCTCGGTGGCGCGGATCAGGGCGCCGGAGCCGGGGGTGAAGTCGTAGGCGTCCAGATCCACCATGCCGATGAGGCCGTGGCGGATGCGGCCGTCGGACTGCTGGCGCTCGATGTAGATCAGGGAATCGGAGAGCGTCTCGAACACGCCGTCTGCCATGTACTTGCGCATGGCGGCGTTGATGTCCTCGATGTACTCGTCCACGTTGGGGGCCTTCAGGTTGGCCTCCGGCAGGATCAGCCGCAGGGTGGACGGGGCGTCGCCCACCTTCTCCTCCACCGCCCGCCAGTATTCCGGCTCAGAGGTGAACTGGTCGCAGGCCACCACGGCCCACTTGGTCATGTCCTGTCCCTTGGGCAGCAGGATGTCGGCGGGATAAAAGCCCAGCTTTTCAAATTTCTTGTTCATGGTGTTCCTCCTCTTTCATCAAAAGGTGCAGATGCATTTGTTCCTATCCGTCATACTACCAAAAATCACCGGTGTTTGCAATCGATTTTCAAAATTTTTCAGGCAGGCTGACAAATTTTTGCGTATAGTCCGATGCGGCGCGGGGAGACTATGAGAGAAAGCAGTCTTGACACAAGGAGGGACTCTCATGAAGATCGTAGACCGCATTGCGCTGGTACTGGTCATCATCGGCGCGCTGAACTGGGGAGGCGTGGGGCTTTTCAGCTTCGACTGCGTGGCCTTCCTGTTCGGCGGGCAGACCGGCGCCGTCAGCCGCATCATCTATACGCTGGTGGGCATCGCCGGACTGTGGTGCATCACCCCTGCTGTTCCGCGAGGATGGGACGGAGAACACATAAACACAGAAAAAGACCGCCGAGAGGCGGTCTTTTTCTGTGTTTATCGCTTAGTTATCATTATGGACAAAACATGCTGCGGTGCGGTACAAGTGGAGAACGGTTTTCCTTTCTGGGCCGCCGCGGCAGAAAAAACACGCCTTGCCAATCGATGGTACTGTATTGCTTTATTATCTGTTGTACTTTTTCTTTCGGCTTACAACCGTTGTGCCGATAACAGCACCGCCGCTGATGAACAGAAGTGCGCTCCACAAAACGGGATTGCTGCTGTCACCGGTATTTGACGAGGCAGTATTTCCGGGCTTGTCGGGGTGGTCGCTCGGCTTCACCGTAGAACCCTTTGCGGGAATTGCAACAGCGGCCTTCTTATAGCCGCAGACGGTGCATTCCTCGTGTTTGGAGCCTTTCCTGGTTGCGGTGGCTTCCTTATCGATCACCCACTTGAAGCTATGCGCCGCCGTGTCCTTCCTGTCACCGCAGGGGCATTCATGCCAATGGTTATCTGCGTCTGACTTCCAGGCCGTTCCATGGTTATGGATATGCGGAATACTCTTGTATGTTACAATAACGGTCTTGTCGGCGTCCATGATAACTTCCAGCATATTGGAGCGCACCTCTGCTTTAACACCATTCACCGTAACAGTGTCAATTTGATAGCCGCTATCGGGAGTAAAAACAACTGTTTCATGCGATCCGGCCGCCAGCCCTGCTTTACTTGCAGAAATCGTTCCATGCCCGCCATTCACCTGTGTTGTCAGGTTATAGGTCGTCTCGATCTTCTGCGTTTTCGTCACATTAGAGGGAATGATATAGTTGCCCTCTCCGACAGTGATCCTCAGCATTGCGGAGGCAAGCAGCACATCACCTACTCTGAACTCGGAGTGGGGCAGACGATATGTCACACTGATGCTTTCCCCGTTGAAACTGCCGGGATTTCCTGCAAGGCGGACATCCTGATCAATCGTAAGGACATATTCAGCCTCACCGCCTGATCGTTCAATCATGCTTTCCATGCTTTCAGACATATCATACGTTACGGTATATGTCACGGGATAGTGTTCACCGGTTTTATTTCTCTCAATGGTTTCAGGCCCTTGTATGACCAGTTCACCGTGGTCCTGTGAGGGTTGGACAACGGCTACAGCATAGCCGTTTCCAGACACATCCGGAAGCGTGACGTCTATATCTCCTGTGTTTGTATCTCCTGTGTTTGTCTTCCGAGCTGCATAAACCTGCGCCTCCGAAGCATCGAGAACCTTTCCGGTTTCATCCACCGGCAAGGACAGCACATAAACCGGCAGATCGTTCAGTGTCAGGCCGCCCACCGTTAGTTAGCTGCGCCGTCGCGCTGAACCCAGAAGGTGGCCAACGGATCATTCCAGCCCATGCTCTTTGAAGCATCGGTTAGAGCGGTTACATTTGCAGCACTGGTGTTCCCCAGCCTGATATCAAGGCTGCTGTCATCCGGGGTGACGGTCTTACTGTCAGTCTGGAAATAAACTGCCTGATCTCCAACAGCCGCCTCACGGGAGATATAGAGGTAACGATCGCACTTTCCATAGTCTTTACCGGTGACAGCCAAATCATTTGATATGCCGCCTGTGATCTGATATTCGTCATCGACGGTGACCTGCATGAGATTGTTGTCTGATGGTACCGGCATTCAGCTCGATCTTCGGCACCGTGCCGCCATAATCACTGGCATCAAAGCAGATACCGCCGCCAAAGGCTGTTGCGGCGTTGTTCTCGATCGCGCCGCCATTCATAATGAATTGGCCGCCTCTGCGGACAAATACGCCGCCGCCGATCCGGACAGCTTCGCCTTTTGCACTGTTTGTACCGGAAATGTTGCCGGAGATCGTACCGCCGTTCATTGTGAAGACGCCTTTGGATATCATGGCTCCGCCGCCTGTTTGCTCGGCTTTGTTGTTGCAGATCTCAGCACCCTCATACATGGCTGCGTTGTGGTTTCCGCCATTATTGGACAGTACCACACCGCCGCCGCGATCCGTAGAAATATTACCGTTGATTTTTCCGTAAATATCTAAGTGCTCATCCGTTCCATTGATATAAACCGCGCCATAGTACGCGCGATTATTGAGAATCCTTCCGTTTTCTCCAATTGTCACCGCTGTGCCGCCGTCGGTTTGCACGATATGGTTGCCTGTGGCATACACATTGCTGATTTCACCGTCAATCACGACGGTGCAGTTTTGTGCAAAGATGACATTGCCGTTTAGACTGGGGCAATCCGTGATTTTGGAGCCGTTTTCCATTTTGAAGGATTTGGCACCACCCGCACAGTAGATCATGCTGCCGCTGGAGAGATTCTTAATCAGCGCGGTGGAGGTCAGCGTTCCCTCCGCGTTGTTGCGCAGATGAATTGCGATGCCGCTATTCGACTGCCACATTGCGCTCTTGTTTGCAGCAATACTGCTGATGGCGCCGCCGATCTCGACCTTACAGCCGTCTGCATAAACCCCGCGGCCGTCAATGTTCTGGATCTTCGAGCCTTCCTTCATCACGAGTGTACCGCCCTGAAGCCAGATCGCACCCGCCGGACCGACTGAGCCTGCCGCAGAGTCTTTTGTTCTCGTATAGCCAGTTATGGTATCCTCTATCACACTGCCGCTTTCCATGACGATTTTTGCCTGGTCGGTGGCGCGTACAGCGGACATGCCGCCAAAGTTGCGCAGCACAGCACCACTGCCCAGTGTCACGGTGCAGGGCACAGTGGCGTTGGAGGCAATGATCGCGTCCTGCACAAAAATCGTATTATCCTCGTTGCCGTCACCGCTGACAGCCTGTGCGAATACAGTACCCTCGTGCATCCCTGCATCGTCCAGAATGACGTTGGAAAGAGTCAGGCCGACAGAAAGACTGAACCTCGATCATGGCGGGATTATACCAGCTGCGGGCTGTGTCACTTTGCAGGTTAAAATCAGCGCTGCGTGTAACGGTGTAAGGACCGCCTTCTCCACTGGTGATCGTAAGACTCTTATCATAAAAACGAGCACACTGATCCATGGTCAGGTCGCTCATGACATAGATCGCTGCACCGTCAGCCGCGGCATCGACCGCCTTAGCCAGTGTGGCGAAAGGGAGTTCTTTTGTGCCGGTATTCTTTTCGTCGTTACCGGTGCTGCTGACATAGATCTCCGCAGCATCATTCTGTGCGGCCGGATCCGCTTCCCCCGGCGCATTTTTCTGTTCTCCATATTCGGACAACAGCTCCTCGTTGACGGTTTGTTCCTCCAATTCGGAAGTCGGAGCCTCTTCCACCGACTCAGGGGTATTACCCAACTCCATCGCAAAAGCGGCAGCAGGCAGTAACCCCATCACCAACGCAGAGCAGAGTAAGACACTTAACAACAATTTCCGCATAAAACATTCCCCTTTCTATTTCTTGTTTTGTGTTCCGTTGTAATTGCAAGCGTCCGATGAATCGAAAATCATAATTTGGCAATCGTCTAACTTTTATAGGAACATCCGCTTGTCCATCGCCGTTATCAAGTCCTCCCCCTGTTATTATTTTGCGGCACAAATGGTACAAAGCTCCTTTCCCCGCAAGTGCATAATTTTAGTATGGCATATTTTTATCAACTTTTCAACCGATTTTTTGAAATTTCGTCCCAAACACAAAAAATCCGTCTGCCGCAGCAGCCGAAAAAGAGGCTCATGGAAAGCCTTGTATCAGGTTCTTTTTAAACCGCAAACATTGCGGGAGAAGGTAATTGCACCTTCTCCCACATTTTGGCAATTGTGCTGTTCTTCTTCGCTGTCCGCCAGAAAGCTGATAGGGCCGCGGGGAGAGGACGGGGTTGCTTTTTGCGGCGCGTGTGGTAGGATAAGAAAAAACAAGAGAGGAGTTGAGAGGATGAACCTGATTTCCTGCTGAACTACGGCACGACATTCTATCGGGCGGCATGACCGTCCTGTTCGTTGTGCCTTTCGCGGGAAATTGGCGTATCTCTCAGCTCTGTGCGTGGTCATAGCCTGCCTATCGGCGGGTGTGGTGTGCGTTTTTGGCTGTGGGAGCTGTTTCCCGCAGCCATTTTTTTTTCGTATAGGAGGCATGACCATGTCTATTATTAAA
>VOFJ01000682.1_pt1 | contig 12978 bp, 27 predicted proteins | sample 5384081 | NCBI WGS metagenome assembly VOFJ01 (sample SAMN12384729, study PRJNA508395) | human gut metagenome | isolation source: healthy gut I | host: Homo sapiens
TTGTTTTATTATACTCTTAAATAATAATACAAACAAGACCTCCATTGCTGTCATTTACAATCTTTTTTGCAGCGTATCCTGCAGCTTCACCTGGCTTTTCTTCATTAATTTTTACAAGCTTACTCTGAATCCCATCTATCACTAATTCTTCTACGGATTTTTCCGAAAATATTTGTTGCCCAGACACCTTCTTCTGTCTGGCTTTTCTGCTTTAATATATTGTACCAGATCTTCCGCCTGTTTTTCACTCCCAACAATCGAGCAACTCAGCTGCAATATTTGCCCTGATCATATGAATAGAAGGTGCCTCTGAATGGATTTTCACACCAAATTTATTTCCCTGCTTTTATGATTGTTGGTTCATCCAACACGATTTCGTCTCGTTTTGGACTGACAACTCCATAACCACTTGTTTCACATCCAAATAAATCTTTTTATCTGAACATATTCTTCTTTCATTGCGGATAAAGATTTTTAAAACAGATATCAATTCATATTCTTTCCCTGGATAGATGTACCCGTCAGTTCACTCAATACTTGATAATAATATTGCATGTCAAACTCTAACTGAACACAGACCTTCCCTGTATCCATCTCGATCTTATCCCGCGAACTTTCTCTTCTATGTAGGGACTGTCTGTTTTTTCTTCTATTAATCCGGCACTTCTGATATCCACAAGTTCATCTAAAATTTTTTTTCACTACTTTCAAAAGATCTTGTTTGATTACATGCTCCCTCGACAACATTTCTACCCATTTGGGAATAAAAAATTCAACCTCCGATATTGAAATTCATATAAAAAGCTGTTGAATCATCTGATTAATATCTTCCATTTTTAATTGTTCGCAGTTCACAGTAATCACGGTTGTCTTATACTTTTTTCTCAAGCTCCTGCTTCAAACCCTGTGCTTCCTCAGAATACGGTTTTTACAATTTAGCACAATTAAAAATGGTTTTCCTATACTTTTTCAATTCTTGTATCGTCTGTTCTTCTGCTGCCACATAATAATTTTGTCTTGGAATTTCTCCGATACTTCCATCTGTTGTGACAACCAGACCTATCGTTGAATGATCGCGTATCACTTTCTGCGTCCCTATTGCTGCTGCTTTGTAAACGGAATTTCTGTATCAAACCATGGTGTCTTCACCTGTCGTTCAACATCATGTTCAATATGTCCGATTGCTCCATCTACCATAAATCCAACACAATCAATCAGTCTTACTTTTATATTTACATCCTCTCCCAGCTTTAATTGTGCCGCATCTTTTGGAACAAACTTCGGCTCTGTTGTCATAATCGTAGTTCCCGATTGCCTGAGGAAGTTCATCTTGTGTCCTCTTCCTTTCATGCTCATTTAAGATTCGGCAAAATCAAAAGCTCCCAAAACGCTTCTGATGAACGTTGACTTGCCTGTCCGAACCGGCCCCAACAACTCCGATGTAGATTTCTCCGTTTGTCCGTGCTTTGCATATCTTTGTATAACTGAAATGAATCCATAAAAAATACCCCCTTGTTCTGCTGATACCAATGTATGCAGACCAAGAGGGGTTTATACGTTTGTTTTCTTTTAATCCAAACTCAATATTCTATTATACTTCATCCGGCCATGGCAGTGATGCATGTTCGTTTTTAGATTCTCTGAGCATCAACTCATTTACTGCATCACGCGCTTTCTTACCTTCAAACAAAATCTGATTGACCGCTGTTACGATTGGCATAGACACATCATATTTTTCTGCAAGCCTTGCTGCTGCTTTTTGCAGAATAAACGCCTTCTACTACCATTTGAACTTCATCCATTGCCTCTTGCATGGATTTTCCCTGTCCCATAAGATATCCGGCTTTACGGTTACGGCTGTGTACACTTGCACAGGTTACAATTAAATCTCCAATTCCTGTAAGCCCTGTAAATGTTTCCAGTTTTTCCACCCATCTTCATACCAAGTCTTGCAATCTCTGCGATTCCACGTGTGATAAGTGCGGCTTTTGTATTGTCTCCATAACCCAGTCCGTCAGCCATGCCGGCTGCCAGTGCAATTACATTCTTAAGTGAACCGCCAAGCTCGATTCCTAAAATATCCGGGCTGATATAAACACGAAATACCGGACTGATAAAAAGCCTTCTGAAGATATTCTGCTGTCTTCTTTGTCTTTGCTCCAATCACGCATGTCGTTGGTAATTTTCAACTTCCTCTGCATGACTTGGTCCTGAAAGCACTGCCACATCTGCCTGAGGGAATCTCTTCCTCTATCTGTTGAGACAATGTCTTCAATGTACTCTCTTCAATACCTTTTGCAACATCTACGATTTTCTGCCCCTCTGCAACATACGGGCACATCTTCTTTGCCGTTGCTCTCTTGTAAATGGAGATGGTACTGCCAATACAAAGAAAATCTTTTCCTTCAATTGCTTCCTGAAGATTTCCTGTGATCACCATCTTATCGGACAACTTCACTCCCGGCAATTTTTAGCATGTTCACGCTGCTCATTCAACATCTTCACCTCTTCCGGATCGATCGACCAGATTGTCACCTGATGCCCATTGTCATCCAAAAGTACCGATAATGCTGTACCCCAGCTTCCTGCTCCGATTCCTTACGTTTGCCACATCAAACACCCCTTTCTCTTGAACCGAATCTATTTTCTGTTCCGGCTATCGGACGTTTGATATTTCTTTTTTAATAAACCATGCAAGCACCGTACGTGCCATAATACGCAAACACACTTACATAAGTCTCAATACGATAATTTAAGCTCATTCCAAGACCGCCCATCTCTCCGTAAAAAGAATGATTTCCATAAAAAATGTCGTTGCCGCCAATAAGAGAGCACAAGCGACACATAGCGTGTTAAAATTGATGCGATCAAAAAAACATGCCAGTGGAATCGGTACCAAAACCGGATGCGTTGCAACTACCAGTCCCTGCCAGTACAGCAATTCCTTTTCCACCTTTAAACTTCAAAATAAAACGGGAAATTATGACCCCAGGGGTTGCGCACCTACCCCTGCGTACATTGCCAGCATCGGTGCATACGCTGTGTCACGGTAAATATATCGCGTAAGACATATCGCTAATACGCATTTCAGCACATCTCCTGCAAATGTACACAAACCGGCTTTCCATCCCATTACACGAACTGCATTTGTTGAGCCGGCGTTTCCGCTGCCTGCTGTCTGATATCAATATGATGCAGTTTTCCAACAATATAACCTGTCTGAAACAAGCCAAAAATATATCCAATTACTAAACAGATAATACGTTCCATCTTCTACTGATCCTTTTCCTTTTCTCTCACGGATGAAGAACTTCAGTGAAGTTCCTCTGAATCAAAAAAGCTTCTCGAATCTTTGTTTTCCAAATATCTTGTATAGGAGAAATGCATCAGCTCCTTGTCATTTACAAAGAATTAACAAATGTCGGTGGCTTAACAGCAACCTGTGTAATATAATAGAGTTTAGACGTTTTCCCTTATCTGAAGGTGGTTGCTGTAATGCAACAGCCTCTGTCATAATTTCATTAAAAACACCTGTTTCAACGCTCATTGCATGATTCTCAATAACAAAATCAATCATATCATAAAATTTATTCAAACGCTGTCCTGTCTTGGCAGAAACAAACATAATTTCTGCATATGGCATAAATGACAATACCTGACGGATCTTATTCTCATATTCACGCATTGTCTTGTCATTTTTTCTCAATGGCATCCCATTTATTCACTGCAATGATAATTCCTTTGCCTCTGTCATGGGCAATTCCAGCAATCTTGGCATCCTGCTCGGTTACTCCTTCTGTTGCATCGATCACCATCAAGACCACATCTGCACGCTCCACTGCTGTTACTGCCCGGATGATACTGTAACGCTCTAATTCTTCTTTTTATCTTATTCTTACGGCGAAGTCCCGCTGTATCCAATAAAAACATATTCCTTGTCATTATTTGATTGCTGTGTCAATGGCATCTCTTGTCGTACCTGCAATATTAGATACAATCACGCGGTTTCTCCCAACAATTTATTAATGATCGAAGATTTTCCTACGTTTGGTTTCCCTACGATGGCAATACCAGGGTCTTCATCTCTCTTCTTCTCCTGCACCTTCCGGCAAAATGTGAAATCACAACATCGAGCATATCTCCCAATCAAGTCTGGATGCAGCCGAAATTGGGTGGATCTCCGATTCAAGATTATAGAACTCGTACACATCTGCCATGTATTTATCAAAAATTATCTACTTTATTTACAACAAAAAAGTACGATTGGTTTTCCGGAACGACGAAGCATATCTGCAACTTTTGCATCTGAATCACCAAGTCCTTGTTTTTTACATCTGTAATAAAAATTATAACATCTGCAGTGTCTATGGCAATCTGCGCCTGTTCTCTCATTTGTGAGAGTATAATATCATTACTGTCCGGCTCAATGCCACCTGTGTCAATCATCGTAAATTCTTTATCCAACCAGGAAACATCCGCATAGATACGGTCTCTTGTCACTCCCGGCGTATCTTTTGACGATGGAGATCATCTCCCCTGCCAGTACGTTAAATAATGTAGACTTTCCTACGTTTGGTCTGCCTACAATAGCTACTACTGGTTTACTCATCTTTGTATCTACCTTTCTTATATTCTCTATTTATCAGTTACTTTTTTTATGTGTTTATTTTTTCCAATATTGCATCAAGCAAATCCTGACCGCTTGATTTTACAATATTCAACTTTACTTGTAAAGTTTTCTCTACATCATCTGTCGTATAATCATCCAAAAATACATCCTCATCTATACGCAGCATATTGCATGGGAGCAATAATCGATCTCCCTGCATCTGTTCTTTCATCTGGCTCATCAAATCCCTGTCCGGTAATCAGTCCGGACACCGTGATTAATTCACCAAAGAAATCATTTCTGATTGGGACAACATTTACATGAACATTCGGGAACTTGTCCTTCATCGCCTGTACAAGACGCAACAGATACGGATAAGCAAGACGCCCCGTTGCCATAGACATCACGCGTTCTTTTTGTCATCCCCCTTCTTCTTTCTCCAGTGCTTCCATGAACTCATCATGGAGCAGTCGAAGCATTCCAACTCCATTCTCAAGCTGAAGATATCCGTCATATTGTTCTTCATCCGGAAGCTCCCGCTCTGCAAGAATATACCATTCATCACTGGCGTGGATAAAATGAATTCCATATTCCGGATAAACCTCTCTCTCCATTTATAAATAATATCCAACACCTGATTCGCATCTTCCTTTGTAAATGGTTCGAGTGGCTCAAGTCCATCACGGTATTTGCTAAGTCCTACCGGAACGACAGAAACACTTCTTAAAAATGGCAGGTATTTTTGTCAGGTCGCGAATACTTCTCTCCAACTCTTCTCCGTCATTAAAGCCCTTACACAGTACAATCTGACCATTCATCTCAATGCCTGCCTGATATAAAATATCAACCTTCTTTAAAGCATCTCCTGCAAAACGATTGTGCAGTATCCTGCATCTAAGTTCCGGGTTGGTCGTCTGAAAGGAAATATTGATTGGCTCCAGATGGTACTTCACAATTCTTTGCATATCATGCTCGCTCATATTTTTGTAAGTGTCACATAATTTCCCTGCAAAAACGAGAGTCTGGAATCATCATCTTTTAAAATAAAGCGTCTCTCTCATTCCCGGAGGCATCTGATCGATAAAGCAGAAAATGCATTTATTATGACAGGAACGATATTCATCCATCAGTCCCTGTTCAAAATCCATTCCCAAATCTTCCAATTCTTCTTTTTCAATCTCTAATTCCCATTGTTCTCCATTTTCCTTCTCTATAAGCAGAACAACAAGCTCATCTTCCATGTAATAGCGATAATCAAAAAATGTCTTCGATTTCATTTTTCCATTCATCGTCAACAATCTATCCCTGGTTCGATTCCCATCTCTTCAGCAATACTGCCAGGGTGCACTGTGCTGATGACATGTTTATGTTTCATATAATTAAACCTCTTCATATCGACATAATCTCCGCAATATACCATGTTATTTTAACATAATCCGCAAATTTAGTAAAGATAAGGTTGAGTCACTTGAATTTCTATATAAAAAAATGATATAACGATATTGTATCTGTGTGTATGATGACGTATTCATACACCGCACAATCACGAAAATAATACTTAGGAGAAAATCATGTCAAACAATATTGAAGCATTGGAAAAAAACTTCTTCCTGCTGCACCGATGAAGCTGGTTGCAATGGAAAGCTGTAAGGACCTTGGTCAGAAGGTCAATGACTATCTTGTATCTTTTCGAAAGGACACCATTAACGAGATCACAAACTCTCCACTCTATGCAAATTACAAATCAAACAGCTATCTTGTAGATTGTAGTTGTCCACGTTTCGGAAGCGGAGAAGCGAAAGGTATTTTAAAAGAAACCATCCGCGGAACGGATCTGTTTATCATGACTGATGTCTGCAACTACAGCCAGACATATTCTGTAAATGGACATCTACTCAATCACATGTCTCCAGATGATCATTATCAGGATCTGAAACGTGTCATTGCGGCAGCAGGCGGAAAGGCACGCCGTATCAATGTAATCATGCCGTTCCTGTACGAGGGACGCCAGCACAGACGCACCAAAGAGAGAATCTCTTGACTGCGCACTTGCTCTAGAAGAATTAACTGCAATGGGTGTTGAAAACATCATTACATTTGATGCTCATGACCCACGTGTACAAAATGCGATTCCCTTTGAGCGGATTCGATAGTTTTGCCAACCGTATCAGTTTATAAAAGCACTTTTCAAAGCAGTTCCTGATCTTATTGATCGACAACGAACATCTCATGATCATCAGCCCGGATGAAGGCGCCATGTCCCGTGCTGTATACTTCTCCAAATATCCTTGGAGTCGATATGGGTATGTTCTATAAACGTCGTGACTACTCTACTATTGTAAATGGAAAGAACCCAATCGTTGCCCACGAATTTTTTTGGGAGACGATGTGACAGGAAAAAAGATGTCATCATCGTAGACGATATGATTTCTTCCGGAGAAAGTATGCTTGATGTTGCAAAGAAATTAAAAAGAACGTGGTGCCGGACGTGTATTTGTATGTACAACATTTGGTCTGTTCACAGAAGGATTTGATAAATTTTGATTATTATGAAAAGGATATATCACCAAAGTAATCACAACCAACTTAACTTATCTGCCTTCTATTGTAAATGAAAAGCCATATTTCGTAACTGCAGATATGAGTAAATTCCTGGCATTGATCATTGATTCATTGAATCATGATGTTACAATCGGCAACGTACTGAATCCAACAGACAAAATCCATACTTTATTAGAAAACACAATATCAAACGATAAAAGCAAAAAAAAGAAAAGGTTTCCGGACCTTTTTTTTTTTTTTTATTATCACTACAATTTCGCACTGATTGTTTTTGGTTTCAATCCATTTTCTTCAAGTGCTGCAAGTATCTGATGCTTATGCTCTGTTCCAAACGCTTCCATCGTAATTCTAAGCTCTACTGCCGCATTTCTATTTGTACTTACAAACTGATTATGCTCAAGTTTGATAATATTACCTTTTTGTTCTGCGATAACAGATGCAACTCTCTGCAACTCACCCGGCTTATCCGGAAGTAATACAGATACTGAGAAAATACGATCTCTGGATCAATCCATGCTGTACGATAGATGACATTGTAATCACATCCATGTTACCGCCACTTAAGATACATACAACCTTTTTGCCTTTACAATCAAGCTGTTTCAATGCTGCGACACTCTAAAAGACCAAATTTTCGACGATCATCTTGTGATTTTCGACGATATCCAAAAATGCACCAATTAACTCATCATCTTCTACCAGCAATACTTCATCAACATTCTCTCGTACATATGGCAGATTCTGATGTCCTACTGCTTTTTACTGCTGTACCATCTGCAATTGTATTCGCACTGTCAAGTTCTACTACTTCTCCGGCTTTTTTAACGCTGCTGTCATACTTGCTGCTCCGGCTGGTTCTACACCAATGACTTTAATCTTTGGATTGAGCATCTTCGCAAGTGTAGAAACACCTGTGATCAATCCGCCTCCACCGATTGGTGCAAGAATATAATCTACAGTAGGCAGTTCCTGAATAATCTCCATAGCAATTGTTCCCTGTCCGGTTGCAACGTCCAGATCATCAAATGGATGCAACAAATGTATACCCATGTTCTTTCTGCAAGTTTATATGCATACTCACATGCATCGTCATATACATCTCCGTGAAGAATTACTTCCGCACCATAGCTCTTTTGTACGATTCACCTTGATAAGTGGTGTTACTGTAGGCATAACAATCGTCGCTTTACATCCATATGTTTTGCTGCATATGCGGCTCCCTGTGCATGGTTTCCCGCAGATGCTGTAATCAAGACCTTTGCACGTTCTTCTTCTGACAATGTACTGATCTTGTAATAAGCTCCCACGTAATTTGTATGCACCTGTATGTGCATATTTTCTGGTTTTAAATACACCTTTGCCCCTGTCTGCTGACTTAAATAATCACTCTTTATCAATTTTGTCGGGTTTGTAACTCGTGTAACTATTTCACTTGCTTCCTCGAATTTTCTCTAATGTTAATTCATTCATCCTGCTCAACCTTTTTTCTTTGTGTTTTGACTTCTATTTCAGCTTTTTCTAAAAAAACTTTATCCGTTTCTTATGTTATATCATAAGAACTCTCGAGTTCGATGTCAATTATTTTTTATATAATACAAAAAAAATGTATGTTTATTCGTTGTTACTCTTCATCTTCTGTATATTCTTTTTTGTCATTTGTATAAAATAATGCATTTTTACCCAAATTCATCTGCATTAAATTTCTGCAAATCGTCAATCGTCTCCCCGACGCCGATATATTTTACCGGAACGCCCAGCTCTGCATGGATGGCAACTGCGATTCCTCCTTTTGCGGTTCCATCCATCCTTGTCAAAACGATCCCTGTAATCTCTGCCACATCGTTAAAATTTTTTCGCCTGAGCAGGGCATTCTGTCCTGTTGTTGCATCCAGAACAACCAATGTCTCTCTGTATGCCTCAGGGAATTCCCGGTCAATGATCTTATTCATCTTTCTGAGTTCTTCCATCAGATTCTTTTTTATTGTGCAGACGTCCGGCTGTATCGATCATCAGCACATCTGCATGCCGCGCCTTTGCTTTGCTGCAACAGCATCAAACACAACCGATGCCGGATCAGATCCCTCCTGTCCGCCGATCAGCTCTGCCTGCGAACGGTTCGCCCATTCTTTTAACTGTTCTCCTGCTGCGCACGGAATGTATCGGCCGCAATTACAACTTTCTTATTCTCTGCACGAAGCTTTCCTGCAAGCTTTCCGACAGTGGTAGTCTTTTCCTACTCCGTTGACACCGATTACCATCACTACGGATGTGTGCGGTTTTCAAATTCATATGCTGTTTCTCCGATGTCCATCTGTTCTTTGATACTTTCGATCAGAAGTTCCCGGCATTCCATTGGTTCTTTGATGTGTTTTTCTTTTACTTTTGCCTTCAGATCATCAGAATATCATATGTTGCCTGTACTCCAAGATCTCCCATGATCAGAGTCTCTTCCAGCTCCTCATAAAGTCCTCATCAATTTTGGAAAATCCGTGAAAAATACTGTCCATTCCGGATACGATATTATCTCTGGTCTTACCAAGACCGGCAACCAGTTTTTCAAAAAATCCCATATCTTCCTCCTATTTATCCAGTTCATTTTCAAGCAGGCTGACAAATACCAGTGTAGATACACCTTTTTTCCTGCATAGTGATACCATACAGTCTGTCTGCCGCCGTCATTGTTCCACGTCGATGTGTGATTACTATGAACTGCGTATACTTTGTTAACTTGTGCAAATATTGTGCAAAACGGTCTACGTTATTATCATCCAGTGCCGCTTCGATCTCATCCAGCAGACAGAACGGTGACGGCTTCAGATTCTTGGATTGCAAAAAGAATGCTATCGCTGTCAATGCTTTTTCTCCACCGGACAACTGCATCATATTCTGCAGCTTCTTTCCAGGTGGCTGAGCAATGATCCGATTCCGGCCTCCAGAATATCCTCATCTTCCATAAGTTCCAATGATCCTTTTCCGCCTCCGAAATTTCTGTTTGAAACACCTTGAACTCTGTTCTGCAATTCTGGCAAACTGCTCTTTGAACTGCTTACGCATGGCATTATCAAGTTCCTCGATAATCTGTTCCAATGTTTCTGCTTCTACCAGATCATCATGCTGGCGCCTTCAGGAATTCATAACGCTCAGATACATTCTTTTATATTCTTCTATCGCATTAACATTGACTTACCCAGTGCACGGATCTCATTCTTAACTCCTGGATCCGTCTCTTCATACTGCAAGATCGGTCAGGTTCGGATTCCGAAGTTCTTTTCGCATGATTCAGTGTGAGTTCATATTCTTCCCACATATAATTAATCTGCTTTTCAGAAGCTTCTTCGTACCCTTCTTTTCGACTGTTCAGACGGAAACCTCTTTATCAAGATCTGTCATATGTTTTGAGATCTCTTCACTTTTTCGAAGAAGCTTTGATTTTTGCCGTTTATTCAATTCCTCACGTTTTTTTTGAACGTTCAATCTGAAGTTTGATTTCATCAAACAAATCCCCGGAATTATCAATTGTTCTTTCAATTCCTGGATCTTCTTCTCTTTTTCGGAATTTCCTTCCACTTCCATTTTTATTCTTTGTCAGTTCTTCCAGTTCTGCTTCGGAATTTTCCATCTCTTCACGAATACGATAATATTTTCCTGCAATAAATGTATACTTCTGCTCTAATCCTGCAAATATTCAGATGAATCTGTTCTGATTTTCTGGTCTTAAAGCTTTCCTTTGCGTGGATCGGTCTTCCAGCTCTTTTTTGTTCTTTCTCAATGTTGATATTCAATCATTTTCCAGATTTTCAGATGTCTCTAATTCCATCTGTAAATAGACTCCTGATTGTCCATTATATCGTTCCAGATCTGTGTTCCAGTTTTGCAGCTTCATTTCGCAGATTATCGAATTGTTGTTTGAAAGCTTTCTGGATTTGCAGATGACCTGTTCCATATTCATCTTAAGTGTATTTTCAACTACAGATGCCTCCTGAACATTCTGCTTCAAAGAATCAATCTTTTTCATAACATGCTGCACGCTTCTGTCTTATTCCAGCCACCGATTTTGCTGATTTCCTGAATCTTGTTTTTATCACAACAACATGTTTTTCAAATTCTTCAATTTCACTTCGTCTGCTTAAAGATTACTTGAATTTTTGAATGCACCACCAGTCATAGAACCGCCTGGATTGATTAAATCTCCTTCCAATGTAACGAAGTCGAAGCGACTGTCTGGTATTTTTTCGATCAATCGCAATTCCATGGTCGATATGATCTACCACAAGTGTTTTTTCCAAGTAGCTGATCTGCAAGAATTTGGTATTTTTCTCAACATGGACCAGCGTATTTGCTGTTCCGACAACTCCGGTTCTTCAAAGCTTCTTCCGGACGATTGATTCCATTTCTCCATGCGGACTTGTTAAAGGGAGAAATGTTGCTCTTCCGAAATTTATTTTTCTTCAAAAATTGAATCATCCGTTTTGCAGTTTCTTCATTATCTGTTACGATATTCTGTATACTTCCACCAAGTGCAGTCTCAACAGCGATCTCATAGTCTTTTTTTATCAACCTTTGACGATATCTGCTACCACACCCAGCAATCCCGGCTCATGGTCCTCGATTGTCCATAACTTTGAATGCTGTTGCCGTATCCGTCATAACGTTCTGTCATATTTTTTAAGGGATTCCAGTCTTGACTGCTCCCGGTGGAAAGCAGACTGACCGGTACTGTAATTTCTGAGACTCTCTGATATTTCATTTTGTAACGTCTTAATGTTACTTTCATCTTCCTTATTTTCATTGCATGATTATGAGCCTGGCTATCTCTGCTTGATAACTTTTAATTCCATCTGCATAATCCGAAAGTCTGCATTTTCTGTGCCCCTTGACTTGCAATCTCAAGGATTACGGTTTATTCAAAGAACTTTCTAACTTGTTGTAATCTGGTTTTTGTCGTATCAAATTTCTGGATCTGAGCTTTCGTAGATGCTCTGTTATTCAGTATCTCCATGATATGATGTTTATTTCATCAACTCATCTGTAATCTGGGCAATCTTTGCCTGAATATCTGTTCATTCTTAATCTGATCTTCTTCATCCGACTGTTTTTCTTCCATCTGTTTTCAATGGAAACTTTGACGTTCCGTCTCCAGAGTTCTTTCATTGTCTTTCTGGACTCCATTTCTTTGAAAATCGTATTTAAACGATTTTCAAGTGTTCATCATTCATCCACTGTATTGATCTGTTCCTTCAGAACATTGATCTGGACCTTCAAGCTGCTGCTTCAATAAATTCGTTTCATTTAATTGTGTTTTTGACGTTTCGAATGCTGCATCAATGATATCAACCTGTTCTTCAACAGCCTCGTATTCCGCCTTCATTTTTTTTTCGCAATTGCCTTCTTCTGCCTGTTCCAGTTCTTCCTTCTGCAATTTTAACTGTCCTTCCATCCCTCAATTGATCTTTAATCCGTTCTGTCTCCAGAAGGAACATATTGATATCCAATGTTTTTAGATTCTTCCTTTTTTTTTCAAATACTCCCTCGCAGTTTCAGACTGACGTTCTAACGGCCCAACCTGCTTTTAAGCTCGGAAAGAATATCATTAACACGACCAAATTCATGGCTTTCATCTTCCAGTTTTTTAATGACATATTTTACGACGTTTAAATTTTACGATTCCGGCAGCTTCGTCAAACAGTTCTCGACGTTCTTCCGGCTTACCGCTCAATATCTTATCAATCTGTCCCTGCCCGATAATGGAGTATCCTTCTTTTACCGATACCTGTATCATAGAACATCTCATTAATATCCTTCAATCG
>VOFJ01003438.1_pt1 | contig 12931 bp, 27 predicted proteins | sample 5384081 | NCBI WGS metagenome assembly VOFJ01 (sample SAMN12384729, study PRJNA508395) | human gut metagenome | isolation source: healthy gut I | host: Homo sapiens
GCATCACCCGCCCACAATGGCGTACGACCTCGGTCAAATCTTTGAATTCGATTCTTCTCCCAGATTTCACTTTGTTGTATGCTGCGGAGCCAGCTCGGACATCTCATGTGCCAGATCATAGATATCTTTTTCCTTCTGTCTCTACGCCCCACTCTTTTTTTTGCAATACGGATCAGTTTCTCCGGATCTTTTTACTTTGTAGTTTCCGTTTGGATCAGCCTCATGCAGTGTGTGGCAGATCTCACGGCCATGATCGGAATGTGTTGCAGAACCGCCTGCTGTAAAGCGCAGGAAGTTACGTCCTACAATACCGTGTACATCGCATCCGCAGATTCCTCTCGGTGCCTTTGGTGTAATACGGCAAGGTCCCCATCGTACAGATACGGCAGCAGGTTCCCTGCTCACCGAATTTACAGTGCGGGGTCTGGTTTTTTACACGAAACTGCCATGCGTCAGCGCCAACCTTTGCACCTGTTTCCAGGAGCTCATTCGTGGCCTGTTCGAATTCTTCTACGCTTGTTAATTTGAATTCGCTCATCTTGTCCTCCTCAAGATTGTATTTTAATATTTTTATGGTAAAAACATCCTCCCATGGGGGATATTTTACTTTGAAATATCCCTCCGTCTGCAGCGTGTACAAAGCGGAGGGCAGATTCTCTGTTTTTATAAATCAAGGTTTTCTACGATTTTCTTTAATGCCGCGCGTACCGGAGAGTCTTCCGGCAGACGTACAGTTGGTTTTCCGTCACAGTCATATTCATAAACCTGATCATCGTGCGGAACAACGCCAAGGAGAGTTAATCCCTGTTTTTCAATTTCCTCACGGGTTCCCTCATTTAACACGCCATTCGGCGCGCGATTTACGATCAGTCCTACCTGCTTCGGCTTCATATCGCATTCTTTTGATCAGCTCCGCGATTCTCGCAGCGGCCTGTACCCCTCTTCTTGAGCAGTCACTGACCAAAATAGCTGTCTGCATGCCCGGAAGTATACCACGGCTGATATGCTCCATGCCCGCCTCGTTATCCACAACCATGAAGGGGTAATTCGGATACAGCTTGGCAAGCTGATTCTGCAGAAGTCCATTGACAAAGCAGTAGCAGCCTCTTTCCCTGTGTTCTGCCCATAACAAGCAGGTCAAAATCATCTTCCTCAGTCAGAGCGCCTGCAAATTTAAATTCCGCATAATCTGCCTTGCTCATGCCTGCCGGAATCGGGTTTTTGGATGCCATCTCTGCACGGGCAATCTCCTCCCGGATATCTCCAAGGGTAGCTTCTACTTCTACACCGAGTACCTCATTGAGGTTTGAGTTTGCATCAGCATCAACCGCGAGAACAGGACCTTTTCCTGACTCGCAGAGATACTGGATCAGCATCCGCATAATGTGGTTTTACCCACGCCGCCTTTACCTGCGACAGCAATTACATGTGCCATAAAAAATCGGATGCCTCCCAAATTCAAAATTAATTCATTAAACCAGTGTGCAAAGGCCGGATCTGTCGATGATTTCAGATACGTCTTTCCATTTATTCAGCGCGTACAGATGAATTCCGTTGACACCGAGTGCACGGTATGCATCAATCTGTTTTACGGTATATTCGATACCCTCTTCTTTGAACTCTGCAACTTTCTTTGTCGTAGAATACGTCGAACGGTTTGCCCTCTGCGTCTTTTGCTGCAAATGGGTTCGGGAACAGCCAGTGTCTGGAGATCATTCTGGAAAGCTCTCTGTCCATAACACAGCCGTTTCTGGAAAGTGCCATGTTGATGGTAGCTGCCTGATCCAGGATCGGCATAACTCCAACGTCTACCGGCATGGTGATTCCTGCTTTACGGATTGCATCCAGCCAGTATTTAAACTGGGCCATATCCCAGCAGAGCTGGGTCATGATATAATCAGCACCATTGTCCTGTTTCTGTTTCAGAACTGCGATATCAGACTCCAGACTTCTGCAGGAGATGTGGCCTTCCGGTGAACCTGCAACAGCGATTTCAAATTTATCGCCGTAGGTATCACGTACGAATTTTACAAGATCGGTAGCATAGTCAAAGTCACCACAGGTTGTAGTCTCACCAAGCGGAATATCTCCGCGCAGTGCCAGCATATGGTCTACGCCGTCAGCCAGATACTGATCCAGCTGCTCTTTGATTCCTTCTTTTGTGTTTTTTGATAACGGTGAAATGAGTAACCGGTGTAGTTCCGGCATTTTTGATCATCTGACATACTTCACGGTTTGCTCCGACATTTCCGCCGCCTGCACCATATGTACAGGAAATGTAAGACGGGTTGTACTTCATCAGGTGGTCGATGGTACCAGGCAGATTCTGCAGTCCCTTCTCTGTCTTTGGCGGAAACAGCTCAAAAAAGACAGAAGAGTCTTTTTTTCATCTCTTCTGAAAGTTTCATAATTCAATTTACCTCCGCTTTAATATGATATATTCCTATTCTAAGTCCCGGTTCGCTTGTTCTGTTTGTTCCGATTTGCAGAACGTGGGGGCCTAAAAACCGCTTTTATAGAATAACTGGTTCCGTCAACCAATTATCATTCACAGTCCAGCTCTACAATGCTGTTTGCAAGATCTACCATTTTGATCTTACCCTGCAGTCTGATCTCCTCACCCATGATGTCACGGATCAGAACGTATTCTCCATCGACATCGATGCGGCTCACATTTTTACAGACAACTGTGTTTTCCGGATTTTTGTATACCGTTGCAAGGCACATAGCTTACGCCTCCTCTACTTAACTTCTTTCAAATGCTCTTTTACAAGCGTCAGTGCAAGGGACAGGCGCATATTGCCTTTCTGGAAATCGGATACTCCCTCCCTGATCTGTTTTGCGGCGTCCGCCATTCCGGCCTTTTCCAGTTTGTCGGCCATCTCGTCGAGTTCTGCTGCGTGATGTTCATTGTGCTGCAGCATATAGGTTAAAAAGAGCAAGATTCTCATCCTTGCATTTTTCTTCGGAACATGCATTGCAGGCATGTCCGCAGTCTTCTCCCCTCGTGATGATGGTCATGGTGATGATGATGCTCGTCGTGAGCGCCGTGCGGAATGGGATTTCCATTCTCGTCATATAATAAATGCATAATATGGCCTCCTCTGTCCCCGTTTTTTCTCCTCTGCCGTCCGTTTCGTCCGCTTTTTTGTTTTCCTGAAACGTCCTGCAGATTGTACAGGGAATGATAAATAAATATCAATTCGAATTTATTATACTCTATTTCATGCACAAAATCAATACAGCCCTCACAAAATTTCTGTACAATTCGCCGTACAGTCTGCCCTGGCGTCCTCCTTTTTTTTTCTTACAGGGCTTGTTATTTTTTTCTCATTTTTCAATTGTGTTAAACTTTTTTAATATATTTGGTCTGATTTCTTTAAAATTTCATGTTATACTTACGGTATTTATGAGAGAAATACGGCAGAATCTTTTTTTTAACCGAATCAAGTAAGTCCCCTGCTTCCATTGCGTGAAGCAATAAGCAGTGGGTGGGGACTTGCTTTGTATCAGGAGGAGTGCAAGCTCCTTCTGATAAACTGCGGAGCAGTTATTCGATTATGAGCAAGTAGCAAAGCGGATTGCGAATATCCGCTTGACTTCAAGATACGGAGGGTTTTTATGGCACTTTCTATTCCAACCATCACATTGAACGACGGCAGAGCGATGCCGCTTCTGGGGCTTGGCACTTACAAATCGACAGAAAAAGAGGCAGAAAAAAGCAATTGTCACCGCGGCAAAATACGGCTACCGTCTGATCGATACCGCCTCCTCCTATAAAAATGAGGACAGCATCGGCCGCGGGATCCGCGCAAGCGGGATTCCGCGGGAAAACTTTTTTATTACCACAAAGGTATGGAATACCGCGCAGCGGGTCGGTGATATCGAAGGTGCCTTCAACCGCAGCCTCGACCGTCTCCGTCTCGACTACGTTGATCTTTACCTGATTCACTGGCCGGTGCCGGGCTGCTACCCGGAGACATGGCGCGCACTCGAAAAAAATCCGCGAATCCGGGCGTGCAAAATCGATCGGCGTCAGCAACTTCGAGGAGCCACACCTTACCGCCCTCTTTGAATTTTCTGGCATCATCCCGGCCGTCAACCAGATCGAATGCCATCCGCTCTGGAACCGGAAACCGCTCATCGCTTTCTGCCGTTCACATGGAATCGCCGTTCAAGCGTATGCGCCGCTCGCAAGAGGTCTTTATCTGAACCGTGAGATTATGCAGCAGCTGGCAGAAAAGTATGTACGCACTGAAGCGCAGATCGGCCTCCGCTACCTCGTCCAGCAGGGCATCAGTGTCATCCCGAAATCGACACAGCCGGACCGCATTTTTGCCAACGCGGATGTCTTCGACTTCGAACTTTCTGAAGCCGACATGGCGCTCATCGACACGATGGACGAACAGCTCCGCTCTGCTTCCATACCGGATGACCTGCTGTAACTGCGGATTCACAGAAAAAGCAGCACAGAAAATCTGTTTCTTTCCGTTTCAGAATTTCTGTGCTGCTTTTTTGTTTCTCTTTATTTCGAGGATACCATCCAGTCTGCTGCAGGTGCAGATCCAGTCCCCCATTGCTTCGGCTTCTTCTAAATCATGCGTGACCAGAAGCATCGTTTTTTCTTTTCCTTTTCTGCGGATATAATTCATCGTTTTCTTTTTCGTCCCCGCATCCAGTCCCGGAACGGCTCATCCAAAAAGGGGAAATCTGCGTCCATGCGCATGGCCCGCAGAACCGCCACCCGCTGGCGCATGCCGCCCGACAGTTCCGATACAGCCTGGTTTTCACAGCCCGAAAGGCCGAGTTCCTCCATCTCCTCCACAAGATGACGGGGAGCTTCTTTTTTCTTTTTTCCAAACATGCGGCGCCTTATTGCGAGCTGGATATTGGCTGCAGCTGTCAGTTCTTCTGCCAGCCGCGGTTTCCTGAAAAACCATACTTTTTCTTAAGGCTTCCAGTCCCCGATTTTTCCGCCGTCCGCCTGCTCCAGGCCTGCCAGAATCCCGCAGCAGGGTTGTCTTTCCCGCCCCGGAAGGAGCCATCAGACAGGTCACTGCTCCTTTTTTCAGTTCCATCGTAAGATTCGAAAAATAGCGTGTTCTCCATACGCTTTTTCAGATGGCAGATTTCAATCGTATCTTCTCTCATTTCATCACCAGCATCCTTTTTTCTGCAAGATCCATTCCTTTTAAAACAGCTTTTTCGAGACAGAAGCTGACGTACACGATCGCTGCCGTCAAGCAAAGAGTCCCGGTGTGTCGAGATATATTTTTGCCTGATACAGATGCTCTCCGATGGATCGGTTCGGAATGCCGATTACTTCTGCTGCCGTTCCGGCCTTCCAGCAAAGGCCGAGGGAAAGTGAACATCCGTCCGGATATATGGGTACAGCTGCGGCAGAATCACCCAGCGCAGCCGCACCGGCCGCGGAACCTGAAAAACGTCTGTCATCTCCAAAAGCGCTGTGTCCAGTTCCCGCAGACCGTTCCGCGTGTTTGTATACAGGATCGGAAATACCATCAGAAACGAAATCACAACCGAAAGATTCTTCGACGAAACCCAGATCAGGATCAAAATCACAAAAGAAGCGACCGGCACTGCGTTCACTGCTGCAACCAGCGTCGTCAGGAGTTCTTCTGCAATGGAAAACCGACCGGCAAGTGCAGCTCCTGCAATTCCCGCCGCCGCACCAAGAAGGAATCCGGCTCCGATGCGTGCTCCGGAAAACAGCAGGGACTGCCAGAAGACCGGTTCTGTTACAAGCGTAAAAAGGCGTTTCAAAACAGCGGCAGGAGATGCCAGAAGGATCTCCTGCCCGACAAAAACGCTTGCCGCCTGCCAGATCATAAGCCAGAACACGATCGGCCAGCGCTTCGTTTTTCTCTGTTTCTCTTTTTTTGTTTTTATTCGGAATAATAGAAGTCATCTCCTGGAAGTTCTCCTCCGACTGTCTCCGGGTTCTGGTCTTTGAGTACACCGAGATAACCGGAAAGCTTCTCTTTCATCTCATCACCGGTGATGCAGACAATGTTGCATGCCGGAAGCGCTTTCTTTGCGACTGCCTCCGGAACAATGTCATAATCCCCGATCAGTTTTGCCGCCTCATCCGTGTTTTCGGTTACGTAGAATACGGATGCCTGGTACTTCCATGAAGTCTGCAACTGCTTCCGGATGCTCCTTGGCAAAGGCAGTGCGTACAACGGTAACACCTGTCACCAGTGTGCTCGCCATTCCTTCGGACTCCTGGATTTTGTTCCATTCTTCGGTCAGGTCAAGTGCGGTGCGCAGCGTTTTTTTTTCGTCTGTGCCGTCGTTACAAACGGCTGCGGCAGCATGGCGATTCCATCGGCATCTTCTGCAAGTGCTGCCACGCACTCGGCGTGTTCGCTCTTCCACTCGATCGTTACGTCCTCACCTGGTACGAGGCCGTTCTTTTCGAGGATATAATTCAAAGCATACTCCGGAGTTGCACCTTTGCCGCCCGCATAAAAATAGTTCTGCCTTTCAGATCCGCAATGGAATGTACGGTATCGCCGTCCTCGACGATATAAAGGACACCGAGCGTATTGACTGCGAGCACCTGCACGCCGCCGTTCGTCTTGTTGTAGAGCACGCTTGCAAGGTTCGCCGGAACTGCGGCGATATCCACCTCACCCTGTACCAGTTTTGCGCTGACCTCATCCGGGGCAGCGGCAAGTTCAAACGTATCGGCAGGGGTCGCAGCGCTGTCGTTATCACTCATCATTTTACCATTCCCATGGCGGTCGGTCCCTTTAATGCAAGCACATGGACCGGTGTCTCATCTTCTGTTTCCGATGCCGCTGTGCTGCTCTCTGTCTTTGTCTCTGTCTGGCCGCATCCTGCAAACAGAAGTACCATTGCAAGAATCGCTGCCGCAAAAGCCCATCTTTCTTTTTCTTTTTCACTTTTGTCTCCACCTTGCTGTTCTTTTTTAGTCTACCAGCTTGTCCAGTTCTTTTACATATTCTTGGTCTGACTGGAAATCTTGTGTTTTGCCTGCGCCGCATATTTGTTGACTGCCGCCTGCGACTTTTTTTTGATTGACTGCATCGTGCCGGCTCCTGCCACGCATCCGCCCGGACAGGCCATGCCTTCGAGAAGATAACCGTTGTACTTTCCGGCCTTTGCCATTGTCAGCAGTTTCCGGCATTCCTTCAGACCTTCTGCATTTGCCATCTTGATTTCGCGGTCCGGGTATTTTTCACGGATTACATTTTCCACAGATTTTGCAACGCCGCCGGAGACAGCAAAGTTTCTTCCGTCCACCGATGCATCGCTGACGCCGTCCGGATCTTCCTCAAGTGCACTCACATCTACCTGGCGCGCATCGAAAATGCCCGACATCTCTTCAAACGTCAGAACGAAGTCCACCTCACTGCGGACAGACCGGCGCATGGCCTCCAGTTTTTTTCGCCGCACACGGTCCGACAAAGACAACCTTCGCATTCGGATTGTGTTTCTTGATCAGACGCGCCGTCAGCGTCATCGGGGTCAGTGCCATCGAGATACAGCTTGCGTAATCCGGGAACAGTTTCTTCGCCATTACAGACCAGGCCGGACAGCAGGATGTCGCCATAAACGGCAGTTTCTCCGGAACTTCCTTCACAAAGTCCTCGGCCTCCTGTGCCGCACAGAGATCCGCTCCGATCGCAACTTCAAAGACATCCGCAAAACCGAGCTTTTTCATCGCCCGCACGCAGTTTTCCAGGCGTTACTTTCGGGCCGAACTGGCCGACAAACGCCGGTGCCACAGCCGCATAAACGCGCTCGCCCGTCTGGATCGCACGGATTACCTGGAAGATCTGGGATTTGTCCGAAATAGCGCCGAACGGGCAGTTTACAAGGCACTGACCGCAGGAAACGCACTTCTCGTAATCAATATCCGCTTTTCCGTTCTCATCTGAACCGATGGCATCCATTCCGCAGGCTCTCGCACACGGACGCTCCTGAATGATAATAGCCTGGTATCCGCATACCTTGGCACACTGACCACATTTGACGCATTTATCCTGATCAATATAGGATCGTCCATTGGTGCGGTCCAGCGTAATGGCCTTTTTCGGACAGACTTCCACGCACGGATGTGCAAGACACCCCTGACATCCCTCCGTGATCAGAACCCGTTTTTCATGACAGGCGTTGCATGCAAATTTGATAACATTAATGAGCGGCGGTGTATAATACGTCTCCGCCTGGTCCGCCAGTTTGATATTGTCCGAGATCGGGGCGTGCTCTGCCGCGCTTCTGCACGGAAGTCCCATTGCACAGGCGAAGCCGCTCTCCTACAATCGCCCGCTCAGAAACACATCATTTCTAAATTTCCGACCTCACCGGGAATTACACGGTAAGGAATTTCCTCGATCGTCTTTTTCCACCGGGGAGTCCACGTCATACGCCATTTTTGCAACTTCCGTAAAAATGGCATGGCGGATTTCCTGAATTCTTGTTTCTACTCCTCTCATTCTTTCTTCCTCCTGCTGTATTTTCCTCCGCATCTTTTCAGTTAAAATTATTCCGCTCTCTATTACTATACTTGATTTTCGAACGTATTGTCATCTTTTTTTCCCGTATTTTTGCTGAAAAATTTCGGTCTGCACAAAAAAGAACCTGCCGTCTCTGTATCATTTCACAGAAGTGACAGGTTTCTTATTTTTACCGCTCCCAGAGATCCGGGGCGAGTTCGTCTTTTTCATACGCTGCATCAGTTCATCCACAGCCTGTTTCGGGTTTTTGTTTTCAAACAGAACCTGATTGACTGCCTGAATGATCGGCGTTTCGATTCAATTTTTTTTCGACAGGGTAAGACCCGCTTTTTGCGGAATAGACGCCCTCGACGATCATCTGAACCTCATCCATCGCCTGCTGCATCGTTCTGCCCTGGCCGATCAGGTATCCGGCTTTCCGGTTCCGGCTGTGAACGGAAGCACACGTTACAATCAGGTCGCCGATACCGGAAAGACCGTAGAAGGTTTCCGCATGGGCACCATCGCCGTGCCGAGCCGTGCAATTTCCGCGATCCCGCGGGTAATCAGAAGCCGCTTTCGTATTGTCGCCGTAGCCAAGACCATCCGCCGTTCCAGCTGCCAGTGCGATGACATTTTTCAGAACTCCGCCAAGTTCAATTCCGTGATGTCCGGGCTTGTGTAAACGCGGAAGACCGGACTCATGAACACATTCTGCACATACAGTGCGCTCTCGCGGTCATGCGCGCCGACAACGATCGTGGTCGGCAGGCCGCGGCCGACTTCCTCTGCGTGGCTCGGTCGGAGAGAACAACGACATTCGCTCCCGGCACTTCCTCCTCGATGATCTGAGACATCGTCATCAGGGTATCGGCTTCCACGCCTTTTGCCACATTGACGATGAGCTGGCCGTCCGGAATATCCGCCGCATACTTTTTTACATGTGGTTCGCACGTACGGGGATGCTTTTTGCCATCACAAGGATGTCCTGTCCGGAAAGGGAGCCGCGCGCACATCGCAGGTGAACTTCATTTCATCCGGCAGTTTTACGCCCGGAAGCTTCGTCAGATGCTCTCTGTGTTCCTTTAAGCTCTCAATTTCCTTTTCATTTTTCCGAGCAGATCGTCACGTCATGCCCGTTGTTGCAGAGCAGGAGGCCGAGGGCGGTTCCCCAGCTTCCTGCTCCGATGATGCTAATCTTTGCCATATTTTTATTTCTCCGACTTTTTTTTGGATAAATACGTTTTCCGCTCTGTTCCCGCGATGAGGGCTTGATGTTTGCACGGTGCTCCCAGAAGGCAAGCACGGCAAGAAGTGCGATCACCACGTACATCTCATAAAGATACGGCGGTTCCAGCGCAAAAGCAGCCCGCCTGTCCCATGATAACGGCCATTGCAAAAAAGACAACGTAAACCATCATGGAACCGAGGGAAACATAGTGTGTTACTGCAAGATTCAGGAAAAACAGCGCTGCACAGACCAGCGTGATTCTCCAGTCAAACGAGAGAATAATCAGACCCGCGGTCGCAGCGATTTCCTTTTCCGCCGCGGAAGCCTAAGTAAAACGGGAAGTTGTGGCCGAGAATCGTTCCGGCCGCAGCATACACCGTCAGCAGTTTCAGCATTTCCGGGTGCGATGCACCGAAGATCAGACGTACCGTCAGGACCGCCAGAATGCATTTGATGCAGTCGCCGGCAAGCGTGATGGCGCCTGCTTTTTTCCCTAAAGTCCGGAGCGCGTTGGTCGTTCCTGCGTTTCCGCTGCCGTATTCCCGGATATCAATTCCCTTCGTCCTTCCATAAATATATGAGGTCTGAAAAAGGCCAAATGCGTATCCGATCAAAAGGCATATGATCCGTACCATAACTCTTTACTGCTCCTTCTCTTTTCGTTCTCTGATGATGAATTTCAGCGGTGTGCCGCGGAAGCCGAACGACTCTCTGATTTTATTCTCCAGATATCGAACATAGGAGAAATGCATCAGTTCTTTGTCGTTGACGAAAATAACAAATGTCGGCGGTTTGACCGAAACCTGTGTCATGTAGTAGATTTTCAGTCGTTTTCCACGGTCTGACGGCGGCTGCTGCATTGCCATTGCCTCGGTCAGAATCTCGTTCAGGACACCGGTCTGTACGCGCAGGTTCTGGTACTGCAGAACCATGTCGATCGTCTCGAACAGCTTCGGAAGACGCTGTCCTGTCTTCGCAGAGATGAACAAAAGCTCTGCGTACGGCATGTAAGCCAATGTATTTCTTACTTTTTCGGTAAAGCGGTAGATCGTCTTGTCATCTTTTTTCCAAGGCATCCCATTTATTTACCGCAATGATCATACCTTTTTCCACGCTCATGGGCGATACCTGCGATCTTGGCGTCCTGCTCTGTAACGCCCTCGGTGGCATCGATCAGAAGAACAACGACATCTGCGCGCTCTACGGCAGATACTGTACGGATGATGCTGTACCGCTCCAGCTCCTCTTTGATCTTGTTTTTCTTTCGAAGGCCTGCGGTATCGATGAAAATATATTCATTTCCATTGTGCATGATCGTGGTATCGATCGCATCGCGCGTCGTTCCGGCGATGTCGGATACGATGACACGGTTCGAGCCCAGCAGTTTGTTGACCAGGGAGGATTTTCCGACGTTCGGTTTTCAACAATGGCGATGCGCGGAATCTCGCTCTCCTCCTCGTTTTCCATCTCCGGATCAAAGTATCCTGTCACCTCATCGAGCATATCGCCGATGCCGAGCTTTCCGGATGCGGAAATGGCGTGCGGCTCTCCGATGCCGAGGTTATAGAATTCATAAACATCCATCATCTGACGGTCGAAGTTGTCGACTTTGTTGACCACCAGCACAACCGGCTTTGCGGCTTTCTTCTGAGCATATCAGCTACTTTTGCATCGGCATCTACAAGGCCCTGACGGACGTCAGTGATGAAGATGATGACATTTGCGGTATCAATGGCGATCTGCGCCTGGTCTCTCATCTGGGAGAGAATGATATCTTTTTGGATTCCGGCTCAATACCGCCGGTGTCTACCAGCGTAAATTTGTGGTTCAGCCACTCCACGTCGGCATAAATACGGTCACGGGTTACACCCGGTGTGTCTTTACAATCGAAATATTGTCTCCGGCTAATACATTAAACAGTGTGGATTTACCCACGTTCGGCCGGCCCACAATTGCTACAATCGGCTTGCTCATACATTGTTCTCCTTCTGTGTATCGTCTCCTGGTTTTCCTCCACAACGGCTTTCACCAGGTCGCTGCCCGGCTCATCGATAATCTGTACCGGTGTTTTCAGGCGCTCTTCCACCTCTTCCACCGTCACATCGTCGAGAAAGACGTTTTTCCCGAACGGAGCATGTTGCACGGAAGCAGCAGGCAGTCGCCAAGATCTCTTCCCTCTAACTGCTCCATCAGATCCTTTCCGGTAATCAGACCGGATACGGTAATGGATTCTCCAAAGAAATAGTTGATAATCGTGACAACCTCCGCCTGTACATTCCCGGATATTTTTCACGAATTTTCTGCATGTGTTTTTCCAACGACGGCGCCGCAGCTTTTCCGGTCGCAATCGTTACATGGCGGTGACGGTCATCCCCCTTCTCGTTTCGAAAGTTCTTCCGCAACCTCGTCCTCCAGAAGCCGGAGCATTCCCACTCCGTTTTTCCAGCTGGATATAGCCATCGTAATTTTTCCTCCTCCGGGATCGGCTCTCCCGCCAGCAGATACCATTCATCACCAGCATGGATAAAATGAAGTCCCCCCACTGTTCATACAGCTTTTTCTGCCATTTGTGAATCGTGGCAAGAACTTCTTTTGCATCCTCCTGGTAAACGGTTCCAGAGGCGCCAGTCCGTCGCGGTACTTCGAAAGTCCGACCGGGACAACCGAAACACTTTTCAGATGCGGCAGATATTTTGACAGATCCGAAATACTGCGCTCCAGCTCTGCGCCGTCGTTGTATCCCTTTGCAGAGCACAATCTGTCCATTCATCTCGATTCCCGCCTCGTAAAAAGGCGCTGGACCTTCGGAAAGATATTGCCCGCAAGACGGTTGTGCAGCATTTTGCAGCGGAGCTCCGGGTTCGTTGTCTGGAACGAAATATTGATCGGTGCCAGATGGTAGCGGATAATCCGGTCGATATCGTGGTCGCTCATGTTGGTCAGTGTAATATAGTTTCCCTGCAGGAAGGACAGACGCGAATCGTCATCCTTAAAAAAATACAAGGTGGGACGCATTCCCGGCGGCATCTGATCGATGAAGCAAAAAATGCAGTTGTTGCTGCAGGAACGGTACTGATCCATGAACTCGTTCTCGAATGTGATGCCGATTTCCTCGTCATACTCTTTTTTCGATTTCCAGGTCCCATTCCTCGCCGTCCTTTTTCCGGATCGTGAGTTCCAGATACGTGTCGTTGGTCTGGAAGTGGTAATCGAA
>VOFJ01002667.1_pt1 | contig 12921 bp, 19 predicted proteins | sample 5384081 | NCBI WGS metagenome assembly VOFJ01 (sample SAMN12384729, study PRJNA508395) | human gut metagenome | isolation source: healthy gut I | host: Homo sapiens
ATCCTGAATATTATTCAGGCAATCCGATACTGACACCAGAACAGGATTGGGGAGAAAACTGGAACAAAAGGTGCGGCATTCGCCGCTCCTTTCAGCGACGGGGTATGGTATGACGAAAAGGAAGGAAAATACAAAAATGTGGTACATGGCAGGTGGTGGCTCCTATGCAACTAGCGGAGCAGGAGTGACTTGTTATGCGGAATCAACGGACGGTATTCACTGGACAAAACCCACTCTTTCCGTTGTAGCCGGAACAAATATCGTTGACTATAACTCAGAACGTGACGCGTCTGTTATTTGGCTGGATAAACAGGAAAGTAATGCTTCGAAAAGATACAAGATGTTTTTAGTTGCCCGTGAATCCGGGAAATGGAGATACCATTACAAGACTTCCCGGACGGCAAAGTCTGGCGTGCCGCAGTTCAATCGGAACCGATTGCCGACCGTTCAACAGTATATAAAAATCCTTTCAGAAACGTTTGGGTATATAGTATGCGGCATAATGTTCGGGTGGATGCGAATAAGCTGGTACGTGCGAGGGATTATAATGAAAAACACCGATCCGGAAGCCGGAACAAAGAAAGCGGAAGCATTATTGAGTGCATTCTGGTTTGGTCCGTGGGCTAATGAGCAACACCATACAGACTATCCGAATATAGCGCCTGCGATATATAATCAGGATGCCACGCCTTATGAAAGCATTATGCTGGGATTCTTCTCCGTTTGGCAAGGGCCGGAAAATGATGTTTGTGCTTCGGACAACGTAATCAAGAGAAATCAGTTATGGTAGGATATAGCCGTGACGGTTTACAGTTGGTTCCGTGAGGATATGAATCCTTTCCATGCCGTAAATACGACCACCCGGACGCATGGAATCAAGGTAACCTGCAACTGTAGCCGGAGCACCGTTAATAGTAGGTGACAAACTCTATTTCTATCTGAGCGGTCGTCGTTTGAGAGGCACTCAAGAGATTACCACTACCGGGCTTGCCATGCTTCGTCGCGATGGATTTGCATCTATGAAAGGAACAGGAGAGTTGCAAACTTCCTTACTGAAATTTGACGGTTCGTACTTCTTTGTCAATGCCAATGTCACGGGAGAAATGAAAGTGGAACTTTTAGATCCCAATAATAAAGTAATCGAAGGATTCTCAAAAGATGAGTGCAAAAGCCTTTAAAGGGGATAATGTAAAAGCGAAGATAGAATGGACAGGCAACGCTTCATTAGCCTCTTTGAAGAACAAACAACTGAAAGTGAAATTCTATATTGATAACGGTGAAATATTTGCTTTTTTGGATTTCTCCTTCTGCGAATGGAGAGAGTATGGGATACACCGCTGGCGGAGGTCCGGGTTGAATATTTCCGGAATAGATAAAACCAATTAAAAAAATGAATACTATGAACAGATTAGCTTATTTATTATCATTGATTTGTATTCTTGCATTTTTTTCTTCTTGCGAAGAGGATAAAGTATATTATCACACTGCGGCAAAGGCAGACTTCACCATTGGTGAGAATATGTATGAACTGGGACAGACTGCTGTTTTTAAAGATGCTTCCATACCCGATGAAGGAAGCCGGATAGTAGCATGGTTATGGGAGTTTGGCGATGCAAAAAAATCCGTCTCGACGGAACAGAATCCAACTTTCGTTTATCCGTCGGACGGTACATTTACCATTAAACTGACGGTGACTGATGATAACGGCTTGAGCGCCACAGCTAAGAAGGACCTTACCATCTTAGACCCGGCTAAAGCAATCAATGTAATGTGGCAGAAAGAAATGGGCGGACCTATTGAAAGTACAGTCTCACCCGCATTGTCGGCTGACGGTAAAACGGTTTATATGATTACCGACCAGACTTCCACAGGAGCATTTGACGTGAAACTTTATGCTTATGATACGGAAAAATGGATACAAAAATGGGCATTTGACGTAACCGCCAACATGAATGAACTGAATCCGGGTGGTGGGGCAAGCATGGTATATGCAAGTCCGGCAGTAGGACCGAATGGAGATGTGTATATTGTGGTCCGCGATTTGAAGCCGGCTACCACTGAACATCCCCGTGCTTTATTCTTATTTGCCATAGGAAGCAATGGTAGTAGAAAATGGGCATACAAAGCCTGCCGATTCTAATTTATATGCTGTAACCCGGCTATTGACGCATCTGGTAATATCTACTTCGGACATAGAGGAAAGAAACTAATCGTATTAAGTCCTGCCGGTGATGTAGTTAAAGAAATAGCTTTAGATGTAGAAGTGTTGTCCGGTATGTTCTGTCCAAAGACGGAACTGTCTATTTCGGCTCTTCCAAGAATACGGGTATTTCGGTTATGATTTTGCTACCGGTACTCAAAAAGTTTGTCTATCAGAAAGATTTGGGTGGTACAGCATTGAAAGGAAACTGTACACAGTAGGAACGGACGGAACTATTTATACCGTAGCCGAACTGACATCAGGTGGCGCCATCATAGCTCTGAATCCTGACGGAACGGAAAAAATGGGTGTACAAGACACCGGGAGCCATTGTTAACGGTGGTGTTGTGATTGGTACGGATGGAACGCTTTATGCCAACGGTGGAAATACTGTTGCCGGTGAAGCCTTCGGCAGGTGTTTTCGCTTTGAATTCGGACGGTTCTTTAAAATGGCATTATGCTACAACGGAGGACGTTAGCAACTGCGTGCCAATCATCGATAACAGAGGATATATCCACATCATTTCGGACAAAGCCATCTATTATATAGTGAAACAAGACGGTAGTTTGCTTGCATCCGCCGAATTAGGAGTTAAATGTACTTCCAGTCCGGTAATGGATTCAAGAGGATATTTATATGTCGGCATTGAAGATTCAAGTTGCAGGTGCATCTGATATGGTATGTATCTCATCTGGAGCTACTTCCTATGCATTTTCTGCATTTACTGATGAAAGCTACCAGAATCCGCAACGGACAGGTTTGCAAAAGTAAGTAGTTTAAAATGTAGACGATTATGAAGAAATATTCTTTATTGGCAGTTTTCTTATTATTAATGTGCAATGTTTCGGTATGCGGGCAAACAGGACGTATCCTTTTTGTGGATACAACATTCATTGAGAAAACAAATCTGCAACGAATACATCATTCCCCCGTCTATTATTCAGGCAATCCTGTATTGAAGGCTGATAAAAAATGGGAGTTGAATATAAATGGTGACCCTTATGCCGCCCCTTTTAGCGGTGGCGTATGGTATGATGAGGAAGAGCAAAAATTCAAGATGTGGTATTTCTGCCGGTGGCGGAAGTTATTAGGGCTCGTCACTTGCTATGCAGAGTCGTTCGACGGGAAAGTCTGGATAAAACCGGAGCCTGGACGTTGTTCCGGGAACCAATATCGTAGATACATTAGAGCATGATTGCGTTTCCGTGTTGCTTGATAAATTTGAGAAAGACCGGACGAAGCGTTATAAAATGTTTGTTGTAGAATTTAATAATCGCTTCACAGTCAGCATGAAACTCAAATATTCTTCTGACGGAATCCATTGGAGTGAGCCGAAAGCTCTTTTCGGGAGAATTGTACGACCGTTGTGCGGCTTATTACGACCCGTTTCTGCAAGAAATATGTCCTGTCATTGAAAAAACCATAAATGGAGTGTATAGGCGTTCACGCAATTATTTGGAACATGAAGATCCGGAAATGCTGGTTAGCCTGGCACATAGGATATATGACAACAAGAGTGATAAGTTTATCCGTTATTGGTTTAATGCCGATGACGACGATCCGCGTCATCCTCAATTTCCCGAACTGCGTCCACAGATATACAATCATGAAGCAATGCCGTATGAGGGCTGTATATTAGGCTACTTCACCGTTTGGCAGGGACCGGAGAACAATGTTTGTGACAGTCTGAACATTCAAAAAAAAAAAGGAATGAAGTCCTGATAGGTTGGAGCAAAGACGGTTTTCATTGGAACCGGGAAAACAAGAAACCATTTCTTCCTGTCAGTGAGGACTTTCATGCATGGAATGCAGGCAATGTACAGTCTACTGCGGGTAGCCCTCTGATAGTCGGAGACTCTCTTTATTTTTATGTCAGTGGACGCTATAACAGCAAGCCGAAACATGATTCCAATTTTGCCACAGGACTTGCGATGCTTCGTCGTGATGGTTTTGTTTCGATGCGGGCAGGAAGAAAAGAAGGATATATAGAAATAAAAAACTCAGATTCCGGCAAATGGAAACTATTTGTTTGTAAATGCAGATGTGAAGGGAACTTTAGCGGTAGAAGTGTTGGATGATAACGGTCAGCCAATGGAAGGATTTACAAAGAAAGACTGCATATCAATGAAAAAATCGGATAAAACGAAACAGATGATTTCATGGGGAAAAACATCCAGGCGTAACATCACTGGTGGGGAAAACAGTCCGGTTGAAGTTTTATCTGAATCAGGCGGATATCTATGCATTTTTGGATTTCGGCATGGCAAACAGGCGAAAGTGGTGGATATACCGGCGGTGGAGGAACCGGGACTATCAGACGAGGGTATAGATACCCCCATGGATAAATTGAAAAATAACTAAATATATTAAACTTAAAAAAAAGAAACTGTATTATGGAAAAGATTATAGGATTAATCAATGCTCCTTTTACTCCGTTTTATGAAAATGGAGAAGTAAATTATGAACCAATCGAAGCCTATGCAAAGCTACTTGTAAAAAAATGGCTTGAAAGGTGTTTTCATCAACGGTTCTTCTGGAGAAGGGTATATGTTGACTGATGAAGAACGAATGAAGTTGGCAGAACGTTGGATGGAAGTTGCACCGGATGGTTTTAAGGTTATTGTACACGTGGGGGGGAGTTGCTGCGTAAAGTCAAGCCGGATGCTGGCGGAACATGCCCAGAAAATCGGAGCTTGGGGGAATTGGTGCAATGGCACCTCCTTTCCCGAAAATAGGACGAATAGAAGAATTGGTAAAGTACTGCGAAGAAATCGCTGCCGGAGCACCGAAGCTGCCCTTCTATTATTATCACATTCCTGCATTCAATGGAGCATTCTTATCGATGCTTGCTTTCCTGAAAGCTGTTGAAAACCGTATTCCCAATTTTACGGGAATCAAATATACCTTCGAAAGCCTGTATGAATACAATCAATGTCGTTTGTATAAAGACGGCAAGTTCGATATGCTTCACGGGCAGGATGAAACCATTCTTCCTTGTCTCGCAATGGGAGGGGCGCAAAGGCGGAATCGGCGGAACGACCAACTATAACGGTATAAACCTGGTAGGTATCATTGATGCCTGGAAAGCCGGTGAATTGAGCAAGCCCGTGAATTGCAAAACTTCTCTCAGGAAGTGATTAACGTAATCTGCCATTTCCGTGGGAATATTGTTGGTGGCAAACGTATCATGAAAACTTTTTATCGGACTTGATTTGGGCGGCAACCGTACTCCTTTCCAAAACATGACCGCTGACGAAGAAAAACAAATGAAAGCGGAACTGGAAGAAATCCGTTTCTTCGAACGCGTTGCAATAAATTCTAACAGGAGGACGTATGAAGAATATTACTGACTATATACAACAATGGGCTAATACCTATAAGGATGATATGCAGAATAATATCATGCCCTTTTGGATAAAGTATGGACTGGATAGAGTGAATGGTGGTATATATACTTGTGTAGATCGCGACGGTGCATTAATGGATAGTACAAAATCCGTTTGGTCTCAGGGGCGTTTTGCATTTACTTGTTCCTATGCCTATAATCATATAGAAAAGAATCCGGCATGGTTGCAAGCCGCAAAAAGCACACTAGACTTTATAGAGAAGTATTGCTTTTGATTCGGATGGGCGTATGTATTTTTGAAGTGACAGCGGACGGTCGCCCTTTACGTAAGCGCCGTTATATTTTCTCCGAGTCATTTGCAGCCATAGCGATGTCCGAATATTCGATAGCGTCGGGGGATAAGACGTATGCGGTGAAGGCACTCGAACTGTTCAAACGTATGCAATATTTCCTGCAAAACTCCCGGACTGCTTGCTCCCAAATATACAGATACGCTCCCCATGAAAGGACATTCCATCACCATGATATTGATAAACGTAGCTTCCCGGAATCAGGGAAGCTATTCAAGACGAATGTCTGACACGGCAGATTGACGAGTCCATTAGCTGTCTGGAAAAAGATTTCCTACATCCGGAGTTCAAGGCATTATTGGAAACCGTAGGACCGAACGGAGAATTTATAGACTCCAATATGGGGCGTACCATCAATCCGGGGCATTGTATCGAAACAGCTTGGTTTTTGCTGGAAGAATCCAAGGCTCCGGGGAAGGGATCAAAACATAAAAAGAACTGGGGCTGAAGATTCTGGACTGGTCATGGGAGTGGGGATGGGACAAGGAATTCGGAGGAATTATCAATTTCAAAGATTGCAGGAATCTTCCTTCGCAGGACTATTCTCAGGATATGAAATTCTGGTCCGCAAACAGAAGCTATTATCGCTACCCTGTATGCCTATCTGATGACGAAAAAGAAGAGAAATACCTGAAGATGCATCAACAAATCAGCGAGTGGACATATACACATTTCCCGGACAAAAGAATACGGAGAGTGGTATGGCTATCTCCATCGGGATGGAACAGTCGCCCAGCCGGCAAAAAGGAAATTTATTTAAAGGACCTTTTCATATCCCTCGCATGATGACAAAAAGGATATATGCTTTGTGAGGAAATAATGTCTGAAATAAAAAAGAAATAAGATGATTGTATCCAATTTACAAAATAGCCAACGGGTGGAGAAAACTTCACCCGTTGTTCAAACAAATTTTTCGATTATGTGAAATCGCACGATCTGTTGCACGAGGAACTGGGAACTATCAGACTGGATGGTGATAATCTGATTGTCAATAATATCTATCCCGAATGTATTCCTGAAGGAAAGCGTTTATTAGAACTGCATCACGATTATATTGATGTGCACATATTGCTTGAAGGCAAAGAAACCATTGGCTGGAAAGCCTTGGAAGAGAATTAAAAGTGGAAAGGCAAAAACATGATAAAAAAAAAGAGTGATTGTGCCCTATATGGTGACGTTCCTACTACTTTCATCAATCTCTTGCCCGGACAATTCGTCATTGTATATCCGGAGGACCCCCATGCTCCGGCTATCGGTAAAAGGCTGGATACGCAAACTGATAGCTAAAGTAAAAGTCTAAGTAAACAGTCTCAAAAATCTTTTTAAATACAACTACCATGAAAAAAATAAAAATATTTATCCATGGGTAGTGGTTGCGTTGTTTTTGGGTAGTAGCGTTGCTCAACTACATGGATAGACAAAATGCTTTCTACAATGCAGGAAGCAATGAAAATAGATATTGTAGAACTGACGAAGGCAGAAGCGCTTTCGGTGCATTAATGGCAGTCTTTCTTTGGATTTACGGCTTTTATGAGCCCGGTTGCCGGGAATTATTGCAGACAGGCTTAGTCGTAAATGGTTAATCGTCGGAAGCTTGTTTGTTTGGTCGGCTGTAACATTCCTGATGGGATATGCCACGACGTTTGAGCAATTATATGGTTTGCGTGCAGTGATGGGGATTAGTGAAGCATTGTATATTCCTTCCGCTCTGTCCTTGATAGCGGATTGGCATCGGGACAAATCACGCTCATTGGCAATTGGAGTTCACATGACCGGACTGTATGTCGGTCAGGCAATCGGTGGGTTTGGAGCTACGGCAGCCGCTGCATTTTCCTGGCAGAGCACTTTTCACTGGTTTGGCATTGTAGGTATTGCTTATTCTGTGGTTCTTATCTTTTTTTCCTGCATGAGAATCCTGTCCGAATGAAAAAAATAGAAAAGGTTGTTGCTAATGGCATTAGCAAAGGGGAATTCAATTGGAAAAGGGCTGTTACTGTTATTTTCAAATATTTTTTTTGGGTGATATTATTTTATTTTGCGGCTCCAAGTTTACCGGGGTGGGCTACAAAGAACTGGTTGCCAACGCTATTTGCGGAGAATCTGGATATTCCGATGTCACAGGCAGGACCAATATCTACGATTACCATTGCTCTATCTTCATTTGTCGGAGTAATATTGGGAGGATTCTTGTCGGATAGATGGGTGCTGAAGAATATCCGCGGACGTGTCTACACAGGGGCAATCGGACTGGGGATGACTATCCCCGCACTGTTATTGTTAGGTTTCGGACACGGTTTCATTAGCGTAATAGGTGCAGGATTGTTGTTCGGCATCGGCTTTTGGTATTTTTCGATGCCAACAATATGCCTATTCTATGCCAGTTCGTTTCTGCTAAATATAGGGGACGGCATATGGTATTATGAATATGACAGGAGTTTTTTGCAGGAGGCTGCAGTAACTCAATTATTGGGAAAATGGACGGACGGTGGAAGTTCTGGGCGAAGGATTTGCTATGCTTAGTATTGTCGTTGCACTTGCATTAGGGCTACAAATCTACTTTTTAAGACCTAAAACGGATAATATGGAGTAATACAATGATAGTTATAGTTTGGGTTGTTATGAGTAATAAGAAGAAAAGAATATTAGTGTAAAAAAGCTCATTTATTATCTCAAATGTATAGATATATTTGTGAATATTGCATTCGTACTATTCTTACTCTTAAACTGTTTTCTTTTTTATTATACAGGATGCTAATAAACTCATTTTGCATTTTTAATAAATAATGAAACAGTTTATTATAAACGGGTCTTACATTTATAATAAACGATATTCGGGATAATTCACTAAATAGACACGAATATATTAAACAAAACGGGGGTGAAATCTATGCAGATTTCACCCCGTTTCTATTCTTTCAGAAACATATTTATGTTTCTGAAAACCCTTTTTATGTATTTATTTTTATATATATCATTTTGATGTTAGCTAATTGGTTATTGCAAATATACGAAATTAAAAAGAGGAAAGTCAATAGCATTTTTAAAATTTGATGTGATACAACACATGCCTGCACAACGGATGCTCACCAGGGACAAGCGGATGATCGAATTCCCTCACTCGTTCCATTCCTATTTTCTGCATTACACGTTCTGACCGTTGGTTGAGAAGGGAAGTAAAAAGAAAAGAGTTCTTTTATATCCGTTTTATTGCGTGTATATTCCAAACAAGCTGTTGCAGCTTCAGGAGCATAACCCTGTCCCCAATATTCGTGTGCTAACCGCCAGCCTATTTCTATGCCCGGAGCAAAGTCTACATCAAATGCAATCTGATGTAGTCCGGTATAGCCCATAAAAGCATGATCTTCTTTTTTCGTTCTACAGCATACAAACCGAAGCCACAGGTTTGGAACTCATTTTGAATACGCTGATAAAAAGGCAAATGATTCTTCCGATGACAATGAACTAAGAAAAAACTCCATCACATTCGGATCGGCATTCATACGGGCAAAAAACGGGATGTCTTCTTCTTTCCAGTCGCGGAGAATCAGACGGGGTGTTTCTATATACTTTTTTGCATAATAATGATAATAATGGAATGCAAAGATACAATTCTTTTTTCCTTGTTGGAGGTTATTCATTATTATAAGTATTAACTATTATTCATTGAATCCCTCTTCACTTATGGTCAGTCTAGTCAGCAGCATGGTACGGATGTGTAAACCAGAAGCAGGAACCTATTCCTTCGGTCGAATCCACGCCAATTTCTCCTCCCATTTGGGAAACAATGCTTTTGCAGATAGAAAGTCCAAGTCCTGTACCCTGAACAAAGGTATTGAGAGCTTCCACAAAACGTTCGAATATACTCTTTTGCTTTTCTTCCGGTATTCCCATTCCGGTGTCGCGCACATAGAATTTTATTTTCTGATGGGATACTTGTTCATATCCCAGGGTGATACAGCCTTGCTGGGTGAACTTTAATGAGTTATTTATAAAGTTACTGATAACTTGAGTGAATCTGTTTTTTTGTCAGTGTAGAGATAACATTCCGGCAGTGGTTCCTCAAAAATCAATTCAACACCTTTACTCACTTTCATACTCATTGATTTGATGATTTCAGCACACGTCTCATTTACATCCACATTGGTATATACAAAATTAAATGTTCCCGCTTCGATTTTCGAAAGATCGAGAATATCCGATATCAGTTGCAAGAGAAGTTCATTATTTCTTGCACAATCTTGATATATTCCTGCCGTTCGTTTCTGCTGTCCGTTTCTGCCAGAAGACTGGAAAAACCGACAATAGCATTGAGAGAGGAGTACGGATCTCATGACTCATGTTAGCTAGGAAAGCCGACTTCAGACGATCCAGTTCTTCCGCTTTATCGCGGGCAATAATCAATTTCTGTTCAGTTTCTTTCAAAGGCGTGATGTCATAATTGATACACAACATCTCAATAATGCCGTCTTGCGGACGGTAATCCCTGACCATCACATTGATGCTGGTCCATGTATATTTTGCCATTCTCCTGCATACACGAACTTCTTTACGCAAACTGGTTTGCCTTTCCCGTTTTCACTTCACCTACAAAGTTTTTCAGAACAGCCTGATCTTCAGGAACTACATGTGCATATACTCCAATAACCTGTGGCATGGGAGTACCTTCTTTTTCACCCAAATTCCTGTACCATGTATCTTGGGCATATCCGTCTCTTGTCAATACATTGAAATGAGCAAAAAATCCTTACCTTGGCGTAATCACCGATGAGAAGAAACAGATTCTCAAACTCCTGTATCTTGGTGTGTATGCATTGGTCGTTTCCGTTGTATCTATATTGATAAACAGATAGTTGATAAATCGATTTTTGAGAATCATAGAGAGCAGTAACCTTAGTAGTAAGATTAATAATCCCATTTCTCCGGCTATCTACATATTGATTTATTTTTGAGAAGTCATAATTGATGGAGAAGTTTACATCTTCTTTTTCGCTCTCAATCTCTCTTTAACCTCTAAAGGAATATTGGGATTATCGAACAGATTAACTCCCAATGCTCATTCTTGTCAGACAAGCCGAATATTTCAAGCTCTTTATCATTAATATCTACCAGATAACCGTCTTTGTCGTAAAGTTCGACGCCTGCCGGAAGATTCTTAGATGTTTCTCAATATCTTCTCGCTTTGTTGTCCAAAAGCAAGACGATCTTCTTTGGCTTTGTAATTCCGACTTTGCAATTCGATGCAAATACTGATAATATTAGCAAGAGGAAGCTTGATAATCCATTGCTCCAGCTACGCTGCGTTCTTACCATATCAATTCCCATATAGCCCCTCTTCTTTAGAGATTAGCGGAACTACCATCAGCGATTTGATATCCTGCATTTCCAATGTCTGACGATATTCCGCAGCTTTCTTCGGGCATGTCGTCCAACGTGTTCAGAATGATAGCTCTTCTTTCGGCTATCTGATGGTTCCACCAGGTAGAAGGGTCCCAGGGAATATTGCTCAAGAATTCCTGTTCCTTGGATATTCCTTCGGCGGTAACCTCATAAGTGCAATCCTGGCGTTGTTCTTTTCTGTTTATTTCGAAGATATAGATACGATCCCCAAAAACTGGTTGAGGGAGATCTCTAATGTCTTGTTAACCACTTGAGTGACATCATCATTGCAGAAAAGCAAGCAATGAATATGAAATATTAGTTTGTTGGTAAAGCAGATTGCTCACTTGAAAGAAATCAATGTTTTCATTCGTAGTATCGATCGGTCTGTCAATATATTGCAGAAAGCCCGTCATATTCTATATCCCTTATCCTGAAGACTTTTGGTTACGAAAAACCATTCGTAATGCTTCGCATTACTCATGTATTTGCTCCGCAAACCTACCTAAAACCTCTTTTGTCAGCCTGTCTTGCAAAGCAATCCATTCTGACAAAAGCTTTTTATGCAGCTTTTTCTCCGCTTTTCTCCATAGAAAGGAGGTGATCCAGCCGCACCTTCCGATACGGCTACCTTGTTACGACTTCACCCCAGTCACTGGCTTCACCTTCGACGGCTCCTTCCCTAAGGTTAGGTCACCGGCTTCGGGTGCTTCCAACTCCCATGGTGTGACGGGCGGTGTTGTACAAAGGCCCGGGAACGTATTCACCGCGACATTCTGATTCGCGATTACTAGCGATTCCAGCTTCATGTAGTCGAGTTGCAGACTACAATCCGAACTGGGACCGGGTTTTTGTGCTTTGCTCCACTTCGCAGTCTCGCTTCACTTTGTTACCGTCCATTGTAGCACGTGTGTTGCCCAGGACATAAGGGGCATGATGATTTGACGTCATCCCCACCTTCCTCCGAGTTATCCCCGGCAGTCTCGCTAGAGTGCCCAACTCAATGATGGCAACTAACAATAAGGGTTGCGCTCGTTGCGGGACTTAACCCAACATCTCACGACACGAGCTGACGACAACCATGCACCACCTGTCACCGATGCTCCGAAGGAAGCTCTATCTCTAGAGCGGTCATCGGGATGTCAAGCCTTGGTAAGGTTCTTCGCGTTGCTTCGAATTAAACCACATGCTCCACCGCTTGTGCGGGCCCCCGTCAATTCCTTTGAGTTTCAACCTTGCGGTCGTACTCCCCAGGCGGAGTGCTTAATGCGTTAGCTGCGGCACCGAGGATTCCTCCCCGACACCTAGCACTCATCGTTTACGGTGTGGACTACCAGGGTATCTAATCCTGTTTGCTCCCCCACGCTTTCGAGCCTCAGCGTCAGTTTCAGTCAGAAAGCCGCCTTCGCCACTGAAGTTACGTTTCTTCCTAATATCTACTGCGCTACTTCAGGAATTTCCAGCTTACTATACTGTACTCTAGCCTCGCCAAATGCATCCACCCGAGGAGGTTGGCCTCGGGAGAAAGCTTTCCTCTGTGGCGTGCCTCCCTTGCGGATTTCATTTCCCCATTTGTGCAATATTCCCCGCTGCTGCCTCCCGTGAGATTTGGTAGTGTCTCCAGGATCCCAATGTGACCGGCAATGCA
>VOFJ01000780.1_pt1 | contig 12915 bp, 23 predicted proteins | sample 5384081 | NCBI WGS metagenome assembly VOFJ01 (sample SAMN12384729, study PRJNA508395) | human gut metagenome | isolation source: healthy gut I | host: Homo sapiens
GAACTCGCAAAAAAACGGCAAAAATTTGGATAAATAAAGTAAGTGTTTGGTATTGAGGAGAGTTAAGCTGGCCTCCTTCTATGCCTTTCCAAATCGCCAAAAATGCAGGATAATGAAAGGTTAAGAGAAAGATTTTGCTACTTATCCGTTGCCTTTTTTTAGCCCCCGGATAATCCGGCAAAATAACGCTTGACCACCTGCGGTTTTACCGTTCACCATGCAAAGAACCCTATATTTTGCCCGTAAAGATAACCGTTTTTTTCCGTTTTTCATGGAAATACAGGTTATGTTACCGGCATCCGGGGTTTTATTCTTTGTTCCGCTATAATTTTCATAACTGTAAATAACTCTATATCAAGTAATTTTGCAACATAAAAAAATAGAGTTATGAAACAGACGGATGTAACGGTTACGTTCTACCTCAAAAAGAGCGAAATGAATGACGAGGGACATTGCCCGGTCATGGCGAAACTTGTTGTCGGCAAATTTTCAGAAGCGGCTTTTAGTGCGAAAATGTCCGTACCCGCTGCACTGTGGGCATCCGGACGTGCCACGGGTAAAAGTAACGCCGCGCGGGAAATCAACCGGCAACTGGACGATTTGCGAGCTTCAGCCATTTCCATTTATGACGAACTGTCAGCCACCCGTGAGAATGTAACGGCTGAAGAAATAAGGAATCTGTTGTTGGGGAGGGCTTTCGGGCAGGAAACCCTGTTGGGTTATTTCCGGACGTTCATCGAACATTTCGAGAAACGTGTCGGCGTGAACCGGGAAAAGGGAACAGCGCAATCTTACCGCTATGCTTGTAACTGTGTGGCTGCTTTCATCCAGGAGAAATACAAGTTGTCGGATGTTCCTTTCACGGCCCTGAACCGTTCATTCATCGACAACTATGACCTCTACCTACGCACGGAGCGCCGCTTTGCCCCTGGGAACTATCGTGTTGCTTGTCACACGGTTGAACACGATTGTCGGGGAAGCCATCGCGGAAGGGATTATCACTGCCGACCCATTCGCGGGTTATGAAGCCGAACATCCCGAGCGGGAACAGAAATACCTTACCGCAGCGGAGTTACAACGGCTGATGACCACACCCCCTGCACGACCCGAAACTCTACCATATCCGCGACCTGTTCCTCTTCTCCTGCTATACGGGTATCCCTTACGGGGACATGTGCCGCCTGACGACGGAGGATCTGGAAGTGGCCGAGGACGGTGAGGTATGGATCAAGACCGCCCGCAAGAAGACGAAAATCGACTATGAAGTGCCGTTGCTCGACATCCCGTTACTCATCCTCGACAAGTACCGGGATATGGCCCCGGAAGGAAAAACTGCTGCCGATGTACAGCAACAACGAACTCAACCGGACGCTGAAACGTATTGCCGCCATTTGCGGGATTGAACGGAAGCTCGTCTTTCACAGCACGCCATACCTACGCCACCGAGATCACGCTTTCGCATGGTGTCCCGCTTGAAACCGTCAGTAAAATGCTGGGGGCATAGCCGCATTTCCACGACGCAGATTTACGCCAAAGTGACCGATGACAAGATCGACATGGATACCCGGTCTTTAGAGGAAAAGATTGCCGGCCGCTTCTCCGTAGCTATTTAATCTCTCATTGACAATCAAATTCACAACGATTATGGAAACGAATAATAAAGAGATAAAACGTCGCAGCACGTTCTCCCTGCTGTTCTACATCAACCGCACGAAAGTCCGCAAGGACGGAACATGTAAATTGTTATGCAAGGTAAGCATCGACGCCAAGTCGGCCCCGATCAATATCAACGCGTTTGTCGATCCATCGCTCTGGAATCCGGAAACCAAAAAGGGCGAACGGACGAAGCGAGAACGCCCGAACGGTAAACCTGGCAATAGAGAAACTGACCGAAAAAATCACCGGGCATTACCGTCATATTCGTAAAAGCCTCGGTTTCGTGACGGCCGAGCTGGTCAAAAACGCCGTGGAAGGAATCGGGCAGAAACCGTTCACCCTCCTTGCCTTGTTCCGCGAGCATAACGAGGAGTTCCGCAAGCGTGTCGGCGTGGATCGCAAGGAAGAAACCTATGAAAGTTACGAGAACTCCTATAATATTTTAGCCTCCTTCGTGAAAAAAAAAGGAAGGAAAAGGAGGATGTAGCGTTGCGGAGCCTTGACCGGGAGTTCTACGATGATTTTGAAATATTCCTGCGTACAGATCGTGAAATGAAACCCAAGACAGTACACGAGCATCTTTACCGGTTGAAGAAAATGACCAAGCGGGCTGTCAGTCAGGGTACACTCCGGCGCGACCCTTACGGGAAGCTGCACCCGGAACTGCCCCGGCGCAAGAGCCGCCATTTGAAACTCGAAGACCTCAAAAAGCTGATGGAAACTCCCGTCGATAAACCCAACCTCCAGCGGGTGCGGGACTGGTTTCTCTTCGCTACCTTCACGGGGTTGTCCTACGCCGACCTGAAACGCTTGTCCGAAAAAGACATCACGCAGTCGGACGACGGAACGTACTGGATACACATCCGGCGCCAGAAGACCGAAACGCCCTCGGCCATCCGCCTGCTGAACGTGCCGTTGCAGATCATCGAGAAATACCGCCACGAGCGTAAAAGCGACAGGATTTTCAACCTCTATTGCCGGGGGTATCTCATCAAGCTCACCAGAGAACTGGGACGGACATACGGCTTCGACATGACCTTTCACAAGGCGAGGCACAATTTCGGGACACATATCACGCTCTCGTTGGGCGTGCCGCTCGAAACTGTCAGCCGCATGATGGGACACAAGAGCATTTCCACCACGCAGATTTACGCCAAAGTGACCGACCGCAAGGTGGACGAGGACATGAAACGGCTGAAAGAACAGACCAAAGGCCGGAAAATAAATCTCTACGAGGAGGACGAACCGGAAACGGCAGATATTATAACGGTAAACGGTTGAACAGTATAACAAAAAAAATTGATAAATTTGTATGACTATGACGACAAGAGAACCTATCAGCATTGAAAACGGGCGGGTGGAAATCCACGCGCCGGAGAACCGTGTATGGCTCACGCGCCACCAGATTGCCGACCTGTTCGGAGTCTTCGTTCCTGCCGTGGGGAGCAACATCCGCTCCATACTCAAAAGCGGCATACTCCGTGAGGAGAGGGTTTACCGCCGGGAGCGCAACCGTGACGGCGGTATTGTCGAGCTGTATTCGCTCGAAATGATCGCCGCGCTGGCTTTCCGCTTAAAATCCGGGAATGCCGAAGCCTTCCGACGGTGGCTTGTCCGAAGGGCCACGACGACCGCCGTCGTCTGGCAGCCCCGGCATGAACACGATATTGAACTGAAAAAGAAGAACGGCCAACGTTTTGGCCGTTCTTCTTTTATACCCATTCCTGTCCCCCCGGGATACATTTCTTCCTTTCCGGGAATCTTCCATGAATTTCTTCGGCTGTCACTGCTTGTAAGGAATTGATGGATATTTCCCCTACACTTTTATTATGATAAAGTACCGTGAAAAATTTCAAGGCCTTTTTCTTTAATTTTTTCTTTCATTTTGAGGTGAATTGCTTATGATCAGGATTTTAAATTTTTTTTTTTTGGCGTCTCATTTCTGTTCCTGCTGCTCCTTTACATCCTCCTGCTGACCCTGCCCTATGTGGCCCATAAAAAAAGGTCCCCCAGGAGATCCTGGACCGGATCCGTTCCGCAAAAATATTACTCAGAGCTTCCCGGCGCTGAGCGGGCCGCCTACATAGACGACAACACCGACGCCCTCCTCTACCGTCTGAACCTCATTGACCAGGCCGAAAAAAGGAAATCATCTTCTCCACCTTCGATTTTAATGTGGATGAAGCCGGCAAGGACATCATGGCATCTCTCCTTTCCGCAGCAGAACGCGGAGTCCGGATCCGGATGCTGGTGGACGGATTCAGCGGCATGCTGGATGTGAACAGCAGCCCATGGTTCGAGGCCATGGCTTCCCATGAAAATATCGAGCTGAAGATCTATAATCCCATCCACTTTTATGCACCGTGGAAAATGCAGGCCAGACTCCATGACAAATATCTGATCATTGACGATCAGATGTATCTTTTTAGGCGGCAGGAATACCTTTAACCTGTTCCTGGGAGACTATACGCCAGTGAAAACATCGACCGGGAGCTGTTCATCTATGAGACCGCCGGGGCCCCGGAGGCCTCCATCCATCAGTTAAAGCAGTATTTCCAGTCTGTCTGGGAGCTGCCCGACGCGAAGCTGTATACGAAAAATGGGCGACCGGGAAAAATCCCAGGAATGCATCCAGTGGCTTACCGCCCACGCTGACGCCCTGAAGTCCTCTTATCCGTCCGCCTATGAGCCCTGGGATTATGAAGCCCTCACCATGGAGACCAACCGGATCACCCTCCCCTCCTTCACAACCCCATCAATGCCTCCAATAAGGAGCCCTGGATGTGGGAAACCGTCTGCCACCTCATGGGGACCGGAAAGGAGATCACGGTCTACACGCCCCACATCATCTGCGGAAAGGAAATGTACGCAGACCTTACGGCCCTGTGTAAGAAAAAAAACAGACCTGGTGGAGATCATCACCAACGATGTGGCCAGCGGCGCCATAAATCCCCTGGGGCTGCACCGACTATCTGAACCAGAAAAAGAAGATCTGGGCCACCGGCGTCCGTGTCTCACGAATATCTGGGCGAACACTCCAGCCATTCCAAGGCCGTCCTCATCGACGACCGCATGAGCATTGTCGGCTCCTATAATATGGATATGCGGAGCACCTACCAGGATACGGAGCTGATGCTGGCCGTGGATTCCCCGGAATTAAACGCTGTCATCCGCAAAGAGGCAGAGGTCAACAAGACGTACAGCCGGTATATGACGCCGGAGGGGACGTACATCAACGGCGAGAACTATGTGCCCCGGGAAATGAGTGCAGGTAAAAAACTCTTTTACGGCGTGCTCGGGTCTTGATCATGCCCTTCCGGAGATTCCTGTAAAAGAACGTGCTGAAAAACATGTCCTCCCTGATGCGCATTTCCGGGACCAGCCCATAAAGAAGCCCGATTGCGGGCTTCTCCGCCTGCGGCGGGCCGCTTCTGCGGCATAATTCTCCTTCCGCCGCATGGCGATCCCCGCGGATCTTTTTTATGTCATAGGACGTACTTTCCTATGGCATAAAAAACGCTTAAGCAGATACCATTTCTCTGCTTAAGCGTTTTTTCGTTTTTACATGGATCCTATTCCACCAGCTTCTCCAGCTCCTTCACATATTCCGTTCCGTCGGAGGTCTTGTGGCCCGCCTTGGAGGCGTAAAGCCCCACGGCAGCCTGGGATTTTTAATGGGCTGCATGGTCCCGGCCCCGGCCACGCAGCCGCCGGGACAGGCCATTCCCTCCAGAAGATACCCGTTATATTTTCCAGCCTTGGCCATGGTCAGGAGCTTTCTGCATTCCTTAAGGCCCTCGGCGTTGGCTACCTTGATCTCCTTATCGGGATACCGTTCCTTGATCACATTGACCACCGATTTTGCCACGCCCCCCGCCACGGCAAAATTGCGGCCGTCTGCGGAAGCGTCGTTGACGCCGTTCGGATCCTCCTCCATGTTCTCAATATCCACATGGCGGGCGTCAAAAATCCCCTGCCATCTCCTCGAACGTGAGGACGAAGTCGACGTCGCTGCGCACGCTCTTGCGGCTGGCCTCCAGCTTCTTCGCGGCGCACGGCCCGATGAATACGACCTTTGCCTTCTCATGCTGCTTTTTTTTAATGAGTCTGGCAGTCAGGGTCATGGGCGTTAAGGCCATGGAAACGCAGTCTGCGTATTCCGGGAACAGCTTCTTCGCCATCATCGACCACGCCGGACAGCAGGAGGTCGCCATAAAGGGGGATATGCTCCGGCACCTCTTTTATAAAGTCCTCAGCCTCCTGGACCGCGCAGAGGTCTGCCCCGATGGCAACCTCGAATACATCGGCAAAGCCCAGCTGCTTCATGGCCGCCCGCAGCTTTCCGGGCGTGACCTTGGGGCCGAACTGGCCGACAAAGGCGGGGGCCACGGCGGCATACACGCGCTCGCCGGACTGGATGGCCCGGATGACCTGGAAGATCTGGGACTTGTCGGCGATGGCGGCGAAGGGGCAGTTCACCAGGCACATGCCGCAGGAGACGCACTTGTCATAGTCGATATCTGCTTTTCCGTTCTCGTCTGAGTGGATGGCGTCCACGCCGCAGGCCACGGCGCAGGGCCGCTCCTGGATAATGATGGCCTTGTAGGAGCACACCTTTGCACACTGGCCGCATTTAATGCACTTCTCCGGATCGATCCTGGATTTCCCGTTGGTCCGGTCCAGGCTCACCGCATCCTTGGGGCAGACCTCCCACACAGGGTGTGCCAGACAGCCCTGGCAGCCGTCGGTCACCATGACCCTTTTTCTGCACACGCATTGCAGGCAAATTTGATCACATTGATCAGCGGCGGCGTATAATACGTTTCCGGCCGGTCTGCCGCCTCGATCCCATCGGATACAGGGGCCGGGTCTCCCGCCCCGCGGTAGGGAAGTCCCATGGCCAGGCGCAGCCGTTCTCCTACGATGGTTCTTTCTAAAAACACGTCATTGCGGAAGTTTCCAACCTCCCCGGGGATGATCTTATATGGAAGCTCCTCGATCCTTTTGTCAATGGGCCACTCGGTATGGTAGGCCATACGGGCCGCCTCGCGGAAGATCCTGTGGCGGATCTCCTGGATCCTGGTCTCAACACCTCTCATCGAATTATTCCTCCTGTGATTCTTTGCAGTCGTCTCTGTTTTGTGAAAAAGATAACATATCCCGGCTGTAACTTCAAGTTTTTAATCGCATACAATCTGCTTTTTCTTTTCCAGAAGCCCCGGTTCCTTCCATTTATGATTTTGCCCCATTTCTGCCGCAGGACTGCCGCAACCTGCGCCTTTTCTATTGCAGATGGACCTGGTAATATATTCCTATCCGGAGCAGTCCTGCGGGAAAGAAGCGCGCCTGTGGGCTTTTCCGTCTGCGGCGGGCCGTTTCTGCATTAAAATTCGGATGCGCTGTCCCATGGTATAAAAGCTCCGGTCCCACACTGAAAAGAAAGGATATGATGCACAATGAAAAAATGTATGAAGCTGGCGGTCACGACCGTTGTTATGGGATGCCTTCTGTCCTTCCCGGCCTTTGCGGCAGAAACAAGGGCGGAATATAAAGAGGCCGTAACCCCCCCATCCGGGAGGAATTAAAGGCCCTGGAGGAGGAGATGGACGCTGTCCGCACCGAAAATAAGGCCCTGTCGGCCCGTTTCAGCGAGATCCGGCAGATCCGTAAGGAGACCGGGGAGCTGATTGTTTCCAAAGATACCTGGAAAAAAGCCCGGGAACTGAAGGCCAGGATCCGTGAGGTCCGTTCTTCCATGGACAGTCTCTCCATAAAATCCCTGCGGACCCAGGCCAGGGCCGCTGTAAAGGAAAAAAGATTTTGACGCAGCCTTAAAGGCCATGGGCGAAGCCATGGAACAGAAGCAGGACCGCCTGGATTCTCTCAAAGAGATCAACGCCATCTGGAAGCAGATCGATGATCTGCTGGAAGCTGAAGAATAATTTTTTCCATTAAAAAGGAGCTGCAAAACGGAGGAAGTGATCCGCAGATCCCCGTTTGCAGCTCCCTGGCTATTTTTCATCCTTCTATTTTCCTGTATAACATTCCATATCTCCCGATGTGGTGGTGAACTGGATCCTGGGAAGGTTCTTTCCGCTTTCCCTGCCGTTTCCTCTGTCCACGATCCCCTGGCACCCATTTTCTCCCATTCCAGCTGCCCGTCAAAATCTGTCTCCAGACCGCCGCTGACCCACTGGGCCCTCGAACTTAAACCGGGGATCCTCTGCTCTTTCCACAAGGATCTCTCCAGACACGCTTTCCATGGAAATATCTCCCAGGGCCTCTCCGATCGTCATCTTCCCGGATACGGTGGAAAGCTCTGCGCCCGCCGCTGCCTTCTCAATGCTCAGATCCCCGGACACGCTCTCTCCCTCCACTGCTCCTCTGATCGTTCCTCCATCCAGATCGCCGGATACTGTGGCGACCTCCAGGCTCTCTCCCTCAAATCTCGGAATCCGTATGTTTCCCGATACCGTATTGATCTCCAGCTCTCCTCGGAAATCCTCTGGGATCTGGATCCTGGCGGAAACCGGGAGCCTTTTCTTTTTCCTCGTCTTCAAACCTCAGTCCTGTCAGTCCTAAGACGATCGTTCCCTTTGATCCATCCGGATCATCGTTGACGATCTCCACCCGGCCTCCGCCAGAAGACACCCTGGTCTGATGGATCTCTTCCCACGGGACCACGTACTCCTCCTCCAGAAGGATCTCCTCGGAATCTGTCACCTCCACGTTCAGATCGGTCAGTATATAGGAGATCTGGATGTCCTCTGCCTCGTCCATAGGGATCTGACGTTTAAGGATCCCGCCATCGCCGAGCTTTGTCCATCTCCATCCATCGGGAGTATCTCCAGGATCAGCTCCCTGCGCCAGAACCAGTCTCCTCCGTACCCGGTTCCTCCATGCCAGGGCCAGTCTCTCCCGTCTCCTCCCGGCCTTCAAAACGATTTTCCCCGTCCAGACGTCCCGATGCCTCAAGGGTCTCTTCTCCTTTATGGCCCCTGTCCACCCTGGCTGCCACCATACCGGTGCCCAGAAGAAACAGCAGACCTCCAAGGGCAGCTCCCAGGACCAGGATCTTCACCGTATGGTCTTTTTTTCTTTTCTGGTCTTTCTCCCGCCATTACAGGCTCTCCCTTTCCGCCGCCGTTTTCCCTGTTTTCCTCTTCAAAAAGCGAACGGATGTCGCCCATGGCATTGATGGTACAGTCGAAGGCGTCCTGCTCCCCGTACCCCTCTGCCCGCAGATCATCGTACCTTTCCTCCATATTTCCAATGATCTCTTCCTTTAAATCCACCACACTTCTGGTTTTCGGGATATCCCTTACCATATCTTCCACATATTTTCTCAGTTTTTTTTCTTTCATGCTGTGCCCTCCCCGTCATCGTCCAGCAGCCGGTCGATCAGCTCCTTTGCCTCCTCCCAGTCCCTCCGGTTGGAAGCGTAGGTTTCTCTCCCTTTTTTCTGTGATCGAGTAATATCTTCGCCTGGCTCCAGTGGTCTCGTCTCCCCAATACGTCCGGATACAGCCCGCCTGCTCCAGCCGTTTAAACGCTGAATACAGGGTCGCTTCTTTCAGCTCGTACCTCCGGTCCGTCCGGGCCAGGATCTCCTTGTTGATCTTGTAGCCATAGCTGTCCTGCTTCAGCAGCAGGGACAGGATGATCGTTTCTGTGTGTCCCCGTAAAATATCCGATGTGATCGACACGCTCCCACCACCTTTCCTTAATTTCATTATGCAATATAATACCTCGTCTGTCAATGTATATTTGATTATTTAGTATTATGTTTGCCGCAGATATCCAGCCGCCCTGCGCCTCCCGCGCCCGTTCCAGGCTCCCGCCCCATATTTCCTTTCAGATCACCGCCGTCTGCGAAAACCGGGATCCTTCCGGTCCCATATTCCCCCTCCCCTATTTTCGAAAATATTGGGCAAAAATGTACGTTTTTTCCCACAGTGCCCAAAAATCTCACGGAAATCCTAGGATTTTCACCGGATTTCACTGGATTTCTCCTATGGATTGGGCATATTTCTCTTTTTTTCTCTGTATATACCCAAAAATCTCCGGAATTTTGGGCATAGCAGAAAAAAATTTCCCTGTCTATGCCCAAAAGGGGCTTACACTTCTGCCTGTTCCCGTTTATAATGATCGGACAGGGCTTCTCCGCCTGCGGCGGGCCGCTTCTGCGGACAAATTTCCTTCCGCTGTATAGCGATCCCGCGGAGCGTTTTTTATGTCATAGGATGCACTTTCCTATGACATTAGCCGCGAAGGCCTGGATATGCTCTGTACCAAACGCCATATAGATCCGGCCAGGAGCCGGAAGACTTTGCAAAAAGCAGGGAGGCCTTTCCATGAACCTTTGATGAGCTGTTTACAAAATGGAAATCCGAATATTCGTTTAACGCTTTTATCCGGGACGGGATTGTTGATCCCGCTCACTATGACAGGCCGCACATTTTATTTATTCTCCGCGATATGAACTGCCGGCACGAGCGGGACCTGTGTGCGGATCTCCGCAGAGATGGAAGCGGATGGAGAACATGGAACAACATCGGCAGATGGACAAAAGCCCTGCTGGACGGTGACGGGGAGTATCCGTGGGATATGTCCTCCCCCAGCCGCGCGGCACAGCTAAAGGCGCGTTGCTGTTATGAATCTGAAGAAGGAGGGCGGCGGCAGCCGCGCCTCTGGAAGCCAGCTTCTGAATGCGGTGCAGATGCAGCATGGAAAGATCCTGGAAGAGATCTGTTTGTGTGATCCAGGCATGATCATCTGCTGTGGTCTGGCCAGTTCCGGGATCAAGGGAAATGCTGCCCTGCTTAAAGATCATGTATTGCCGGTTTCAACGGAATGGGCATCCTTCCAGTCCAGGACCTTTGACCGGGACTGGCAGTATTATTTTACTGAGATCAATAAAAAAACAGATCCCTGTCATCAGCTTCTGCCATCCACAGGTCACAAATCTCAATGGCAGCAGAGGGCATGAAAAGCTATTTATTCCATTATTCCAGGATATGCTCTTATATAAAAGAACTTTTTTTGAAAAATACTGCGGGAAGCGATAAAAAAGCTGCTGCAAAAGAATAGCGGAACGGCGCTCCCATAAGGGAACGCCGAGAATCCGCTCTTTTGCAGCAGCTCCCGGATCATCCTGTTTTATTTTCCAAAAAGTCCCCGCTTCTTCTTTCCGCCTTCCGGCACAATGCCGTTCATGGCGTCGTCGAAGCGCCGCAGGGCCTCCTTCTGCTCTTCATTGAGCTTTTCAGGCACTGTGATCACCAGGGTCACAAAATGATCCCCACGGATATTCTTATTTCTTAAGGACGGAACGCCCTTTCCTCTGAGCCGTACCTTGGTATCGGTCTGGGTGCCAGGCTTTACCTCATACTCCACTTCCCCGTCCACGGTCTTGATACGGATCGGGCCGCCCAGTGCCGCTGTTACAAAGGAAATGGGCACGGTGGAGAAGATGGTGGTCTCCTGCCGTTTGAAGATCGGGTGCTTGGATACAGTCACCTCCACCAGAAGGTCTCCCCCGGTCACCGCCGTTGATCCCCGGCTCTCCCTTTCCGGCGATCCGGATGCTCTGTCCGTTGTCGATACCTGCCGGGATCGTCACCTGGATCTTCTTTCTGCTGGAAATATATCCGCTGCCATAGCAGTCCGGGCATTTCTCCTTTATGATCTTGCCGGAGCCCTGACAGTCCGGACATGTCTGCACGGTCTGTACCTGTCCAAAGAAGGACGGCTGGTATAAACGATCTTTCCTTTCCCGTTACACTTGGGGCAGGTCACAGGAGAGGTTCCCGGCTTTGCACCCGTTCCATGGCATTTGGGGCATTCATCCTTCAGGTTTAATTCAATCTCCTTCTGACAGCCAAATACCGCCTCCTCGAAGGTGATCCGGACACCGGTCCTTAAATTCGCTCCGCGCATGGGCCCGTTGCTGCGCCCCCTGCTCCTGCCGCCGCCGAAGAAATCGCCGAAGATATCGCCGAAAATATCGCCCATGTCTGCGCCGCTGAAATCAAAGCCGCCAAAGCCTCCGGCCCCGCCGGCGCCTCCGTCAAAGGCCGCATGGCCAAACTGGTCGTACTGTCTTCTTTTTTTCCGGATCGCTGAGCACGCTGTACGCCTCGGAAGCCTCCTTTGAACTTAGCCTCCGCCTCTTTATCTCCCGGATTGGCATCGGGATGGTACTTCTTCGCCAGAACTCTGTATGCCTTCTTTAACGCCGCATCATCTGCATCTTTCGGCACGCCAAGGACTTCATAATAATCTCTTGCTCTCTGCCATTTCAAGTCTTACCTTTCAAACTCTATATAGTGGGAAAGGGGTTAGGCGGAATGCCGCCTAATCCCCATGCCTTCGATTTATACGCTTCGCAGCTTTTATTATTAGACTTCCTTGTAATCTCCGTCTACCACATCATCGCCGTAGCCTGCCTGGCCTGCGTCCTGGGGTCCTGCCTGGGAACCTGCTCCTGGGCTCCGCCAGCCGCCTGGGCCTGCTCATAAACCTTTGTGAAGAGCTGCTGTGCGCTCTGCATCAGTTTTTCTTTTGCAGCCTTGATGTCTTCCACCTGGGGCGTCTGTCATCTGATCGATGGGCGCACGGTTTACAGCCTCTTTCAGTGTATTTAAGTCTGCCTCAACGGCTGCCTTATCGTTGGCATCGATCTTATCGCCTACCTCTTCCAGGGGCCTTTTCGGTCTGGAATACCATGGAATCTGCATCGTTCCTTGTGTCGATGGCCTCTTTCTTCTTCTTATCCTGGGCCTCGAACTCGGCTGCCTCCTTCACGGCCTTCTCAATATCTGCGTCAGACATGTTGGAGCCGGAGGTAATGGTGATGTTGCTGCTCTTTTGCCTGTTCCCTTATCCATAGCGGATACGTTTACGATGCCGTTGGCGTCGATATCAAAGGTAACCTCGATCTGCGGAACGCCTCTTCTGGCCGGCGGAATTCCATCCAGACGGAACTGGCCCAGAGTCTTATTGTCTCTTGCAAACTGGCGCTCGCCCTGTACCACATGGATATCAACGGCAGTCTGGTTGTCGGCTGCAGTGGAGAAGATCTGGCTCTTCTTGGTCGGGATGGTGGTGTTGCTCGATCAGTCTGGTCGCTACGCCGCCCATGGTCTCGATGGACAGGGGAGCGGTGTTACATCCAGAAGGGAGGATGTCGCCTGCGCCTGCATCGCCGGCTAATTTACCGCCCTGGATCGCTGCCTGATGGCTCAAAGTGATTTTGTT
>VOFJ01001604.1_pt1 | contig 12889 bp, 21 predicted proteins | sample 5384081 | NCBI WGS metagenome assembly VOFJ01 (sample SAMN12384729, study PRJNA508395) | human gut metagenome | isolation source: healthy gut I | host: Homo sapiens
AGGGGATCACCGCCTCTTACCACGTAAAGTCACCGGGATGATCATACTCATGCCAGTTCACATTCAAGGCACGGGATACGATCTCCTCCAGCTGAGCGATCCTCAGCCCAGAGGCACCGTCACACTGCGCAGAGAAGATCACATCGCTCATCTGCATGAAGAGTTCATAGGCCGTGCAAGGACTGTCTCCATGAATTGCTACGAAATAGTCCATAGCTTCATAGGAGGCTTTCTTCGGGGCCTTGATTCTTTTCAGGACACGCATGAGTGTTGTGACGGGATAGCGGATCTCGATGTTCATAAGCTGCACTTGCTTGTCCAGTGCCTTTTCAAATTGCGCATAGACCAATCCGAGCTGTTCCTCAAAATACTGCATATCCACGCCATTCTTGTGTTCGGTGCGAATGGAGTACCCCAATGGAACAATACGGCTCTCGGCACCAACCAGAAAGATCGGATAGAGATTTGCAGCCGCTCATGCCCACATCGGAGGTGGAAAAGCGCAGCGCAGGAACCATTTTCTCAGTTTGCAAGCCTTTGGCAGCAATCTCCCTATGATATGTATCGAGAAGCTTGTCTGCCTGCCCATCCAGACGCCAGATTGCTGTCGCAATGGAGTGATCGAAGTGGGCTGTCATAAAAGTGTTTCCGGGATACTCACGGTTGAGAAAGTCGCTCGTTGCCTTAAATAGAGGTAGCATCTCCATGACGGTATAGTCTTTCGGATCACCACCATGTACTGCCGATACTTTCTCATCCGCGATTTTGATCAGGCTGTCACCGGAGGCGACGCCCATGCAGTAGTTGAGGATCTCAGCGAATACCGTCTTGGAAACTTTGTTGAGTGCATGCCCAGAGATGCGGGCTCGCTCGAGAACTGTTTTGATCGCGCAGGAACGAACCGGATAGTCCTTACCATCCACCTTCAGCAGGAGGCTGGTATTCTCCATTGTGTCTTCGAGAATCTCAGCGGCACCATTGTGGTCATAGATCTGCATGTACAGATTCCCAAGCGTGGAGCCTCGTTCCACCGGTTCGAACTGTAGTTCTCTGGATGGAGCGGTCATCCATTTGCTGCGGGCTTTCCGGTCACTCAGGGAATTGAAAAAAATCCCCAGGCTCCGTAAAGCTACGACTGAAGTTGTCCGTGAATACTTTGCTTTCTGTCATTTGCTTGTTCCACCTTTCAAATAATTATTTCTCAAACCCGCTAAAGCGGCATTTGGACAAAAAGAGCACCTTGATCTGAAATTCAAATCAAAAGCGCAAAATGAGAGGCGAAACATATTGTTCGCCCAGAAGTGCCAATATGAATTGGCTCACAGCTTATGAAGCTCCATAACGGAGATGAAATCTAATAAGTACGGAGACAGGATACCATTAGATCCATCCATTCGCCAGAATACCCATTTCTGCTTTGTGAACGAGGCGCTAATCCATTTGATTTAGCGCCTAAATCACATTATTTGAACTTAAAATAGTTTCAAGTCAAACCACTATTGGGGAAGCAAGCTCGGCCTCCAGTATGGCAGTACATTCCTCCATCTCGAAGCTATTAATTACTATATCTATACCTCAAGTGGAAGCAAGGAGAAATCACGGCTGTCGAGTGCTATAGGCAGTTGGGCGTCAGCGCATCGACATTTTATCGGTTGGTGCATAAGTTTGAGTCGGAGGAAAAAGCACGATGAAACGCTGCATTATATACGCAGAATTGGAGGGCCAGCTTCGGAGGTAAATAACAGCCTCATGCAAGCACAGCTGGCCGGACTCCGCACAACCGCAAAAAGGCCTCGGCTTGGAGGTCGTAGCAAGCTCCCTGTTTTTTGAGTATGGCACTGATGGGAACCGGCAAAGCATCAAAGACGCTGGCTCGGGATAGGCGGCATGGCCTTTACGAATGTGTGCTGGCAAAAGAATTTGTCACGTTTGGCCCGTGGAGGCCATTCTCGAATTGGTCAAATTCACCCAAGCAAGTGCCGGGCTTTGGTCTACACACCTTCCGGTCGTGCTGAACTGATTCCGCCTGTTTATGCCTTCTACTCTAGATATCGCACAGAAGGAGTCCTTGCATTTGCTCGCGAAACAAAAATGAGGATCGAAAGCAAAAGAATTCGTGACGCTTTCAAAGCAAGCAGTAGAACGGATGCCAGCTCGCGAGGACATGCAGCCTCAGAACTCCGAAGATGTTGAGCTGAGGGTAGCTCCATATTGCCGTGTCAGTACCATGTCTGAAATGTAAGCGGAGAGTTTTTTGAATTCAACAGCAATACTACTCCGAGTGTATTGCAAAGCATCCAAACTGGGTGCTGGTTCGGATCTATGCCGATGAGGGAATTTCGGCGACTTCCGTGAAAAACCGCAAGGAATTTCAATCGATGATTGAAGATTGCCAAGCTGGAAAGATCGGGACATGATCATCACGAAGTCTGTCTCTCGATTTGCTCGTAATGTCGTTGACTGCATCAAATATGCCCGTATGCTAGCGGTCCCTGTCTCCCGCCTGTCTCAATCTACTTCGAGACGGAGAACATCAACACACACTCTCAAAATGGCGAATTGCTTCTCACCGTTCTTGCGGCATTTGCGCAGGACGAGAGCGTCAATAAGTCCATCAGCGTAGCATGGGGCATCCGCCAGCGCTTTGCAAAGGGAATTCCGAAATTAGTCAAGCCCTATGGCTATCAGCTTGAAGACAACAAGCTGATCGTGGATGAAATGAGGCCGGCGTAGTTATTCGGATCTTTGCATTCTACCTTGGAGGAAAACGCCATACGAAATCGCGAAGATTTTAACTTCAGAAGGATTCCCTCTCCAGCCGGGAAATCGCATTGGACGGTATCGTCTGTCACCTATATTCTTGGCAATGACCGCTACTGTGGCGATATCATCATGCAAAGAGCATTTGCGTAGATCTGTTCGCTCATAAGCGTGTGCGCAACCTAGGTCAGGCTGAGCGGTTTCGAGTGAGGGACGCTCACACGCCGCTGGTTTCCAAAGAGGATTGGCGAGAGGTAAAAAACAGAGTTTCTATGCCAGATCGTGAGGCTGTAATTTTGGAAGATATTACGGGCGAAGGAGTTTTAGCCGAGCTCCACCCAATTCAGTTCAAGGAGGATATCGATATATGAACGCTTGCCTTTCTGACTTTCGCGTTGTGAACCCGACGCTGCGGACATTCAGCGCAGCAGAGGCGCGCATTGCGCAATCGTCTATTCGCTTTAATAATCTGAGTGCGGCAGAACTTGGATACCCTGAAAATGTTCGGCTCCTGATCAGTTCCGAAGGCACTACTCTGGCTATTCAGGCGTGTGATAAAGACGATCCATGCGCCGTTCCCTTTATGTCTGGAAGAACCGCAGAGGATCTGAAAGGGCAGAAAAAGTGGACAACTGCAAAGTAACCGAATGTTGATGCACATCATCCGCACAAAAACTCGGTTGGGATAGCGGCAAGACGCCTCGCCGCTTCTACGGTGTACCTTGGCCTGAGCAGTATGGCGATCCTGTTCGATCCGACCCGTGCAGCCCCTCCGCGCACCCGTACTCCCTAATCTGTCGGTTGAAGATATGCTGCGCACCTACGAGCTGGCGGCATTCGGCACCTTTGATGCCTGTGGGGGACACACATGGGCAAAAACAAACAAGTTTGCTTCTGTGCCGCCGAGTGATGAGTGATTGAGGCTCAGTTTGTAAATGTGACTTAAAGCAAATGGCCTCGGTATGTGTTGTACCGAGGCCATTCGTTTACGTACCATTTCAGCATGGTAAAATACCATAATGCTCATTTCTGATTTTCTGCCATCCCTCTATACTGTGAGAAAGTACATAATAGGTAGGAGAAGATCAAATGAGTACGAGATTGCAAATCATGGGCAGCCGGATTCGGACTGCACGGCAGTTCCGCCGCCTCACCGGTGAACAGCTCGCTGAGAAGATCGGTATTGCTGTAGACTCGCTTCGACACATAGAAAAGGGAGTAAAGATCACCAAGTTTCCAGCTCATTGAGCGCATCTCGGATATTCTAGACGTTTCACCTCGACTACTTAGCTGGGAAGACGGATTCTCCTCTGGAGCATAGAGTTCGCAAGGAACTTGAAAACTCTGGACTAACGAAGGAGCAAGAAGATGCCATTGTTGAGTTGGCATTAAATTCGATCCCGATCATCAAAAAACACATTTGAGCAATGCACCTGTCGATCTGGCAGGTGCAATTTTATTTTTCATTCTCCCTTAATCCGACTGTTTTCGCGCTTTCACTCATGTAATATGTACTCACTTGATACGATTGTATCAAATCTGTACGGAGGGATGAAGACATGACAGTACAAAACGCATTAGAGGAAATGAAAGAACGCGCATTTGCCCTGCTTTTCAAAAGTATTTGTTCGATACATACAAGGTACTGGCGCAAACAGATTTTTCCGAAGAGGAAAAAGGACTACACAGCGGCTGAGTACTATTTCACCACCACATTGGAGCAGTCCGAGAACGAGATCCTAAGCCAGATCAAAACCAATTACGAGGCAAAACTGCGGTATGCATCCCGGTATGCTTTCAACGCCGGTCTGTATTCTGGGTTCGTCCAGCACTTTTCCAATCAAGATCTTGTTGTCGATGGATTTGAAAAGCATCTCATGCAGGCTCTCTTTGAGATGCCCGGTATGCAGCGCCATACTCTGTTTTTGCAGATGCATGACGAAAACCAGAAGTTTATCGAACAGCTCGAGATTGATGGTGATGAAGAGCGACGAGAGCATTTGACCTCGATTGAGTGTGCGTGGGAGCAACGCGTTCATTGGGCGGCCTGCCACAGCTTCTACTGCGGTTATCGTGTTGCGGTCAAAGTTCTTACTGCTGTTGATGGCGTTAATGCCTTTGACATGATTCCTCACACCTTGCTGTTGGAATATCACTTGGGATATACGAAGTCCTATGACCAAACGGAACAGCAGCATATTGATAGGTAGCGTAGTTCAACGGCAGTAGCATAATACAAAGGGATCGATTCAATAGGTTCTCAACGATTTCACACTAATAACATGAAAAAGGCACACCGATCTACGGGAATGATCTATTCCATAGATTGGTGTGTCTTTCGCTTCGAGTAAAATACTGAAGGCAGCGAGGTGTCCGTTCTTTCGGACACCTCTTTTTGTATGATTACAGTAGAATTTGAAGAAAGAACTAACGGAGGTGTCGAAGATGTATGTGCTCGTTGATATGGAATGGATCTCGAATCAGCATGGTAATCATTGGCCAACACAGTTGGCCGCTGCCCGTGTAGATGCGCAATGGAATACAGTTGATACTTTTTTCCGTGCTATTTCGCCCGAGAGACTTCTCCTTGCAGCAATGGGGGCATATGGCTTTCCGGCTGGAGCAGGGAGCAGTTCCTCGATGGAGAAAGCCTTTATGCTGGATTGGACGCTTTCCGCCTTTGGCTGCAACCAGAGGATACGATATGCTGGTGGCATCAGGAAGCAAGTGACCTGTTCAATATGTTCTCCAAGGTATCCGGTGTTCCTGATACGACTCAGCATGTCGTGTTGCTCTGTGATTACATTTACGGTTACTTAGCAGGTCAAGAGGCGTCTGTTGGTAGCCCTTATAAGATCTGCGCGGCGCGCAATATCGCCACGCCTTCTCCAGCACACTGCTCCGCCAACGATGTAGCAACCATGCAACTGCTTGCACAGGTCATTGGCTTTGAGCAGAAGTATTTACTTGAGCCGCCGAAAAGATGGAGCAAACGACGCAATGGCACAGAAAGGTTCTTCTGCGTATAAGCTGCTCTATGATCCTCAGGCCAAGCTCCTTCATAAATCCGACTGTGAGTTACTACCTGATGATCGCCATTTCCCAGCATTCCTCACATTCAAGCTTCCAATTCGTCGCAAGTACAAGCCTTGTAGCTGCTGTAGGGATGAATTCTTAGATGCTGTGGGATCGCAATCAAGACTCTATCGCTCGCTCTGAATATAACTATGTCTACTCCAAGCAGTCCAAGATCTTTCACACCAGGAAGTGCAGTCATGTTCTGCTGGCCTATGATATTCAGGGAACCGTTTCCTACGACACCTGCCTTAAAAGCGGGCGACGGCCCTTGTAAGCACTGCAATCCGGAGCCGATCGAGCACAAGACGATTGCTTTTCCGGTACTGCCAAAGAAGCCGCAAGCCTCTCAGGAGCGTTCTTTGAGCAAGGACGAGCAAAGTGCCATCGGACGTTTTAATCGTGCCAAGCAGGAGCGTGAAGCTGCATTCAAGAGAGGCTCACTTTCCGATGCCGAGAAAAGCAACATTATGGCACTCTCGCAGCCAGGGCTGGCATTCTGGGCAAGTAGGGGGTATCGGACATTCCACCGCAGAAACTGCCCGCAAATCACAGGCTCAACCAGTTGGTCGGCTTTCCTCGTTATCAGGACGCTGTCCGTGCCGGCTACTGCCCATGCCGGCATTGTAAGCCAAGTCCGAAGCAAGATGTCGTCTATTCACGATCCCTATCACCAACAAAAAGCGTGCGGGAGAAAGTGTCGAAACATTGGTGCAACTCTGTACGGAACATTGTCTGCCGTTTCACCACGACAATCGATATTTCGAGATGCAGACGATGGTGGGCAAGTGGAAAATTGATATGGACATGCGGCCAGTCCGATTGGAACACATAAACCTCGTTTCTCAGCAAGAGAACACAAAGAAATATCATGTACAGCCTCGTCTGTTTCTCTCCCTGAAAGATACATTCGATTACATTATGCGACATGATAATGCCCCTCATGAAACGGATTGAAGGGACAAGCCAAGAAGTACAACTTCAAATGGGATAATTGTTGTTTTCCACTCCTTCTATCCGTAAATACCGTTGGGGAGTGTATCCCCAGAAGCTAATAAAGGAGTGAAAAATGATGACGCGAGAAGAAGCGGGAGAAAGAACTGATTGCCATGCTGGAAGAAGCAGAGGGCGGCCCCTTCATACTCCATTGAAGAAGTAGACGCTTATATGCGTGAGCTGCTGCATCCGAAAAACCAGATCTATCTGACAGGTGATACACATGGTCAGTTTGAGCGGATCATCTCTTTCTGTGAGAGGCAGCAGGTCCAACCCGAAAGCACTTTCATTATCTTGGGTGACGTCGGATTGAACTACTATGGGGATCGGAGACAACCGAGGCAAAGATAATCTGACGAAGATTCCGATCACTTTCTTCTGCATTCACGGCAACCATGAAATGCGCCCATCTAAAGAGTTGGGCTATCAGGTGAAAGAGTACCACGGTGGGGAAGGTATGGGTTCAGCCCGAGTATCCAAACCTCGTATTTGCCATTGACGGAGAGATCTATGATTTCTTTGGCCATTCCTGTATTGTCATCGGCGGTGCGTATAGCGTCGATAAATACTACCGATTGGCAAGAGGTTATAACTGGTTTGAAGACGAACAACCGTCCGATGAGATCAAAGAGAAAGTTGAGCGTGTGCTATCTGAGCGTGATTGGGCGAAGATTGATGTTGTGCTGTCGCACACCTGCCCGCTCAGATACGAGCCGACTGAAGTATTTCTATCCATGATTGACCAGTCGAGTGTGGATAAGAGTACCGAGCAATGGCTTGATACGATCGAGTCAAGGTTGCACTACGAGCGCTGGTACTGCGGTCACTATCATACGGACAAGGAGATCGACAAGATCCGTTTCATGTTTCAAGATTATACGATGCTGCCACATCAGATTTCCCTTTCTGCAGAGAAAGAAATGATCCGACGGATGCAGCGGCAGGCCGAAATTGTCGAGGCGCTGGGCCTGATGGATGAGGCTCAGGAGGAGAAATAAGAGGGTTTTACATGAGCACATATTACGACTTTATGGTCGAGGCCAAGTATAAAGACAAATGGTACAACATCGACCTACATACAAAGGATTTTGACGGAAAGCTGCGGCATCAATACCTTGCAACCTTCTCCCGCAGCTTTGTTGGCCAATTGGAAAGCCTGATCGATGGCGCATGGAGGATCGGTTTTGATGATCTAGCGGAAAGTACACAGAATCTCCTCCTATCCAGTATCCCTGCAGAGTGTGAAGATAGCGTTCGACTGGAGCAATTCTATGTTGCCGGTAATCTTGCGGATTTCGAGAAACTCCTGAAGGCGCCATACCAAAACGAATACTATGTGACGCGGAATCAGATTGCCGCATATGAGTCCCATGAGATCGATGACATCTGTGACTATTTAACTGTTCATGAGGTGCTTGAGCTTCCCTATACGGCTCGCAGCGAGTATGTCCTATATCGTTGGAATGATGTCTTTGATAATGCAGAGAAGATCCGCTCGATGGTAGATCGCCTGCGATTTCAGGTAGAATGCTTCAACGAAGCGCTTCCCTATGAGGCAGGTCAGTCCTATGGAGATCGTGTGGCTTCGCAAGTCCGTGTGATCTACCGGATTTCATGAGGAGGTCTATCACATGAACTACTTCATTGGAGATCTCCATCTCTTCAACCGGAATCAGACGGGTGAGGGTGTGAACTATGACGGGAGACCGTTCGCCACGGTGGCTGAAATGAACCAGTATATCCTCGAACGCTGGAACGCCAAGATCAACAACGGTGACACCGTCTATATTCCTGGGCGATATGGCCATGCGGGGTAGAAACGAAGCACTCATCGCATTGGTCGCGCAGCTTAAAGGTCAGAAGATTTTGTTCCGAGGGAATCATGATGATCTGTCTGATTATCGGTATCAAAAGCTCTTCGCTGACATCACCGATTATCGCGAGATCAGTGAAAGTTTCGACGGACAATCGTATAAGCTCTGCTTGATGCACTATCCCATCCTGATGTGGAACGGCCAGCATCGCGGATCGATTCTTCTCTACGCCCATACTCATAATACTGTGGAAGAGGCATTCTTCCAGAAATGCGTCAAAGAGCTCAACGAGAACAAGAAACTGAATGTTCAACAAGGAAAGTCCATTCGCGCCATCAATGTCGGCTGCATGATGCCTTACATGAATTATGAGCCAAGAACACTCAAGGAAATTCTCTCCGCACAGAACGCAAGAAAGGAATAAGGCCTATGTTACCGAAAGAGCTATTCCTCAGCACGCTAGAGAAGATTCAAAAGCAAGAAGCTCGCATTGACGAGTTTAATACCGCGCTATCAAAGATCTGCGATGGGTTCCCTGTGTTTGATTCGGAGAATCAGTACCTGATTGCGCTCCGGGAGCTGCTGAAATACACAATGAAAGATCAATATGACTACATCGGATGGTGGCTATATGAAGCGCCGGATGCCGGATACACAGTCTGGTGGGATGATGAGGACGGTAAAGAAATCCGCGTGGACTTGACAGAACCTGGTGCGCTCTATGACTATCTGGTGGAGTATGCCGCGCCGGAAGGAGTTCAGGAGGATGAGCTGTGAGCACACAATATTCTGTTGTTAATACACGGATCACCGAAGAAGTCGCCGAATTCCAGAAAAGGTCTCAGCAATCCGAGCAGAATGTCTCCGAATGATGCGTGAGGCCTCTGTATCTGCTGACTTGCAGGAGATCAAAGAGGATCTCATAGACAAGCTTTCTGACCGTGCGCTATTCTCTGTTGAGGAACCAGAAGGGACATCCATTGTAATCGGAACGGCAAGAGCGGGCCATTTTTCATGGCGCACTGAGAATGGCTTCCATGACCTTGACTCAGTCATGCGCTGGCTCCAGTCACACCCGGACTACACAATCTGTGATGAGTATGGAACAATTAAAACGGCAGAAGAATTCAAGCAGGTATTAGACTGGTGCGGGACTTACATCTCCTCAGAGTTGGATTGCGCGCAAAAATTCCAGTCTTTTAACCACAAGTTGAATGACAAATGCCGAGAGCTTGTGGTATAGTACAGTCAGAAACCAAGAACAAACTTCTCTACAGAAAGGACGCAGAACTATGAAGACTATTTCTTCCGCTATCTTCTATATGAGCGAATGGCAGGCTATCTTCCAGTGCGAGGAATATAGCTTTTGCGAAGCACGCCCATATCAAGATAAGCAGAAGAATATGATCGGATTGAGTACCTGTTGACCTGAAAGAATCGGTATCAGGATCTCCTTCTCTGAATTATTGAAGCCGCTTGTCTTGAGTGCAGACAAGCGGCTTTTTCATGCCCATGAGGCCAAATAATTCAGATAGGAGGTGTATTTGAGAATGAACATTCCAACGATCAACCTTGCTCGCACTGGCACCAATATTGTGATGCTTCGCAAAGCAGCGGGGCTGACGGTGCATGACCTACAAATGGCATTCGGCTTCAATTCCCCGCAGGCCATTTACAAGTGGCAAAACGGCACTGCGCTGCCGACTGTAGATAATCTTATCGCCCTTGCTGCACTGCTGCATGTGCGTATTGATGATATCCTCATTACCGATCACTCGGTTGCTTAATATGCAGGGAGAACTTCTCCCGCCATACGGTCCGCTCGTCTAAATGGTTAGGACACAGCCCTTTCACGGCTGCAATGACCGGTTCGAGTCCGGCGCGGATCTCCAAAATAATGGGATATGGCCAAGCGGATAAGGCACCGGCCTTTGACGCCGGCCACCGTTGGTTTGAATCCAACTATCCCAGCCATGATACGGTACTCAAGAGGTTGAAGAGGACAGCCTGCAAAGCTGTTAATCGTCGGTTCGAATCCGACCCGTATCTCCATCTGGTGCCTTCGTCTAATTGGTCAGGACGCAAGCCTCTCAAGCTTGTAATGCTGGGTTCGAGTCCCGCAGGCATCACCATCATCATACAGGGGTATAGCTTAACCGGAAGAACAGCGGTCTCCAAAACCGCCCGTGGGTGTTCGAGTCGCCCTATCCCTGCCAATATACTGGGGTGTCGCCAAATGGTCAAGGCACCGGTCTCTGACACCGGCATTTGTTGGTTCAAGTCCAGCCACCCCAGCCATATTTGGAGAGTGAACCCGGAAGGCCCGGGGACCGCCCGCTAAGCGGATCGCACCAGCAGTGGTGTCAGATTCGAGTTCTGCGCTCTCCGCCATATGGGTCAGTGCGCGTAGTTGGCGATCGCAGCGGTCTGTAAAACCGTGACATCTGAAACATCGTTGGTTCAATTCCAACCTGACCCACCAAAATAGAGGGGTACCCGCTTCTGGGTGCCCCTCTTTCATAATGGTCACATCATTGGCCGGGTGGTCGTAAAACAGTAAAATGAAAAAATGGTGAAAACCTTGAGTTTTCAAAGGGTGCGGCGTGACTTCGGTCACGCCGTTTCCTCTTTCATCAGCTCATTCAGCGGGATGAAGCCCAGCCCATCGTACTGGATGTGAATGTGCTGCACACGCTTCCCGCTGGATTTGTCCGGTGCGTCCACATAGATGGCGGACACCAGTTCCCGCAGAGCGTAGCCGTCCAGCTTATCGATGCCCACATACTTGTGCGCCGTCTGAATGAACTTCTCAACGTTTTCGTTCTGTCGTTCCTGTACTTCAATTTCCTGTCGCAAAGTTACGCACTCGGTCTCCAACTGCTTCTGCTCCGTTTCATAGGTCAGGCTCAGCATATCGAAGCGCTCATCACTCAGCCGTCCGCAGGCGTTGTCCTCGTAAATCCGGATGAACAGCCGTTTCAGTTCAGCGATGCTGTTTTCGTTCCGTTCCAGCCGTTTCCTTCGGATGCGGATCTGCTCACTGCTTTCCAGCCAGAGTTGTTCCTCCATCACTGCACGGAAATGTGCCTCATGCCGCAGAATGTAGCCCGTCACAGCCTGAATGTGTTTCAGGACTATGTGGCTGAGTACGGTTTCCCGGATGTAATGAGTACCGCACTTGTCCTTGTGCTTCTAATGGAGAGAACAGTCAAAGAACGCGCCCTCCGGTCGGTAATTGTTCGTCGCCCCTTAATACAGCTTCTCACCGCAGTCGGCACAGTACACCAGCCCGGAAAAGATGCTGCTTCGGCCTGTACGGGTCTTGCGATGCCGCTGCTGGCGCACCTGCTGTACCTTCTCAAACACGGCTTCCTCGATGATGGCCTCATGTGTATTGGGGAAGATGGCTTGCTTCTCAAGGGGATTGTCCCGCTGCTTCTTGTCCCAGATGGAGTTGGTATAGGTCTTGAAGTTCACCGTACAGCCCGTGTACTCCCGCCGTTCCAGAATCGCCACAACGGTACTGCTGTGCCAGTCGCAGGGGTCCTCCGGTTTCTTGTTTGGGGTCTTGATGCCCTGCAAGGCCCTGTATGCGCTGGGCGTTAGCACCTTGTCCGCTTTCAGTTGGTTGGCGATCTGCATGGGACCACGGCCCTTCATACACAGGTCGAAGATGCGTTTCACCACATCAGCGGCTACCGGGTCAACCACCCAGCGGCGGGGGTTCTCAGGTCTTTTACATAGCCATAGGGCACATTGGTGGTCAGGGGTACGCCTCGCTCACCCTTGGCTTTCTGGACGGCTCTGATCTTGCGGCTGGTGTCCCGGGCATAGAACTCGTTGAACCAGTTTTTGATGCCCGCAAAATCGTTGTCCACACGGTTAGGGTCAATGGTGTCGTAGTTGTCGTTGATGGCGATGAAACGAACACCGTTCTGCGGAAAGGTGAAGTTGGTGTAAAGCCCGGTCAGCGCGGAGTTGCGGCCCAGTCTGGAAAGGTCTTTGGCGATCGCCACGGCCACCCGTCCCGCCTCGATTTCGGCCAGCATGGCCTGAAAGCCGGGACGGTCATAGGTCACACCGCTTACACCGTCATCCACGAAAAAGGTTGGGTTGGGGAAGTGATGCTCCCTGGCATACTGCAAAAGCATGGCCTTCTGAGACGAGATTTGTCAAGGTTATTTTCTCCCGCTGAATACAAATGTCCAACTTTACTGTGAATAGCTCAGATATAATAAACACAG
>VOFJ01002086.1_pt1 | contig 12874 bp, 27 predicted proteins | sample 5384081 | NCBI WGS metagenome assembly VOFJ01 (sample SAMN12384729, study PRJNA508395) | human gut metagenome | isolation source: healthy gut I | host: Homo sapiens
TACTTAATTCCTTCATCATAATCTTCTTTTCCTGATACAAACTGGATCTCATTGTCAGAGATCTTCAGTACGTCACAATTTTCGAAGCCATATTCCATCTGTGCTTTCGCTTCATCCAGAGTCTTCCACAGCGGCGGACGTAAGTTCGGATCAAATGTGATCATGCGAGCCTGCTTCTTTAGCGACTGCAAAAGTGCCTTCTTTGTTGCACTCTTCACCGGCTCATCTGTCATAGAAAGTGTTCCAAAGTGAAATACCTTTGACTGGCGGATCAGATCATAATCTACTTCCCTCTTCCTTCAGCATCATATCAGCTCCCGGTTTGCGGTAAAAAGAAAATTCTCTGTCACCATCCGGAAAAAGTATGTACAAAAGCCAGTGTCGTGTGGATATCCTGATCCATCACAAGTCCTTTGCTTCTATTCCGATATTTGTAATCGTATCTCTTAACAGTTTACCAAACTGGTCATCCCCAACTTTTCCAATGAATGCGGTTTTTTCTTCCAAGTTTGTTCAACATTGCAAGCACATTACACGGCGCACCACCGGGGCAGGCTTCAAACAACTGATTTCCCTGCTCACTTTCCCCATTCACTGCAAAGTCGATCAGCATTTCTCCAAGTGCTGTTATTGTCATATATCTTTTTCCATCCTAAAATCTCCTTATCCTAAATCTTACACTTGTTTCATATTTCATTTTATCATAGAATTTTACATTTTTAAAGACACAGGCTCTTAAAGTGCATATTTGCCAATTCTTACAAAATTCCGTTATTTTTTTGTCATTTTGCCTATTTACGAATCCGAAAAATGATTGATAAAATAATAACAAATAATACAGTTACCTGATGTATTATTTTTTATTATGTGAAACGACGATTTTCGCAAATTGTTCGTGTTTGGATGGTACTACCCCCTCCCACGAACCCTCTCTTGATAGCGTTTTGTAAGAAAGTCACATGAGAAGTTTCCGCCAAAACTTTTCATGTGACTTTCTTCATTTATTGTCTACAGAACTTGCCACTGGCAGGTTCTGTAGATAATTCTTCTGTTTTTATTTTAACATTCTTCAGCAATTTTATAGATCAGCTTTTCTGTATCTTCCCATCCAATACATGGATCTGTGATCGATTTTCCATAGATCATATCAGCCGATATATCCTGTCTGCCTTCTTCCAGGTAACTTTCTACCATAACTCCTTTAATCATCTTCTTAAGATCCGGGTTATATCTGCGCGAATGCAGTACCTCACTTACAATACGAATCTGTTCTTTATATTTCTTGTTTGAATTGAACATTCACATCAATCACTCTTCGCCGGATTCTTAAGATCTTTTTTCTGATATAATTCCCAGAGTCTTACACATTCTTCATAATGGTAATTTGGTATGCACTGTCCGTACTTGTCAACTCCGCCACGAAGGATCGTGTGTGCAAGTGGATTACCAGACGTCGTTACATCCATCGTTCTGTAAATGAACCGGTGTCCCCATCTGTCTTTGCTACGATCGAGTTGAGCATTACAGAAAAGATCTCCACTGGTCGGGATTTTTCATTCCAACCGGAATATCCATACCACTTGCAGTCAACCGGTGCTGCTGATTCTCCACCGATCTTGCACCCACTGCCTCATAGGAAAGGATATCATCCAGATAACTTCTGTTTTTCCGGATATAACATTTCATCCGCGCTGTCAGTCCGCTTTCTTTTCATTGCACGAATATGCATCTTACGGATTGCCATAATTCCAGCATACAGATCCGGCGCTTTATCCGGCTCCGGCTGATGAAGCATTCCCCTTATATCCTTCACCGGTCGTCCTTGGCTTATTGGTATAGATTCTCGGAATCAATACCAGGCGGTCTTTACCTTTTCATTTACCTTCGCCAGACGGCATACATATTCACATACAGAATCTTCATTATCTGCCGAACAAGGTCCGATGATCACCGCGAATTTATCGGATTTTCCGGTAAAAAAATATCACGTATTTCTGCGTCTCGTTCTTTCTTTAACTGAATCAGTTTCTCTGACAGCGGATATTCTTCTTTCAGTTCTGCCGGTGATGGCAGAACTTTTATTTACTTTCATAGACATATCTTTTCCCTTATCTTTATCCTAACAGATGTACCCCTCCAAGAAGTACATACGATATAAACCACATAATTACAGTTGCCATACAAATTCCAATGATAACAGCCGGAAATGCTTTCTTAAATTTCATTCCCAGAAGTGCTTTGCAATCAGAGACCCTGTCCATGCGCCGGTTCCCGGAAGAGGGATTCCCACGAATAACACCAGTCCCCAGAATTCATATTTTTCAATCTGGTCCTTCTGCCGCATCGCCTTGGATTCCAGTTTATCCACCAGCGGCTTGAATGTTTTCGTTCCCTTCATCCAGTTAAATACCGGTGTGATCAGAAGCAAAATAAATGGAACCGGAATGATATTTCCGATAATGCAAAGTGGAATCGCAGTCGATACCTTTACTCCAAGGATCCGGTCCTGCAACAAGCGGCGCCCCGCGAAGTTCAAGGATCGGGATCATCGAGATCAGAAATACGATCACTTCTTTTACTCACACTTCCGCTTAACGCATCAATAATCCCATGTATTAACGTATTGGTCATAAGAAACTCCTCTTATTTATTCATATATTTTTTCAGAAATGCAAACATTGCTTCCATCTCTTCTCTGGTTCCCACAGTGATACGCATATACTGTTCAATTCTTTCACTGCCCCAGAAACGCACATAGATGTCATTCTCTTTCAGTGCTTCAAATAATTTTTTGCATCATAATCCGGATGCATGGCAAAGATGAAGTTCGATTTGGAATCCAGACAGTGGAATCCTAGATTCTTTAACTCTTCTTTCGCCCATTCCCGTGTCTCGATAATCTTATTCACACATTCTTCAAAAATATGCCTTATCTTTCACCGCTTCCACACCGCATACCAGTGATGTCTGATTCATGGTGTAAGAGTTGAAAGAATACTTTGCATCATTCAGGTACTTGATCAGTGTCGGATTACTGATCGCGTAACCAATACGCATTCCTGCCATTGATCTTGCTTTTGAAAACGTCTGAACGATGATCAGATTTTCATATTTATCGATCAGTTCCATTGCAGAACGTCCTGCGAAATCAACGTAAGCTTCATCCACGATCACAATTACATCCTGATTGTGTGCGATAATATCTTCTACATCAACCAGATCTTCATAAAGTCCTGTCGGTGCATTCGGATTTGGGAAGATCACACCACCATTTTCTTTGTAATAATCTTCTTTTACAATCTTAAAGTTCTCGTCAAGCTTCTGGCATTCATACGGAATGCGGTACAGATCTGCCCATACCTTATAGAAAGAATAGGTGATATCCGGAAAAAGATTGGTTTCTCTGAGTTAAAAAATGTCAGGAAACACATGGATAACACATCATCCGATCCTACTCCTACGAATACCTGATCCGGATTCACATGATAAAAATCAGCCAGCTGCGCATTTACGAGTGGTGCCGCCGTCGGATCCGGATACAGACGCAGACGGTCTGTATTCATCTCCTCCAACGCCTTTGTCACGCCCGGTGCAGGTGCGTATGGGTTTTCATTGGTATTCAACTTGATTACTTTGCGCTGTGGTCGCTCGCCCGGCACATACGGTTCTACTTTTCGAATGTTCTTTTCAAATGCTTTCATCTTTGCTCTCCTAGAAATATTCTTTCGCCAGTTCTTTTGAATTTTGGAAGGGAATTCACGATTGTCTCATGTGATACGCAGTACGCAAGTCTTACATATCCAGGGCATGCAAACGAACTTCCCGGCACGATCAGAATATTATATTTCTTTGCAGCCTCACAGAATTCCTTCTCATTCGGAACCGGTGATTTCACAAACAAATAAAATGCTCCCTGTGGCTTAATGCACTCAAATCCGCACTCTTTCAGTCCGTTATACAGATCTTCTCTGTTGCGATCATAGAAAGAAAGGTCTGTCTTTTTCATTCAGGCATTTTTCTACTACCTTCTCTTTGCAGTGTCGGTGCATTAACAAATCCGAGGATACGTGTTGCGACATTGGCTGCGGAAAGTACTTCTTCACTGTCTTTTTAATTCATCCGGAATAACCAAGTATCCGATACGTTCTCCCGGAAGTGACAATGATTTGCTGTAGGAGTATCCCACTACGGTATTGTCATAATATTTTGTGAGATACGGAACTTCTACTCCGTCATAAGCCAGCTCACGATAAGGCTCGTCGGAGATCAGAACGATGTCTGTTCCGAATTCTTTCTGCTTTGCCTCCATGACAGCGGCGAGCTTTTTGATCGTCTCTTCGGAATAGACAACACCAGTCGGGTTGTTCGGATTATTGACGATAACTGCTTTTGTCTTCGGTGTGATCTTTGCCTCAAATTCATCCAGCTTTGGCTGAAAATCTACGGTATTCGGTGAGATTTCAACCAGAACACCATCGTAGTTGTTCGTATAAGAACGATATTCTCCAAAAATATGGTGCAAATGCGATCACTTCATCTCCCGGATTGATCAGCGCTTTCAAGATAACATTTAATCCACCCGGCTGCACCAACCGTCATGACAATATTTTTGCCTTCAAAATGCGTATCAAAACGCTTATTTAAAGAATCAGCTACTGCCTCTCTTACATCTGCATATCCGCAGTTGCTGTTGGTATATCCGTGAAGTACGATTGGATCTTCCTCACTTACAATCTCAATGATCGCATTCTTCACGGCCTCCGGTGCCGGCACGTTCGGATTGCCCAGACTGAAATCAAATACATTCTCAGCTCCGTAAATTCCTGCCAGACGGTTACCTTCCTCAAACATTGCACGGATAGCCGAACTGTTGGCTACCATATTTTTCATCTTATCCGCTATCATTTTTGTTGCTCCTTTCTCACTACAAGTCTTTCATTTGTAAGTCTTAGCCCTGCGCTTTCTCTGTCACATCACCCTTTTCTACCATAAAAGCTGGACGGTAAGAAAGCTTTGCCTTTCTAAGGCCTTCTGCTCCGGTATCATCTTCCCGGTTTACATATTTATAGTTCATGCATTCATGCTCTACAAACTGCTGATTGATCATCGTATATGCGCCCTGTACATCGGCATATGCTTTTTCAATATGCACGACATAAGTGTCTTCGCATATCGGCTCTCCGATCGTAAATGCAACAACTTTACCATCGATCCTTAAGACTCCTCCCGTCAGATGAAGTTCTTCAAACAGTCTCAGGGAATTCAATGCCACACACATCTCACCCCTTTTTTCATCGTCGTCTTCACATTCATTCTCTTTCCGCCACTTAAGTGCCATCTGGAAACATTCTTCCAGATTATCTTTTTGTCATACTTTCATAAGACCAGCGGTCTTCGAACAGGCTTTTGAATTTGTTGATATGATTCCGCTTTCCGTGAAGTTTTTTCCCGAAAGTGTTGCCAGTTTCTCAGATTCATAGACGTAATCTGCAGAATCTCTGTCGTATTCAATCTTGAATCTTCCCGGATACCACTCCTCTAACTGGGCAAAATATTCCGGTGTCACATTGTACATCAGGAACGGTCTGCCTTTTTCTTTAGAATACTCCATCATCTCTTCCAGTGCATTCTTCACATCTTCCGGTGCTCCGGCCGGGTAGGCAAAGGATACGTGATTCTCATCCTCACTTTTGAATACCAGTGCATTCTTGATGATCGCCCATTTTACCGGATACTGTCTGGACCAGAGATACACATTGGCAAATGTTCTCTCACAGCTTCTGCTGGTATGATGTTCAAAGTAATGTGAGATAATCTCCTGATCCTCTAATTCTGCACGTTTAAACTGTGTTGCTCCCCATATTCTGTATTTACCTTCTTTAATTTTCGGATTCTTTCTAAAATCTTATATTCCGGCTTCTTACATTTCTTCATTCATATTTGCAAGTTTTTCGCCTGATCAGCCGCGATACAAGCATCAATGATCTCCTGAATATCACCGTTCATGATCTTTATCCAGTTTGTATAATGTAAGTCCGATACGGTGATCTGTCACACGTCCCTGTGGGAAGTTGTAAAGTACGGATCTTCTCGGATCTGTCTCCGGTACCGATCTGACTCTTTCTTGCCTCTGCTTCGGCATCATGACGTTTCTGGCATTCCAGATCGTACAGCTTCGCACGCAAGAGAGCAAATGCTTTGTCCTTGTTCTGCAGCTGTGATTTCTCTGTCTGACTGTAGATTACAATTCCTGTCGGATAATGTGTCAGTCGTACAGCAGAGTCCGTGGTATTGACACACTGTCCACCGTTACCAGATGCACGCATAACATCGATACGGATATCTTTCTCATCAATCTGGATATCTACATCTTCTGCCTCCGGCATCACCGCTACTGTGATCGTAGAGGTATGGATACGTCCACCGGATTCGGTCTCCGGTACACGCTGTACACGGTGTACGCCGGACTCGTATTTCATCTTAGAATAAGCACCTTTACCATCGATCATGAATGTTACATTTTTTCATTCCGCCGATACCGATTTCTTCACATTCTACCAGCTCGACTTTCCATCTCTGCTTTCTGCATAGTGTACATACATACGGTAAATCTCTGCTGCAAAAAGTGCTGCCTCATCACCGCCTGCACCGGCACGGATCTCGACGATAACGTTCTTTTCATCGTTAGGGTCCTTTGGAAGAAGAAGGATCTTCAGTTCCTGTTCCAGTTCTTCTACACGTTTCTTGTTATCATTCAACTCTTCTTCTTTTGCAAGTTCACGCATCTCTTCATCGGACTCTTCCTCTAACATCTCAAGTGTCCTCAATTGCCTGCTTGCATTCTTTGTATTCATTATACGCCTCTACAATCGGAGTCAGATCATTCTGCTCTTTCATAAGTTTGCGGAAAGCGGTTCTGGTCATTTGCCACATCCGGTTCCTGAAGTTCATTTAATATCTCATCCAGACGGATGCGCAGATCTTCTAATTTATCAAACATGGTATTTCCTCCTTAACATTACTCTTTATTGTACCTTCCCATAACTACGCGGTCAAGTCCCGCTAAATCCTTTTTATCTCGATTTCCTCATATCCTTCATTTTTCAAAAGTTCTGATACATCTTTTTCCTGATCAAAGCCAATCTCGAACAGGATATATCCTCCCTTGTTCAGATATCTTATACTGTCTTTTACGATCAGGCGATAAAAAAATAAAAGTCCGTCCTCTTTTCCATCCAGCGCAATCCATGGATCATGAAGTTTTACTTCCTCATCCAGACGATTGATTTCTTCTGTCCTGATATAAGGCGGATTAGACACGATCATATCGTATTTTCCGGTGACAGATTCAAACAGATCACTTTTTATAAATCTTGCATCTGTTCCCCCAGACGGCTGTTGTTTTCTCGTGCAACTTTCAATGCCTCTTCCGAAATATCGCGCGACCGGTTCCTTTCAGATGCATCTGTTTTTTTTCGCCGAATTTCAAAATACTTTCCAGAATACATCCCGAACCGGTACACATGTCCAGGATCTGCATATCTGGTCTGATCCGTTTTAAAAGCCTCTTCTACCAGAATCTCTGTATCCTGTCTTGGAACCAGCACATTTTCATTCACTTTAAAATTTAATCCCATGAATTCCTGTTCACCGGTAATATGCTGAAGTGGAATTCTTCTTGCTCTTGTGCAGATATCTTTCTGATAGCTTTCTGCTTTTTTCTTCTTCTACTTCTCTGTCCGGGTCTGCCAAAAATACTGCTCTGCTGATTCCGGTCTTATACTCAAGCAGATACCAGGCATCCAGTTTTGCTTCCCGTATCCCTGCCTTTTTCAAGTTTTTTCTGTTCCACTCTGGTAGAGATTACGAAGTGTGAAAATTTTCCCGTTCATACGCCCTCCAGTCAAATACAGCTTCTACTGCCTGTATCGCTACTTCTATCATATCATCATCCGGTTCACTGGTTGTCATCATCTGAATTGCCATTCCCGGCTTGCTTAACAGATTGACCAGGGCATTTTTCACTGTTCCCCGCCAGTTTCAACACCTCATAAGAGATTCCGGCGATCACCGGAAGCAGTGCAATACGGACAACCACCCGCATCAAAGGAGATTCCACCCTGAATCAGCAACAGTAAAATAATACTGATCGCCAGCACAAAAAAAACAGAAAACTTGTCCCACATCTTTTATGCTGTCTCGAACTTTTCCTTACATTCTCCACCGTAGCGGCAGCCCATGTTCAATACAGTTGATACACTTATGCTCCGCACCGTGGTACATAAATGTTCTCTGAATATCCTCCATTCTGGAAATCAGCAAAATATACACAATAAAAATTCAATCCGGACAACACCTTCTATCACGGTTCTAAGATGATACGACGGAATAACCGGTTTCATAAGTGTCGACAGAAAATACGGCAATATCATAAAGATTGCAACTCTTTGCAACAATGGAAAAGGCAACCGTTCCTGCCATCATCAGGTTTCTCTTTGCTTTTTTCTTTCTTTTTCAGATCTTTTTTCCGGAAAGCTCTTTTTCTTCTTCCTCTTCGTAAAAAACTCGCCGAAAAAGTCAGCGTCTTGATTCCAAGTACCATGGAATCAATAAAATTAAAAAACCCCCGGACAAAAGGAATCGTAGTCAGTTTTTTTCCAATTGCCGGTAATACTGTGAAACGTCTCTGTCTGAACAAAGATCTCTCCGTCCGGTTTTCTGACAGCCACAGCATAACGATCTGATTCTTCATCATGATTCCCTCTAAAACTGCCTGTCCGCCGATATTTGATGATTTCATATATTCTCCTTATACCACATCTTCTGGAACAAAGACTATCTCTTGCCCGAAGATCTATTGTAATGAAAAAAAGGGTTGAGATTCAAAAACCTCAACCCAATACCTTGTAATCTTATTTGTCCATTCCGTATTTCTTATTGAACTTATCAACACGGCCACGAGCCTGAGTTGCTTTCTGCTGTCCTGTATAGAATGGATGACATTTAGAACAGATTTCTACGTGGATTTCTTCACTTGTAGATCCTGTTACGAATGTATTTCCACAGTTACAAGTTACAGTTGCCTGATAATAATTTGGATGTATTCCTTCTTTCATGATTTTCACCTCTTCTTTATTTTTTGACACGTTTATTTTTAATGTGCAGTAAATTTCGAATTTTATTTACACAGCTCGTTCATTGTAACACAAGAATCAAGTTTTGTCTAGATAAATTTTTCTTTTTTACCATTTGTATTAATTCTTCATTATTCCTCGTTCTTGAGAACATATTCAGTATGTTATCTACCGCCTCTTCCGGACGCAGTCCGTTCAGTGCACTTCTCATACTTTCAACAGCTTCCTGTTCCTCTTTTTGAAAGCAGAAGATCTTCTCTTCTTGTTCCTGATTTTAAGATATCAATAGCAGGAAACATTCTTTTTTTCGGAAAGCTTGCGGTCAATACCAGTTCCATATTACCTGTTCCCTTAAATTCTTCATATACAACATCGTCCATCTTGCTTCCTGTATCTACCAGTGCTGTAGCGAGAATTGTAAGGCTTCCACCCTCACGCATATTTCTTGCAGCACCGAAAGAAACGCTTTGGCATATGAAGCGCTGCAGGATCAAGTCCTCCGGAAAGTGTTCTTCCTGACGGAGGTACTGTAAGGTTATAAGCTCTTGCAAGTCTTGTAATACTGTCAATCAGGATCATGACATCTTTTTTGTGCTCTACCAGTCGTTTGGCCCGTTCGATCACCATCTCTGATACACGCTTATGGTGCTCAGGAAGCTCATCAAACGTAGAATAGATCACTTCTACATTCGGTCCCTCTATTGATTCACGGATATCCGTTACTTCTTCCGGACGCTCATCGATCAGAAGAATCAAAAAGATGTACTTCCGGATTATTCTTTTGTACGGATAATGCAACCTGCTTTAATAAGGTTGTCTTTCCTGCTTTCGGTGGTGAGACGATCATACCCCTCTCTGTCCTTTTCCGATCGGAGACATCAAATCCATAATGCGCATTGCAGTACTTGTCTTTCCACATTCCAGACTCAGTCTTTCATTCGGAAAGATTGGTGTCATATCTTCAAAATTTTTTCTGTGCATAGCCTTCATAGGATCCATCTCATTGATCTTTGAAAGATATAAAAGTGCACTGAATTTTTCCTGCTGTGTTTTGATTCTTGTATTTCCTTCCAGTATATCTCCTGTCTTTAAATTAAATCTGCGAATCTGAGATGGAGAAACATAGACATCGTTTTCCCCCGGCAGATAATTAGCACTTCGGATAAATCCATAACCATCCTGCATAACTTCAAGAATCCCATGTGCCGTAATTCCACTGTCCAGCTTATCTATATCATGTACTTCTTTATCTCCTGTATTAGCAGATAATTCTTTCACGGTTTCTCGTGCCGATTTCTTTTCTTTTTCATCTTCTTCCAGCATACGCTCTATCAGTTCTGCCTTTTTCATGGTGGAAATTCCCTTTAATCCTCTTGCTTTAGCGCGAGATCTTTTAACGTCGCCAGCGGAAGAGATTCATATTTTTCTCTCATCATATTAGTCCTTTCACATCAAACTGCTTTCATTCTAGTTTCTTCATTTATTAAGTAGCATCTCTTACTTTACTGGAAAATCACGTCAGAAATGACGATACTATTTGAAACATGGAGATATTATACTACATCTTTGTTGTTTTTTAAAGTTCTTTTTCATAACGGTATATCTATTCTCCCCAATTCCTCTTTTTGTGCGTATATTGACTTGAACTTCTATGAATGATATGATTAAACAAACTTATGAAAAGGTGGTATCCATAAAATGACGAATAGTGAAAAAGCTCTGAAAATGCACGAAGAATGGCATGGAAAGATTGAAACTTGTGCAAAATCCCACGTAAATTCACGTGAAGATCTTGCAATTGCCTATACCCCTGGTGTTGCAGAACCTTGTAAGGTAATCGCAAAAGATCCCGAGGCCGCCTATACTTATACTATGAAATCCAATACTGTAGCTGTTGTTTCTGACGGAAGTGCCGTACTCGGTCTTGGTAATATCGGTGCTCTTTGCGGCAATGCCTGTTATGGAAGGTAAAGCTGTCCTTTTCAAAGAATTCGGTGGTGTCAATGCTGTGCCGATCTGCCTGGACACTCAGGATACTGAAGAGATCATCAAAACAGTTGTAAATATCGCCCCTGCTTTCGGAGGGATCAATCTGGAAGACATCAGTGCTCCAAGATGCTTTGAAATCGAAGAACGACTGAAAGAACTGCTGGATATTCCTGTATTCCACGATGACCAGCACGGTACTGCTATCGTTGTTCTTGCAGGAATCATTAATGCTATGAAAGTAACCGGAAAAGATAAGGAATCTTCCAAAGTTGTCGTAAATGGTGCCGGTTCTGCCGGAGTTGCTATTACCAAACTGCTCCTGACCTACGGCTTTAAACATGTCACCATGTGCGACATAAATGGAATTCTCGGAAAAGATTCCAAAGACCTCAACTGGATGCAGGAGAAGATGGTTGAAGTAACCAACCTGGAACAGAAAACCGGTAAACTCGCCGATGCATTAAAAGGCGCTGATATTTTTGTCGGCGTATCGGCTCCGAATATTGTTACACCGGAAATGGTTGCTTCTATGAACAAAGATGCCATCTTATTTGCCATGGCCAATCCGGTACCTGAAATCATGCCGGATGTAGCGAAAGCTGCAGGTGCAAAAGTAGTCGGAACCGGTCGCAGCGATTTCCCGAACCAGGTAAATAACGTCATTGCTTTCCTGGCATCTTCAAAGGTGCTCTCGAGGGACGTGCTACTGCCATCACCGAAGATATGAAACTGGCTACTGCAAAAAGCAATCGCAGGTCTTGTTCCTGATGAAGAGCTGAATGAAAATAATATTCTTCCTGAAGCATTTGACCCACGTGTTGCGAGAGATGTTGTAAGCCGTGCTGTAAAGGAACTGATCTGATATGACCGTACACTGGGGAGAAAAAAAGATACTATTCTCTGGATTATTATCTGAAAAAGACTTATGGTGAAAAGCTCTATAAGATATCTCGACGGCGGCATGACATGTCCAAACAGGGATGGTACCCTCGGAACCCACGGTTGCATTTTCTGCAGCCGTGGAGGTTCCGGCGATTTTTAAGCCGCCAGTCGTACTCTGTCTGTCACAGAGCAGATTGAAGCTGGGGAAGCAGCAGTCTGCAAAAATATGCCGAGCAATACTTGGCCAACACTCTGGAAATAGATTTTGAGCTGCTGATATAAAGAGGGTAAGTGCTTTCTCCACAGGAGTACCTGATTATATTAAATTTACGGCTTTAGGGCTCAATATATATACTGGATGAGCTAGCTGCTGCAGGGAAATGCAAAGACCCATGCCCATATTGCTGATACTTTTTGGCTACAGACTGAGTTTTTGCGGATTTGACCTTAAAAGATTTGGGGAGCAGTAGCTAAAACCCTGAAAGAAAGTGCATTTCTCAACAGCATATTGTGGCTGGCACAGCCTGGGGAAGCAGTGCTGAAGCTGGCACCACAGCCTGGCCTGGCCAAATGCCAGGATACATGCCGGTTTAGCAGAAACAGACGCTCTGATACACAGGCCCGGAACGGGGGAAAAGCTTGCATTAAGTTATAAAACTTTGCTGGCTCGAGCAGGCCTCTGCAGCAGTTAATCATGCTGCTTAGTGAACAGGAGCTTTCTGTTTTGGTGAGCAATTATTTAAGAACAGTATGGCTGTGGAACAAATATAAGATTTTTTGAAAAAGTGGTGACAAGTGCTGTTAAAAGTGGCATAATATGACCAATCTTAATATTGTATTGTAAAAGTGATGATGAGCAATACGTAATA
>VOFJ01001527.1_pt1 | contig 12861 bp, 13 predicted proteins | sample 5384081 | NCBI WGS metagenome assembly VOFJ01 (sample SAMN12384729, study PRJNA508395) | human gut metagenome | isolation source: healthy gut I | host: Homo sapiens
TCATTGTACTTCGTTCAGTTACGTAATGTTGCTCCAAGATGATCCACCGCCTTCACGGCGTTTCCGCAGAGCGGCTTCCAGGCGGTATTCGTCAAAGGGGAACCGGCCTGCGCGGGCAATTCCGCGGACCACCGGCCGCCGCTGACGGCGGCGGTCCCGGCTTTCCCACGACGGCGTTCCCTTTTTTCAGCGTGAGGGCGACGGTCTCGCCGTCCGGCCGAACCCGAACACCTGAACGGGCGGCCCTGCTGCAGCACCATGCCGTCACCGAAATCGAAGCCAGGCCAAAGGCCGTATCGGCCCGGCCGCGGACTCAATACCGTACACATCAAACACACCCAAGAACACACAAAGGCGTTTCATCCTTACACGTCCCTACCATCCGCATCCGACGTCCCCGACGGCGGCGTGCCGCCCTTGGACCGTTTGATGAGGAAGATCACGACGACCGCCACAGCCCCCGCGCCCAGCACGCAGAGGAGGACGATCAGCGCAACCGGCAGGCCCGCCTTCTCTTCCCCGTCACCCGGATCCTCGCGAGGCCGGAGGAGACGCCGGCCGCAGTCGTTCTATCCACAGCGGACGACAAATCCGCCGTTGTCGCGTCGGAACTGGGAGGCGGCGCCGCCGTCGCAGAGAATCGGCAGGGGGCGCCGTAGGTGGTTTTGTCGCAGGAGGAGGCGCGGTGGTGGGATCCGCCGCTCCGATCTTGGCTTTCACACCCGACACCCGGATATCCCGGATATAAACATCCGTGCCTTCCATATAGAGACCCACGCCGTATATGGCGTTCAGATGGTCGGCGATGCGCTGGCTTTTCAGGTGCGAGGAACGGCAGTTCATCTGGGACAGGTCAAAGCCCACCCATCCCTCGTATCCCGAGGCGATGAACATATGCTTCCAGGTGTGTCCTCGGTGGTGGTTTTCTCGATGAAACGCGCCGTTTTCCTCCAGGAGGTATTTCACCCCCCGGCCACCTCGCTGTCGAAAAAGCCCTGGCACATCCCGAATCCTCGTTGTCTGTCGCGAGCACCACGTTGAGGTAGGCATCTCCCGCGGCTTTGATGTAAAAACCCAGAGGGTGGTGCCGCCGTCGTCCAGTCGGTCACGGCCTTCTTCTGGCCTTGGCCCTCGAATCACGGTCCAGATAGATGCCGCCGTTCCAGTTCTTGTTGTTGCGGTGGTACAGCAGCCACTCTTTGCCGCCCTCTTTGACCTTGAAACGACCAAATCCTGGACGTGACCATTTGTATCCCCATAAATCCCGCCGATATCGTTGCCAGGAGTCAGCTCCTGCCTTCCGGCAGGTAGGTGAAATCGACCACCGGCGTCGCGTAGACGTCGGTTTATCGGCGCAGCACTTTACGGGCGCCATCACGCACACCAGCATGAGCAACGCTGCGCAAATGGAAATCAGCGAAACGCTTTTTCATTGACAACACCCCAAATCTGTTTGATATAGGCCCTTTTTATCGCGAATTAGGGCAGGGGCGGGCCCGCTTTAGCGGGCGTCCGCCTTGGTTGCGAAGGAGCACCAGACCGGCGCCCGCCGCCAGAACCAGCGCCGCCGGAAGCAGGGCAAAGGGGACGCCCGTTTTGGGGAGCGCCAGAGCGGTGTCAGAACGCCCGTGCTGGAGCCACTGGTATCCGAGCCGGTGCTGGAAATTGCCCGCCCTGGCCTTCTTCAAGAGCCGCGGGCAATGCCGTCAACCCGGATATCGCGTACCAGGCACTCTTCTCCGCATGAAGCCGACACCGTAACCTGACCCAGATAGCTGCTGAGGTTTTGATCGGCCAGATGGCCAGGAGCCGCAGGCGAAATTCGCCAGCTCCCACGCCGACCCAGCCTTCATAGCCTCTCGACCAGTGCAATATGGCCCCAGTCGTTGTCATCATTGGCAGGGTGACGGGAACTAAAGGCCATATTCGTCTGATAATAGTATTTCACGTCCGCGTTTTTTGGTGAAGAACCCGGTATGCCTGACCGCCCGCAGCTCCAGATCCAGAATGGCGCCGTCCTCAGCATCCCATAAAACCAGACCATGGTGGCGCCGGTCCAGTCGGTAACGCCTTTGGCGGGGGTCTGGCCTTTGCCGTATTCAGATCCACGAGCAGGCCGTTGAACCAGCCACCGTACTCATATTTGAGGCCAGTCCTCCCCGTCTACGGTGACACAGGACAGCTTGAGTTTACTGTCGTCAAAGCCTGATCTGATACACCGCGGCCGCCGGTGGAAGCGTCGAGCAGCCTGGCCCTTGGGCAGATAGGAGATATCCAGTACCGATTTGGCATCGTCAGGCGACACGTCCGCGGGACGGACGGTTTGTTCAGGTCTTCCAGATTGGCCACGCCGGTCACCGGATGTCGCGGATGTACACCGTGCCCAGCTCCGAATAGAAGCCGACACCGGTGACGTTGCTCAGATTGCCGGTCAGGGTCTGATCCTTCAAATGGCCGGAGCCGCAGCCGAAATTCGCCAGCTCCACGCCGATCCAGCCTTCATAGCTGTCGAGATCTATATGGCCCCAGTCGTTGCTATCATTGGCGAGGGTAACGGGAACAAAGGCCATATTCGTCCCTGATAATAGTATTTCACGTCCGCGTTTTTGCTGGAGAAATAGCCCGTAGCGCCTCCCTTCTTCCGTCACCTGCACCTGAAAATCCAGGACGGCGCGGTCGTCAGCCTTCATATAAAACCATACCATGGAAGCACCGGTCCAGTCGGTGATGCCCTTGGTCGGCGTCTGGCTTTTTAGCCTTGTTCAGATCCACCAGTAGGAGCAATACGTAACTGCGCGCGATCTCGCCGCTCTCCTGTGCCTCTTCAATGGCGGCCCAGTTCTTCACGGCGTCAGACGCTTCTTGGAGAGCATCGCAGTGCCTTCGACATCGTTGACGCGCACAACGCTCGCCTCAATGCTGTCGCCGACGTGCAGGACATCTTCAACCTTGATGCCGTCGTCGGTGAACTCGCTGGTCGGGATGAAGCCGGAATACTTGGTGCCGATATCGACACTGATCTCGGTGGCAGAAATGGCCACGACCGTACCGGTTACCTTTTCTCCATTATATATAGGCTTGAGAGATGCCTCCAGCATTTCATCAAAATTTTCAGTCTCCATGGGATTTTCTTGAGTCAGGATCTCGTCGCTCATCTTTTGTTTTACCTCCTTAATGATCCATGCAGGCACGGAGGCCCCGGCTGTCAGGCCGACCGTATCCGCATGTACGAACGCGCTTGTATCAAGCTGCGCTGCGTTTTCAATAAATTGCACGTTTGCACACGCACTGCAGCAGATCTCGTAGAGATGGCGGCTGTTTGCACTGTGGCTGCCGCCGACAACGACCATTGCATCGCAGTTGCGGGCCATCTGCGCGGCCTCTGTTTGACGTGTAAACGTAGCACCACATATTGTATCAAACAATTTGGCGTTTGTACACTCTTTTTTTATAATTTTCTGACATTCCAGCAGTTTTTCTTGCGTTTGGGTCGTCTGGATGACAACAGTCAGCGGTTTTGCACAGTCGATGGTGCCGTCAGCGATACGCGCGGCGAGCTGTGAGGCGTCATTGACCACAATTGGGGATATGCACCAGCCGCAGATCGCACGCACCTCCGGATGGTCGGCAGCTCCGATGATGACCGGCTGCCGCCTCTCAGCGGAGGCATCCGCCACGATCTCGTGGATGCGCTTGACCTTTGGGCAGGTCGCGTCATACACCGTCGCGCCCGTGCGCTGCACGGCCTCAAACTCTGCACGGCTGACGCCGTGGGATCGGATGATGACCGACGCTCCCTGCGGGATCTGCTCCGGTCCGTCCGCGACCGTGAGCCCCTCGGAGCGCAGGTGCTGCACAACGTCGTCGTTATGGATCAGCTCGCCGAGGCTGTAGCAGTTCGTCTCGGCCGCGAGCATCTCCTCGGCCATTTTGACCGAGCGGCTGACGCCGAAGCAAAAACCGGCAGACTTGGCGACGCGCAGCTCTCTCATGTCCGCCTCCAGTCCGAAGCGCGTGCGGATGGCTGCGCACACGGCATCAACGCTCTGTTCGAGCGTGAGATCGCTCGTGTCGATGTGCACGGCGTCCGGCGCTGCCTTGAGCGGCGCAATGGCACGGTGGGTATCGTCATAATCGCGCTGCTCGAGCTCACGCAGCACGTCGGCATACGGCTCCTGAATACCCTTTTCCTGCAGCTGACGCCAGCGGCGCTGCGCGCGGCACTCCGCCGAGGCGGACAGAAAGATCTTCAGCCCGGCATCCGGCAAAACAACCGTACCGATGTCGCGCCCGTCCATAACGACGCTGTGCGTGCGGGCAAGGCTGCGCTGCATATCAAGCAGGAACGCGCGCACGACCGGCAGCGCCGACACGCGCGAGGCCAGCAGCGACACCTCCGGCAGACGGATCGTTTCTGAAACGTCCTCTCCGTTGAGCAGCATCCGCTGCTCTCCCGCCGCATCATACACGAGCTCGATGCGCAGCGCCGGCAGCAGCGCCTGCATGGCATCGGCATCCGAGCAGTTCACGCCGGCGCGCTCTCCGGCAAGACCAACGGTGCGGTAGATCGCGCCGGTGTCCACATAGATCAGACCAAAGCGGCGCGCAGCCGCGCGGGCGATCGTACTTTTTCCGGCACCGGAAGGGCCGTCAATGGCAACGGTAATATGAGTATCCAAAACGTTCGTTTCCTTTCCTCGTTATGTGCAGACAGCGTTTCCGGCCACATAGCCGGTGCTCCACGCGATCTGCAGGTTATAGCCGCCGGTGTAGGCGTCCAGATCGAGCACCTCTCCGGCAAAATACAGCCCCGGCATCCGCTTGGATGCCATGGTGCGGGGATTGATCTCCTTGACCGACACGCCGCCGGAGGTGATGATTGCCTCACTGATCGGGCGCGTACCGCACACGGAGACCGGAAAATGCTTAAACAGCTCCACGAGCTTGTGCCGCTGTTCGCGCGTGACAGTGTTGACCTTCGTATCCTCCGGAATACCGGACAGGCGCACAAGCACCGGGATCATGGCATGACCCGCGAGGTCGTAGAGCGCGTTCTTAAAGTCCCGGTTGGCATATTTCTGAAAATCACGCAGGATGCGCGCGTCGAGCTTCTTTTCATCCAGCGCCGGCTTCAGGTCGATGGACAGGCGGTAGGTGTGCTGCGAGAAGTCACGCATATGCGCGCTTGCCGAAAGGACCAGCGGTCCGGAGACACCGAAATGCGTGAAGAGCATCTCGCCGAGGTCGGAATAGACCTGCTTATTGTGCTCATCATAGACCGTGAGCGTCACGTTGCGCAGGGAAAAGCCCTGCATCTCGGCGCACCAAGGGTCATTGGATTCCAGCGGCACGAGCGAGGCGCGCAGCGGCGTGACCGTGTGGCCGAATTGCTGCGCAAAGCGATAGCCGTCGCCGGTCGAGCCGGTGAGCGGGTACGACATGCCGCCGGTACAGACAACGGCCGCGCCGCAGTCAATTGTGCCCTCCGTGGTCACGACGGCGCAGACCGCGCCGTCGCGCGTCAGAATATCGGTCGCAGCGGCGTGCAGAACGCGCCCCCCTGCGTGCGCATAGGCGCGCTCAAGCGCATTGGCGATGTCGTGCGAGCGGTCGGAGACCGGAAACACGCGGTTGCCGCGCTCGGTTTTGAGCGGCACGCCGAGGGATTCAAACAGCGCCATCGTGTCGCGCGGCTCGAAACGGTTGAGCGCGCTGTAGAGAAAGCGTCCATCACCGGGGATGTTTGCAAGCACGGTCTTGATGTCGCAGTTATTTGTCACATTGCAGCGGCCCTTGCCGGTGATGCGCAGCTTCTTGCCGAGCATCTTGTTCGGCTCAAGCAGCACGACGCTCAGCCCGCGCTGCGCCGCTGTGAGCGCACACATGGACCCGGCCGCACCACCGCCGATCACGACTACATCAGCTTTCAACGGTTCCATACACCTCGTATTCTTTCCAGACGTTCTCCAGCTCCCGGAAGGTCTCGAACGTGCGCGCACGGTCGCGCGCGCTGACCGCCATGATGAGCGCGTTGATCATGCTCAGCGGTGCGACGAGAGAATCCAGGAACGAGACCATCTCACTTTTCGTATACAGGCAGACATCCGAGATCTCATTGAGCGGCGAGACCTTGCCGTCCGTCAGGCCGAGGCAGCGTGCACCGTGGTCGCGCGCAAACTTCATGGCGCTGATCGTGCGCTTGGAATAGCGCGGGAAGCTGATGCCGATGATGAGGTCGCCCTCACCGATGCGCAGCAGCTGCTCATAGACCTCGCGCGCGGCGATCTCCTTGACAACAGTGACGTCATCGAGCAGGAGCTTAAGATAGATCGCCAGAAAATCAGCCAGCGTCGTGGACGTGCGCATGCCGATGATGTAGATGTGCTTTGCGGACAGGATCATATCGACCGCCTGATTGAAGTAATCCTGATCGATCTCGTCGAGCGTGGCCTGAAGGTTATTGATGTCGGCACGCAGCACCGCTTTGAGTACATCATGCCCGTCCATGGTGCTCTCAGCCGCCTCGATGCGCTCGACCGAGGTCAGGCGGTTGCGCACGATCTCCTGCAGCGCTTTTTTCATGCCGGGATAGCCCCGATAGCCAAGGTCGGCCGCAAAGCGCACGACGGTCGACTCACTCACGCCGGTCACTTCGCCGAGGCGCGCAGCCGTCATGAAAGCCGCCTTATCATAGTTCTTGAGAATAAACTGCGCGATCGTCCGCTGCCCCTTCGAAAAGGAGGGAAATTTATGTTCCAAAACAGACAATATATCCATTTCCATATGTTCACCTTGCAAATACGCATTTTTTGCTGCTATGTCGCAGCGTATTTTTATATTTTAAGCAAATGCCGGGTATTTTGCAAGTCACATCTGCAACTTTTGCGCGAAAAACTTGCATAAACTTCCTCGCCTCAAAGGTGCGATTTTAGGTAGGCGACCTCCTTGTCGGTCAATTCCCGCCACCGGCGCGGCGCGAGTGTGCCGAGGCGCAGCTCTCCCTCCGCCACGCGCACAAGGCGCAGCACGCGCAGACCCGCGAGCGCGCACAGGCGGCGCACCTGCCGGTTGCGTCCCTCATGGATCGTGACGGACAGGCGGTCAGGCGCGAGCACCGTCACCTCCGCCGGGCGGACGCGATAGCCCTCCAGCTCCGTGACGGCGTGCATGACCTCTGCTGCGGCTGTAAGATCGCCGCCCGCAACGTCGACCTCATACGTCTTGGTGATCTCGTGCGACGGGTGCATGAGGCAGTTTGCGATCTCACCGTCATTCGTCAAAATGAGCAGCCCCTCGGAATCCAGATCCAGCCGGCCGACCGGATACAGCCGCTCCCCCAATGATGCTACGAGATCCGCCACCGTTTTGCGCCCGTGCTCATCGTGCAGCGTCGTGACATAGCCGCGCGGTTTATTGAGCATTATGTACCGCTTCGGCGCTTTGGACGGCAGCGGACGGCCGTCAATGCAGATGACGTCGGTCTCCGGGTCTGCCTGCGCGCCGAGCTGTGCAACGCAGCCGTTGACGGTCACACGGCCTGCGGAGATCATTGTCTCCGCCGCGCGGCGGGACGCAACGCCCGCCTCAGAAATGCACTTTTGCAGCCGCTGCTGCATGGTCATCACCTCAAAATTCAGGATAGTAAGCGGAAAAATACCGGCTGACGCGCGTCCACAGGCGGCCGAGCCGTGCGAGCGGCGTGATCTTCACATCCGGGTCGAGCGCCGCGGGTTCGGCATAGCAGAGCGCCACGGAGACGCTTTGCCCATCCGGCCCGGTCGCCGTCAGCGTGCCCGCCCGCGTCCCTTGCTGCACCGGTGCAAACGCAAAGCGCGGCAGCTCCGCTGTGAGCGTCACCGTGTCCTCCGGACGCAGGAGCAGATAAGCCTCCCGCTCCGGTGCTACCGCGCAGACCTGCACCGTGCCGGAGAGCACCGGAACGGCATACACCGGCGTATCTCCGACGACGGCGCGATACGCATAGTTTGCAAACGCCCAGTCGAGCAGGCGCGTGTGATCATTCCAGTCATCCGGATCTGACAGCGTCACGCAGACAAAGCGCGTCGCGCCGCGCTGTGCACAGGACACAAGCGTGCGTCCGGACGCCTTCGTGTAGCCGGTCTTGACGCCGACCGCGCCGTCATAGCAGCGCAGCAGCCGGTTGTGATTGACGAGCGTTTGCCCTCCGATAGTCGCGCGCTCGGTGGCCACGATGGTACAAAATGTGTCGTTCGCCATAGCCGCACAGGTGAGCGCCGCCATGTCGCGCGCCGTGGAATAATGCCCCTCGGCATCCAAGCCGTTGGGGTTTTGAAAGGCGCTGCCGGTCATGCCGAGCGCACGCGCCTTATCGTTCATCATGTCTGCAAATGCCTGCACCGAGCCCGCCGTGTGGCATGCGAGCGCGAGCGCGGCGTCATTGCCGGACACGAGCATCATGCCGTAGAGCAGCCTCGACCGTATACGTCTCTCCGGCGCGCAGATACATCGACGAGCCCTCGACCGCCGTGTATTCCGGCAGGATCTCGACCGATTCCCCGAGCGCACAGTGCTCGAGCACGACGAGCGCCGTCATGATCTTCGTCGTGCTGGCGATGCCGAGGCGTGCGTCCGCATTCTTTTCATAGAGCACCGTTCCGGTCTCGGGATGCACAACGATGGCGGCCTGTGCCGTATTGTCCGTCCCGGCAGCGTAGGCGCGCGGCGCACACGGAAAGAGCATGGCGAGCGCGCACAGGAGCGCAAATATCGTCCGTTTCAAAACAAGCACCACCCTTTGAAGTTTCGGGCGGTGCTTATTGTGTGCGCTCCGGGCGCGAATTATGCTTTGTCGGCCTTGCGCTGGTCGATGAACCGGTCGATGCGGTCAATGACCTGCGGCGTCATGTCGATGAGCCGGTCAAACGTGTTCGAGGCGGGCGGCATGACGTTGAGCATACGCACATTGCCGTCCTTGACGATCAGAAAGCCCATCGGCTCGACCTTGACGCCTGCGCCGCTGCCGCAGCCGACGCCGTTTTTGTTCTCCTTCATCGGGAACTCCGACCCGCCGCTGGCAAAGGCAAAGCTGACGCGGGAGAGCGGAATGAGCGTGATATCGTCCGGCGTCGTGATCGGTTCGCCGACGACGGTGTTCGTGTCCACCATTTCCTTGATCTTGCTCATGGTCGCAGTCATGACTGCGCTGATTTGATTATCCATTGCTGACCTTCCTTTCCTGCGTGTCCGGCGCGGTCTTTGCGCGCGCGGCGCGAGCCTTCTTTGCCTGCAGCTTTTGCTTCAGATATCCGACGCCGAATATCAGCGCGACGGCGACGATCTGCCCGATGCGGATCGTGCAGACGATGCGTGCGTCGATGCGCGGACGCTCGGCGTCAAAATCCACGCCGGTCTGAATGTCCCGCTCGTCGATGCACAGCGTCCGCTCAGCCAGCGGCGTGAGCGCGCCGAGCGCGGCGTTGACACAGCCGAACGCCAGAGCAGTGTCATACGGGTCTGGCGCACCGGACACAAATACCAGCCGCAGCAGCCGCACGTGCAGCTTCTGCCGCAGACGATCGAGTGCCTGCAAGCCGAGCTCCGCCAGATTGAACAGCATCTGCGCGTCCGGCGGTGCAGACTTTGTCTTCTCTTTTTTCTTCTTCGGTTTTTTGGGTCTCGCCTTCCCGGGCTTTGCATCCGGTGCCTTCGGCAGCAGGTGCAGCCGCGCCGGACCGATGCGCGCCGCAAGGGAAAACGCTCCCTCGGCGTACGCCGCATCCACGCCGACCGGCAGCAGATTCAGCAGCGTCAGCGCCAGCGCGATCGCCAGGATGATCCACAGGGCCGTCAATCGGCATCACTCCCCTGTCGGTTTTTCCTCCGTGTCGGTCAGCTCCATCTGTTCGCCGCGGCCGCGCAGCTCCGAGATGGCCTGCTCGAGCTTTTCCGCGCCCTCGTCGGACGACAGATCCGGCAGCACAGGCAGCTCGTCGAGCGACTGCATACCCATGGTGCGCAAAAACAGCGCGCTCGTGCGGTACAGTGACGGGCGGCCGGGTGCATCGAGCTTGCCGCAGGACTCAATGAGCCCGCGCTCCAGCAATGTCGTGACCGTGTAGGCGCTGTCCACGCCGCGCACCTGATCGACATATGCGCGCGTGACCGGCTGAAATACGCCACGATCGCCAGCACCTCCAGCGCCGGCTGCGAGAGTTTGGGCGGCTTGCGCTGCTCGAGCGTGCGTCGGATGTAGTCGGCATACTCCGGGGCGGAGCAAAGCTGCAGCAGATCGTTCATCTGCACCAGACGCATGCCGCAGCGGTTTTCCTCATACGCCGCAGCAAGGTCCTTGGCAGCCGAGATGATCGTCTGCGTCTGCTCGCCGGTGACGAGCGCGATGCGCGACGCCGGCACGGGATCACCCGCTGCAAATAAGATGGCCTCAATGACCGAAAGCAATTCGTCGTGTTCCATAAAAACTCTCACTCAACAATGGATTCCAGAATATCGTCCGTCGTGCCGCCCGTGAAGCTTGCGACGTATTCACCGTTTTGCTCCGAGAGCATCAGGTGGCCGAGACTGCACAGCTCGAGCACGGACAAAAAGGTCGCCACGATCTCGCTGCGGCTCGCGCACTGACCGTAGAGCGCATTGAGAGACATGCTCCCCCGCTCACGCAGCTCGTCAATGAGCGTGCGGCACTTATCGCGCACACTGTAGATGATGCGCTTGGGCGCTGCCAGCTGCAGCGTATCCGTAGACGCTGCACCACCGCGCGTAAAAACGGACAGCAGCGCGCGCAGAAGATCGGCTTCCTCGATGCGGTAGCGGTACTCCCCCGCCGCCTTCGGCAGCGGCTCCGGCGGGCGCGACAGATAGTGCAGCCCGGTCTGCGCCGCGGCCTCGAGCATCGGCGTGACGGTCTTGACCGCCGCATACGTATCCTTGCACTTGAGCTGCTCGAGCGAGGCGATGAGTTGTTCGAGCTCCGTGACCTCCTTCTCCTCGGTGAGAAGCATGCGCGTCTTGATATAGAGCAGATACGACGCCATCTGCACAAACTCGCTCGCGATCTCGAGATCGAGCTTTTCCATGGCGTTGAGGTACTCCAGATACTGATCGAGGATGTCCGAGATCTTGATGTCGCGGATCTCAATCTTATTCTTCGACAGCAACAGCAGGATCAGGCTCAGCGGACCTTCAAAATCCGCCATCTCGCTCTTGTCGTGGATGATGCCCTCGAGAAAATAAGTTGGATCGCCCGGCTTAGCCGAAGATGCCGATAAGTTCATAGCCCCACTCCGCAAATACAAAGAGTTTGTCAAACACGGCCTCCGTCACCGTGGTGAGCGGCTTGCCGAGCACGCCGGTCGCGACCAGCACGAGCAGCAGGATCATCCCGTAGCGCTCATAGCGCATCAGCTTTGCATAGGCCGCGTCAGGCAGCAGCGCAAAGAGCACCTTCGAGCCGTCGAGCGGCGAGACCGGGATGATGTTGAAAATGGCCAGCGCCAGACTGATGTACGCCGTCAGCCAGATCATGTCCAGCAGAAACTGTACTGAGTACAGCGCCCGGTACAGCAGGCCGTACAGAAACAGAAACACCAGCGCGAGCAGCACATTGGACACCGGACCGGCCAGCGCCGTAAGCGCCATGCCGCGCTTGGGATTGCGAAAGCGCATCATGTTCACCGGCACGGGCTTCGCCCAGCCGAACTTGAACACGACCATCATCAGCAGGCCCATCATGTCGATATGTTTGAGCGGGTTGAGCGTGAGACGCCCGGCATCCTTCGCCGTCGGATCGCCGAGGCGATACGCGACCCAGCCGTGCGATACCTCGTGAAACGTGATGCACAGCAGCGCCGGAACGACCGACAGCACGATATTGAGCAGATATGACCAGTCGAGCCCGTTCCAGATCGATTGCAGTGTGTTCACGCACGCACCTCCCATTCCTACAAAATTGCATTATAACAAGTCCCATGCGAAAAAACAAGTGCAGAGCGCGCAATCGCACGCTCTGCACAGCGTTTTTGATTCACCCGACGACACGCAGGATCTCCCCGAGCAGTGCCTCGCGCCCGGTGCCCTTCTCCGCCGAAAACGGCAGCAGCACCGCGTCATCCGGCAGCAGCAGCGTGGCGCGGATGCGCGCGAGATTCGGCTCGATCTCCGACTTTTTGAGCTTGTCGCACTTGTTGGCCACGACGACCATCGGGCAGCCGGTGGAATGGAACCACGCGGCCATCGTCTCATCATCCGCCGTGGGTTTGTGGCGGGCGTCGACGATCATGACGCCGAGCGTGATGCGCGCAGGGTCAGCGAAGAAATCCTCCATGAGCTTACCCCAGCGGTCGCGCTCCGTTTTGGCAACGCTGGCATAGCCGTAGCCCGGCAGGTCGACAAAGTACGCCCGGCGGTCGATGCAGAAGTAATTGACATGGACGGTCTTTCCGGGCTGCGAGCCGACGCGGGCAAAATTTCTGCGGTTGAGCAGCCGGTTGATGACCGAGGACTTGCCGACGTTCGACTTGCCGGCAAAGACGATGCACGGCAGGTCAGCCGTCAGAAAGCCGGACGGGCTGACGGCGGACTTGAGAAACTCCGCCTTGTTCAGGTTCAGGGTCGGCATATGCTCACCTCACTGGCGCAGGTTGACGTTCGCGGTATCGGCGTGCGCGTCGGAATGCGCCGCCTTGACGGCCGCGGCAAACCGGCGGCCGAACGCAACGTCGAGGATCTTATCCACATGGTCGGTCGTGACGAACTTGAGCGCGCTGCGCACGGTCGGGTCGATCTCTTCCAGATCCTTTTCGTTCTCACGCGGGATGATGACCGTCGTGATGCCGATGCGCATGGCAGCCATCGTCTTTTCTT
>VOFJ01002298.1_pt1 | contig 12849 bp, 14 predicted proteins | sample 5384081 | NCBI WGS metagenome assembly VOFJ01 (sample SAMN12384729, study PRJNA508395) | human gut metagenome | isolation source: healthy gut I | host: Homo sapiens
CCTGCTATTAGGATTACGATGATAAAAAGGCCCAGTAAGGGTTTATCAAATGGATTCGAGGCTACTCCCATAATACCACCTGAAGCAATCCACCTGTCCCGATCGCATGGGCACTGATCTTCCAGAAAAAGTTGATAAGTAGTGCCAGGATTAACGCCACGCAGGCGCCCAGTAACAAGGAGATGAACCAGAACGGCAGCATCATTTTATACATATAGAAAGCGCAGACCATGATTGATGTGATAAAGATCAGATACGGAACCACGCGTTCATGTCTGTCCGATAGCTCCATATCGACCGCCGCCCCGTTTTTTACCATCATAAAGATAAATGCTCCGGGGATAACCGCCGTAGACAGGAATGCTCCGCCTGCGAGCAACAGTTTCATTGCTGGCGGATAAATTGCCGATATGTGAAGGTGAGAGCCAGCACAACTCCATACGTCACCATCAGCAACGGATGGAACATGCCGGATATGATATTTGAAAATAACCTCATAGCGCTTCAAATTTATATTTCTTTTCTGAGACGTGCAACCGGAATACCCAATTGTTCGCGGTATTTGGCTACCGTACGGCGTGCGATGATATATCCTTTTTCTTTTAGGAAGGAGGCCAGTTCTTCATCGGTAAGTGGTTTGCGCTTGTCTTCGCCGTCGATATGTTCTTTCATGATCTTTTTCACCTCTCGGGTGGAAATTTCTTCACCGCTGTCGGTTTGCATCGATTCGGAGAAGAAGTATTTGAGCGGATAAATACCGAAATTTGTCTGTACGTACTTGCTGTTGCTCACACGTGAGATCGTCGATATGTCATATCCGGCCCGTTCCGCTACATCTTTAAGGATCATAGGCCGTAAAGTCGCTTCATCACCGGTGAGGAAGAAGTCGCGCTGCAAAAGGATGATTGTTTCCATCGTACGCTGCAAAGTCTCTTGACGCTGCCTGATGGCATCGATGAACCATTGGGCGGAATCGAGTTTCTGCTTCACAAACTGAACGGCCTCCTTCATCTGGGTCGTCTGGTTCGCTTTGTTGCCGGCATAATCCTGAAACATTTCCGCATATTCACGGTTGATGCGCATGTCGGGAATTCCCCGGTTGTTCATGCTTAGGATCAGTTCGCCGTTGACTGCTTCCACCACAAAATCGGGAATGATCTGGCTCAAAGCTGTTTCCATAGAACCTCCCCAACTGGCGCAGGGTTTAGGGTCGAGGGTTGTGATTTCACGGATGGCCCTTTTTAGGGCGGTTTCGTCGATATCCAGTCCTTTTATGATCTTGTCGTAATGCTTGCGGGTGAACTCTTCAAAAAAATCGGTTAACATCAAGGTGGCCAACCTCGTCTCAGATGTTTTTTCCCGGCGGGCCAACTGGAGCAGAAGGCATTCCTGAAGATTACGGGCACCGACTCCTGCCGGATCAAAGTCCTGTATGATTGCAAGAACTGTCTCTATTTCTTTTTTTTCCGTCACATCCTGTCCCGCCTGAAACACCAAGTCATCGGCTATGGCGGACAGGTCACGGCGTAGATAACCGTCATCATCTATATTCCCGATGATATATTCAGCGATCTTCACCTGCTTCTCCGGCAGATCCCGCAGTCCGAGTTGTTGGAGCAGATATTCGTTCAAGGATTCGCTGACCGAGAAAGGAACGTCCTCTTTCTTTTCCGCCCGCTCGCTCAGTTCACGAAGTTTGTAATCGGGTATGTCGTCCTCACTTATGTAGTCACCGAGTGAAAGGTCGGTATCTGTCTCGCTTTCTCCTTCCATCTCGTTAGCTGCCAACTCCTCACCACCTTCGTCAGTACGGTCAAAGTCATCCGCAATTTCCTTTCCTTCTTCCAAAGCGGGATTGTCTTCCAGTTCATGCTTTATGCGTTCTTCCAGCTCTATGGCGGGGAGTTCCAGAAGCCGGATCAACTGAATCTGCTGCGGAGAGAGTTTTTGCTGTAACTTTTGTTGTAACTGTTGCTTCAACATAATCAAATTCAATAATGAAAGGACAATCACCAGACCGTCCAATGTTAGAACATGCAAATATAACTTTTTACACGGAATGATCTCGACATTCAAAATATAATAGTTCTAAAGGAGGATAGATTAAATTATTATTATTGCCGAAAAGTATTAAAAATCAAAACTATTTTCTACTTTTGCGATCAGGTAAAGAATCTTATATGACTCTTAAAGCATCACTATACGATCAGTTGACCCGGGAAGAATTAATACGATTACTGGAAGCCAGAGATAATGAACCTGACAATGCCGAGATTTATATATCTTCGGAAACGCCGACAATCAAACGTATTATTTCTGAAGTCTTGGCGATCCTTTTCAACGAAGAAAACAAGCCTATCGAAAAAAAGCAATGAATTTGTTACTGGACTATTTCAATGCTGATTGGGGCTATGTTGCCATCTTTGAAGAAGACGGTTTTTCGGCCAATTTCACATGTGAAGTAATGAGTTCGTGGGTAAAGATCCCTAAGGATGATCGGAATAAGTTGACATGCGATACAATCCCGTGGATTATTGACACTGTTAAAGCCGGACACGATATCGTGCTGGGAGATATTGCCGGCCTACCTGCCGAAGCGGATATCGACAAAATCCTGTTGACTAAACAACAGCTGAAGTCCATGTTGATCGTCCCGCTTACCTTCCATAATAAAGTACAGGGGTTCATCGGTTTCGATTCGATCCGGACGAGCCGTTTCGGACTGCTTCGGAAGTGGAAGACATGCATATCATTGCTGGTATTTTCTCCATAATAATCGAACGCTGGCAAACCAATTACAACCTGGAAGAATCGAGAAAACGTATCTCCAAGCTGAGTACAAAGTTTCAGCAGTTTTTCAATAATCTGCCGATCGGGGGTGGAATTATATGATGCAGAAGGTTATCTGATCGATATAAACGATGCCGACACTAGAATCTTTGGCAGTTCCCGGGAATACTTATTGGGAGTCAACCTGTTCAAGAATCCGGCACTGTCCCGAGAGAATCCTTAATCAGATCAAGAAGAAGAAGGCATTCAGTTTTCCACTTGCATACGATTTCAATTGTATCCGGGATGCCTGTTACTATAATTCCAGCATTTCTGATGAAACCAAATATCTGATGGTGAAAGGAATTGGGTTGAACGACCGGGAGTTCGGTCATATCGGCTATTTGCTGATTATCTCCGACGAGACAGAAAAACGGGTCAAAAGAGGAGCAGACGCAAAACAATTTGGCGATCCTAAAAGCAGTTCTCTTGTCCGGTCATTCCCTTATTGTCGAATATGATATCGGAAAGAAAGAATTGTTTGTCAATCCACTCCTGAACGAAACACCGGAAAATAACAAGCTCTTCAACTACTTGAGAAGTAATAAGTACATGACGATTGGAGGTGTACAGCAGATTGTTCGTTCGGCCGATAATGTCAACCTGCTTTTCCAGGTGATAGAAGGGAAGCAGGATCATTGCAGCTTCGAATGTCGTACCGCTATTGAAAACGAAACGATCTGGATCCGCATCAATGCGCAGGCTTATAAGACGAAAGGAAGCAAGCGGCAGAACAAAATGATCTGCCACATTACTAACATCACGGAAGAAAAACTGTTGGAAGAGAAACTGCACCATGCGGAATATGAAACCCGGCAGTCGGAACTGGAGATACAGAAGGTGCGTGAGGCGGACAAACTGAAATCAGCCTTCCTTGCCAATATGAGCCATGAGATTCGGACGCCGCTCAACGCCATAATCGGATTTTCCAATATCCTTGCCGAGACTGACGATAAAGAAGAAAAAAGAAGAGTTTGTCAAAATAATCAATAAGAATAGCGATTTGCTCCTTCGTTTGATTACTGATATACTTGATTTTTCCAAAATAGAATCGGGCGTTTTGGATTACTCGCTTTCCGATACCAGCCTGAAAGATATCTTCCATGAACAGTTTCAGGTACATGCGATGAAAATGCCTGAAAAGGTTTCTTTGATCTGTGACTTCGATGCTCTGCCGGACATCTTCGTTCATACCGATCCGAAACGAGTCACGCAGGTGCTTTCGAATTTGATCTCGAACGCGGTCAAATTTACAGAGGTGGGAAGCATCAGGTTTTCCTACCGTATCGTAGAAAAATATGTATTGGTGGAAGTAATCGATACAGGTATCGGAATATCACCCCAGCACCAACAGGCAATCTTCGACCGTTTCGTGAAAGTCAACTCGTTTAAGCAAGGAACCGGTTTGGGCTTGACAATCTGCAAAACCATCATCGAAGCTCTCAATGGGACAATCGGTGTCGATTCGAGGCCGGGAGAAGGTGCGCGGTTCTGGTTTACGCTCCCTTACAACGGATAGCTTCCTGCGTTTCTCGTAGGACGGAAAGGAGGTGCAACCCTAATCCGGCGCAGGGTTCAACCCTTTCGTTTCGCCGAAAAAGAGCATGGCCAGGGTAATATTGCAAACCGGTTCCAGGTTGTAACTATGAATGCGGACACCTGTTTCCCACCTATGAAAATTTATTTCCCCGCAAGAGAAAATAAATTTTCATAGGTGAACAGTATTTTCAATAGGTATGTGACTTTTATTCCTCCCAACGAAGGCATTCTGTTGTTGCAGATCAATATCGGAAACTGCCGCCTCCGAGGAACTCACGCAAAAGGGAAGTGCCCGGAAGCCCGACATCGGGGATATAATTAAAGTAACGGAGGAAACGGAGCAAACGGTACGCCTCGGCATTCTCCGGATCGCATTCGCGCACTTCGCCCAAGATCGGTTCGGCTTCCTTGCGCAGGGCAGCCAGTTCATACAACATGGCGCTGTTGAACATCGCATCCGCATTCTCCTGATACGGGAATATCCATTTGTCCTCACCTCGGCGTACGCTGGGCCAGCGTGCGATCGTGTCACGGGCGGAATATCCGCGGAACCGGTAATCGCGGATGATGCGGCGTAAGAGACGGTTGTCCGTTGTCGGAATCCAGTTATGGTTGTCCAACGAGATGGAAGTCAGCACGGATACATAGATCCGGTATTTATAGCAGTCTTCGATCATGGAAGTCAGTTCGGGGTTCAGGGCGTGAATGCCTTCTATCACCAGGACGGAGTTTTTCTGCATCTTCAGTTTCTTTCCTTTGAAAACGCGGCGACCTGTCTCGAAATTAAAGCTCGGCACTTCGATCTCTTCACCTGAAAGGAGTTTCTGCAATTCGCTGTTGAAATAAGGCAGGTCGAGCGCATACAACGATTCGAAGTCATATTCGCCGGATTCGTCCTTCGGCGTATCTTCACGGTTCAGGAAATAATCGTCCAATGAAAGTCCGACCGGATGGATCAGGTTTGTAATCAACTGAACCTGCAACCGTTTGCAGAAAGTCGTTTTCCCCGAAGAAGACGGTCCGGAAATCAACACGATGCGGACGCCGTTATCGTAGCGGGCGGCAATCTCCTCTGCGATCTTGGCTACCTGCTTTTCCTGCATGGCTTCGGAGACCATGACGACCTCGGATGTCATGCCTTTCTCTATCGCCCGGTTCAGGTCGCCGACGTTGTCCAATCCGACCGTGCGTTGCAGGGTCAGATGCTCCTTATAAACCTGAAACATTTTATCTTGGCGGATGACCGGTTCCAATTCCGTCGGATTCGTCCTTTGAGGCACACGCAACAACACGCCGTCGAAATAGGGAACCAGGTCAAAAACCTGGATGTAGCCGGTGGAAGGAGTCAGGCAGCCATAGAAATAATTGATGTAGCCATCCAATTCGTAATAAGACGTATAAGGCATACCGGCGCTTTCGATCAGACGGGCTTTGTCGTTCATGCCCCTTTCACGGAACAAGACTGCGGCATCGATCGTGCGAATCGTTTTCAAATGGAAAGGAAGGTCTGCGTCGATGATTTCACGCATCCGTTTCTTGATCTTGCCGATCGTCTCCTCGTCTATGTCTTTACCGTTGTGAATAACGCAATAATAGCCTTTCGAGATGGGATGCTCCAGGTTCAGAGTCGCTGAAGGGAGCACGTCGTTCACTGCTTTCGAGAAAATATGACAGAGGGAACGGACATATGTCCGCATTCCCGAAAGTTGCGTATAGTCGACATATTCAACATCTTTCGGATGCCAACAACGGAAGGTAAGCCCCTCTGTTTTATTATTTACCTGTGCATTCATCGGTCGTAACCGGAGGGGAGCACCAACCAGTGAATAGATGTCCAACAGCGAAGAACCAATGGGAACTTCTTTGTAAGTATTGTTATTTTTGCAATAAATTGTAATAGTTTCAGACATGGTATCTCAGTTATTATTTATACTTTTGTCCCCTAAAGTTAGGAATATTAATCGGATATACATCCACTTAAACGTATTTTAAATGGACTATTCATTTTTTGATTTTCTACGCCTTATAGGTTCCTTGGGTTTGTTCCTGTACGGTATGAAGATCATGAGCGAAGGTCTGCAGAAATTTGCGGGGGACAGTTTGCGCAGGATTCTGACGGCCATGACGACCAACAGGGTTACCGGAGTTCTTACCGGAGTTTTAATTACCGCCCTGATCCAATCATCATCCGCCACTACAGTCATGGTGGTCAGTTTCGTAAACGCTGGTCTGCTCACTCTTACCCAATCCATCGGTGTCATAATGGGAGCCAATATCGGTACGACCGTTACCGCGTGGTTGATCTCGGCTCTCGGATTCAAAGTCGACATCGCGGCTTTCTCCCTTCCTCTACTCGCATTCGGCATTCCACTCCTCTTTTCCGGCAAAAGCTCACGTAAGTCGGTCGGGGAGTTCATTTTCGGTTTCTCTTTCCTTTTTATGGGGCTTCAGGCCCTGAAAGCCAATGCTCCGGATCTCGGAGCCAATCCGGAGATGCTTGCCTTCGTGCAGAATTATGCCGATATGGGATTTTTCTCTATCATCCTGTTCTTGTTTATCGGGGCTATCCTGACCATGATCGTGCAGGCTTCAGCTGCAACGATGGCCATTACGTTGATTATGTGTGCCAACGGCTGGATCGACTACCAATTGGGTGTGGCACTCGTATTGGGTGAAAATATAGGAACAACGATTACGGCCAACCTGGCGGCTTTGACCGGTAATACGCAAGCCCAGACGGGCGGCTTTGGCACATCTTGCCTTTAATATATTCGGTGTGATCTGGGTGTTGATTTTGTTCTATCCGTTCACCAATGCCGTTTCTTGGTTCGTCACGAATGTAATGCGCATTTCCGATCCCTCGGTAGCAGTATCCTTCAAACTGGCCGCTTTCCATACGGCTTTCAATATCAGTAATACATTTGTTATGATCTGGTTTGTCGGGTTGATAGAGAAGACGGTTTGCTTCCTTATCAAAGGAAAGAAAGATGAGGATGAGGAATATCGTTTACGTTATATTACGGGGGGGATGCTGTCGACTGCCGAACTTTCGATCTTGCAAGCACGTAAGGAGATCACGCTGTTTGCCGAGCGTACGGGCCGTATGTTGGATATGGTGAAAGCTCTGTTCTATGAGAAGAACGAGGATGCTTTCCTGAAAACATATAGCCGTGTCGAGAAATACGAAAGTATCAGCGACCGGATGGAGATCGAGATTGCCAATTATTTGACTTGCGTGGCTGAAGGCCGCTTGAGTTCGGAAGGGAAGGAAGAAATCCGTATCATGCTGCGTGCCGTATCGGAGATCGAAAGTATAGCAGATTCCTGCAATAATATGGCGCGAAGCATCAAACGCCGCAACGAGTTTAAATCGATATTCACAGACGAGCAGAACCATAATGTGGACCAGATGTTGGCACTTACGGAGAAGGCTTTGCATCGCATGATCGAGATACTGAAGAAATCGGAACTTGTACGCGACGATGTCAACCCATCTTACAATATCGAAAATGAAATAAACAATTATCGCAATCAGTTGAAGATCCATAATGTGGAAGACATCAACAACAAGAAATACCAGTACCAGGACGGTGTCTACTACATGGACATCAATCGGTGAGGCCGAAAAGTTAGGCGATTATGTACTGAATGTAGTACAGGCGGTTATTGAGAAGAAGATTTAATAGTAAGGAGTGTCGAAACAAAATCCTGCTTGCAAGAGATATAATTTAGGCACGGATTACACGGAAAGAAAATAAATTTATCCGTGTAAATCCGTGAAATCCGTGCCTAAAAGATCATGATAAAGGAATTTTGATATCTCCATGAATCAAAGTGTTACTCCGGATTTGAAGATTGCAATCTCTCTGTAATCATTCTTTTCATTGTTTGTCGGGTTACCACTTGCGATACCAATGATGAACCGTATAAAGCGTTCACGAAGTTCCTCCATGCTTTCGCCCTCTAAAAGAGAACCGGCATTGAAGTCAATCCAGTTTGGCTTGCGGGCATTTAGATTACTGTTGGTCGAAACTTTGACTGTTGGAACAAACGTTCCGAACGGAGTCCCTCTTCCGGTTGTAAACAAAACCAGATGACAGCCGGAGGAAGCAAGAGCCGTACTGGCCACGAGATCGTTTCCGGGGGCACTCAATAAATTCAGTCCCTTTGTCTTTAGCCGTTCACCATAAAGCATAACATCCCGAACAGCTGAAGTTCCGGCTTTTTGCGTACAGCCTAGCGATTTTTCTTCCAGGGTGGAAATACCTCCCGCCTTATTGCCGGGAGAAGGGTTTTCGTAAATCGGCTGTTTGTTCTCTATGAAATAGGATTTAAAGTCATTTATCAGATGAACAGTCTTTTCAAAGACAGCCTTCGATTCGCTCCGGTTCATCAGGATCGTCTCGGCGCCGAACATCTCCGGGACTTCCGTCAGGACAGTTGTTCCTCCCTGTGCTACCAGAAAGTCGGAAAAGACACCCAACAGCGGATTGGCCGTAATACCGGAGAATCCATCCGATCCTCCGCATTTCAATCCTACGCGCAACTCACTTAAAGGAATATCCGTCCGTTTATCCTGTGAAGCGATCGCATAGAGTTTACGCAACAGTTCCATTCCCGTTTCCAGTTCATCATCCACTTTTTGCGTTTCTATAAAGCGGATGCGTTCGGTATCGTAATTGCCAAGCATTTCCCGGAAAGCACCGACTTGGTTGTTTTCGCAGCCTACCCCGACAACGAGAACTGCACCGGCATTCGGATGCAGAACCATGTCCCGTAAAATCTTCCGGGTATTCTCATGGTCGTCTCCCAGTTGGGAACAGCCGTAATTATGAGGGAATGCGACGATCGCATCGACTCCGGTGCCTTGTGTCTCCTGTCGTAACCGATCTGCCAACCGGTGCGTGATGCCGTTGACGCAACCGACAGTCGGAATCACCCATATCTCGTTCCGGATTCCCACTTCTCCATTTTTGCGGCGATATCCTTTAAAAGAAAGTGACTTTCCGGATGGCTGTTCCGGAATAGGTTGCGGATTGAATTCATATTCCCGTAACCCTTCCAGGTTGGTCTTGATATTTTTTTCATTCACCCAGCTTCCGGTAGTTATCACTTCACGTGCATGTCCGATGGGAGCACCATATTTGATGATATGGTCTCCTTCTTTAAAATCCTGTAAGGCTACTTTGTGCCCTGCAGGGATATCCTGCAGGACAACGATTGTTCTGCCGTTGATATCCAAAGATGCGCCGGTCTGTAAATTCTTTACGGCGACCACGACGTTGTCTGCCGGATTTATTTGTATATAAGTCCGCATCAGCAAATTTCTTTAACGACATTAAGCATTCCTTTTTCTTCAATGGCATCCAGGAAACCTTTTACCATATTGGTCAATCCCGGAATGCGGTTCAGGTCTTCTCCCCAAATGGAAGTTGCCGCTAATACGCCTTCGGCGACCTGCCTGGTCGAGCCGGTAGCCCAAAGATTCTGCAACAGTTGAAGAATTTCCGGCGGAATCATTCGGTTCGGATTTTGTTCCATCGGCACGGACGTATCCCTTATAATAGGTAATAATGGCAGCCAGACCTAACACCAGTCCTTTGGGTAACTCGCCTTTCCGTTCCAGATAGACTTTCAAGCCTGGCAGGTCGCGTGTTTCATATTTAGGAAATGAGTTCAACATGATGGATACGACCGAATGGTCGACGAACGGGTTGTTAAAACGTTCCATGACGTCATTGCCGAACTTCACCAGTTCTTCTTTCGGCAGATTCAGCGTTTCCAACAATTCCTCGAACATTACCTTGTGGATATATTTCTCCAGCACCTCGTGCTGGCAGGCATCCCGCACGATATTCACTCCGGAAAGCCAAGAGACAGGTGCTAAAACTGTATGAGGGCCGTTCAAAAGGGTTACCTTCCGCTGGTGGTAAGGTTCCTCGCTCGGAACAAACAGCACATTCAAGCCTGCTTTGTCTGCCGGGAACTCTTTGGCGACCGATTCGGGTGCTTCGATTACCCATAAATGGAATATTTCCGCCTGTACGACTAGATTGTCGTTATATTGCAGTTCCTCTTTAATTGAATCGATCTCTTTACGTGGAAATCCTGGGACAATACGGTCGACCAGTGTCGCATATACACCGCAGCATTCCGTAAACCAGGTTTTGAAATCTTCTCCTAATTGCCATAAATCGATGTACTGGTAAATGGTTTCTTTCAGTTTATGCCCGTTCAGGAAGATCAACTCGCACGGAAAGATAATCAAACCTTTGTCTTTTTCTCCGTTAAATGTCTTGTAGCGGTGATAAAGCAATTGCGTCAGCTTTGCCCGGATAGGAAGAGGCAGGCGCGTCCTCCAACTTGCAAGCCGGATCGAATGTTATTCCTGCTTCCGTCGTATTTGAAATGACGAAACGTATCTCCGGCTGTTCTGCCAGTTTTCATAAAAGCGGAAAAGTCCGCATAAGGATTCAATGCGCGGCTTATCACATCGATCCGGGTAAGGCTGTTGACTTTTTCACCTTTGTCCAACCCTTGAAGATTGACATGATACAAGCAATCCTGTGCGTTCAACATGTCGACCATTCCCCGGTCGATGGGCTGGACCACCACGACACTGCTGTTAAAATTTACATTCTCGTTCATTTTCTGGATAATCCAATCCACGAATGCCCGGAGGAAATTGCCTTCTCCGAACTGGATGACCCGTTCCGGATGCAGCATTTTACCGGCAGTTTTTTCATTCAACTCTTTCATTTTACTATTTATTTAAAATCTGTTCATTAATGGCAATCAGAGCCGATTATATAAATTCGGGGCCTAATTTAAAAAAGAAATATCGGATTTATTTAGTATGTTTGCATAAAACTTATCCATAACTGGCAAGAACAGTCTTTTTATACCATGAAACATTTTCTTATTAATGCATTTATTTTATTATCAATTTCAATTATGACGACATCCTGTTCACCAAAGGTCGAAATGATTCCAGCAGAGTTAGCTTATCAGGCTGAAGCGACTACCGGAGAAGGTTCTATCTGGCACCCCGAACGTCACACCTTATTCGGGTGGATATTGAAGGGCAAACATTATACACGAATATCATCCCGATACAAAAGAATGCAGTTCCTGGAAATTCGACCGTATGGTATCGACCGTGGTTCCTGAAACGGACAGTACGGTCATCATAGCCTTGCAAGACGAAATTGTACGGGTAAACCTGCATGACGGCCATACCACTTCCATTGCTCCGATACCTGACGAAAACGGTAAAGTGCGCTGCAATGACGGTAAATGCGATCCGGCCGGACATTTATGGGTCGGAACGATGGGGTTCGGTGCGCCTAAAGGTGCCGGAACTTTGTACACTGTTTCGCCTGCCGGAACCGTCACTACGAAATTGAAAAAGGTCACGATCTCAAACGGGATCGTCTGGTCGTCCAACAAGAAATTCATGTATTACAACGATACACCTACCGGCAAAATAGCCCGTTATCGCTACGATGCCGACAACGGGGATATCCTGTTCGACGGTATAGCCGTTACCTTACCTGGTGGAACGGGAGTGCCCGATGGTATGGCGATCGATAGCGACGACCATCTTTGGGTAGCCCAATGGGGTGGTTATGGCGTTTATTGCTACAATCCCTACACGGGAGAATTGCTGGCAAAAGTAGAGGTCCCGGCGCCGAATGTCGCTTCCTGCGCTTTCGGTGGTAAGAAAATGGATACGCTTTACATCACGACAGCCCGTGCTGGCTTGTCCGAAGAGCAGCTCCGGGAATACCCGTTAAGCGGCAGTGTGTTTTGCTGTAAACCGGGGGTTAAAGGAATAAGGGCCAACTGTTTCGGAGAATAAATCTCCCGAATATTATTTATCACAAATGTAAACAGCTTCTTAAAATTTATTGTTTACTTTGTAAAACATAGGAAAAAAGAAAATATGACTAAGAATAAATCTGAAAAAGGAAAAGTAATAAACCGGGGAAGAAGAAAAGCAGCTCAAAGGCGAAAACAAACGGATGAAGAAAGAGGCTATGATCAATGCCATCATCAACGTTTTCAAGTCTTCTCCCAAAGAACCTTTTAACTATCGGCAAATCAGCAGTATGATAGGAGTTACCAATCAAGTGCAGAAGTTGCAGGTAGTGGATATCCTGTATGATCTTTCTTCCGACAACTTCATTTCTGAAATAGACAGGGGACGCTACCGTTACAATGATTGGGGAACGACTGCTGTCGGAACCTTTATGCGTCGTCAGAATGGTAAGAACTCTTTTATCCCCGAAGATGGCGGGACACCGATTTTTGTGGCAGAGCGAAATTCCGCACATGCGCTTAACGGTGATAAGGTGAAAATACAACTTCATGCCAAGAGGAAAGGTGCTGACCCGGAAGGCGAGGTTATCGAGATACTGGAAAGCCAGCGACGCTTGATCACTGGTAAACTACAGGTGACCAAAGGTTGTAATCGTAATA
>VOFJ01003263.1_pt1 | contig 12846 bp, 22 predicted proteins | sample 5384081 | NCBI WGS metagenome assembly VOFJ01 (sample SAMN12384729, study PRJNA508395) | human gut metagenome | isolation source: healthy gut I | host: Homo sapiens
TATCGGCAGAGTTCCAGCAGGTCGCTGACGGTTGTGCTGCTGTTGAAACCGAGTTGGGGAGAGTGTTCTGCCCTCATCCAGATCATCGCCCAGAAGAATGTAGGCAAGGTTCACGACGGTGTCGATTGCCGGCGTGGGAATGTTGGCGATTTGAGCAAGGGTTTGTATGGCGCGCAGGGTAGGGAATGTCTTCTGTCAAAAAGCGGCCGTTCAAGGCGCTGGGGCCCTTGATTCCCTTGTAGACATCGGCGTGCTTGATCATCTCATACAACGTACCCTCGTACCCGTACTCGTCATGGAAGGTCTGCGCAACATCGCGCACCTTAACTCCGTATGCGCGGCAGAGGGCAAGTCGCTCCTGATCGATTGCTTCAATCAAGCGTGCCTGACTGGGTGTAAAGTCGGAGTAGTATTCAAAGTCAATCCCGTTTTCGATCATTGCCGTGTATAAAAAGGGTTGGACCCGGATGAAATTCGAAATTGAGATTGTCCAAAGAAACCATCAAAATGTCAGGAGCCATCCTGTAGTCGGGGAGGTAACGCTGAATCGCAGCAAGAACGACGCTGTTCTTTCTGCTGGGGATAGGCCGAGATGAGAATGTCCTTTTTCTGCCCGCTTACGTGCACGTGTCCGGGCTGTACGGCGCGGCAGGCGAACAGCAGCGTGTTGGTGCCGGCGAGCACGATGTCTCGCTGTGCAGCCGCGTTGCGTCAGCGTATTCTGAAAGTCGATTGTACCGAGCGGAGTGATGGGATTCAGAATCACAATTTGACCGTCCTTGAGCAACGGAGCGATTTTCTGTGCAATGCTGTTGTGGTAGATCGAGGGGAGCACGACGAGGATGACAGAGGCGTTGCTGATGACCTTTTCCATATCAGTGCTCGCAAAGAGAATCTTGCCGAAGCCGGAGTTCTTTGCGCGCTGCCGTCAAGATGAATGCCGCCCTGTTTGCTGATAGCGTCTACCGTCTGAGGAAAGATATCATAAAGAGTGATATCGAGACCTTCCATTGAGAGGTAGGCGGCAAATGCCTGCCCGCCGTTTCCGCCGCCGATGATGGCCCAATGTTCTTTCATATGTAGTCCTTTCTTTTCAGGCGTTGAATGTTGTAAAATCTGGCAATTTAAAGAGCAGGGGAGAGGCAGTACCCGGCTGCCTCTCCCCTGCCATGAGAGAGAGATGAAAAAATCGATGATTCGTCAGAAGCTGTTTCTGAGGGAATTAGTCTGCCTTGACCGGAGTGCGGGTGAGATAGCCGACAACGAAGAAGCAGATGATCGAGGCGACCAGACCGTAGGCAACGAACGGAATGGGCGTGCCGATGATCTGGCAGATGATGCACACGACGGTGCCGCCGACCATGGAGGCAAGGATGCCCTGATTGGTGCAGAAATCCTTCTTGCGGAAGATATAAGCGCCGTAGACCGGCATCAGCATAGAGGCTGCGGAATAGGAGTAAGTATAGACGAGCGTGTTGAGCACGCTGGGGATGAACATGGCACTGATTGCGGCAAAGGCAATCAGAATGACCGTCAGCGTACGGGAGACTCTCATCATCTTGGCGCCGTCCTTGGCCGCCTCGGGATTGAGCGCGCCGTAGCAGTCGCGAGTGATGTTGACGACCGTGCTCTGGATGCCGGAGCTGATGGTCGAGAGAATGGTGCAGGTGATCATGCCTGCGAAGATGACGATAAACCAGATGGGAAGCTGGTCAAGCAGCCAGCCGGTCGCCATTTCGCCGGCAAGGTCCGGATTCTGCGCGCGGATAGAGGTGCCCATGAAGAAGGCCCACACATCAGTAAGGAACACCAGAACAACAGAGATCAGCAGCGTGGGCACAATGCGCTTTTCGTCGCGGATGGCGAAGACGCGCTGGAAATACATCTGGTTGGTGATACCGCCGGGAACGAGGGAGAGGAACCAGCTGAGCAGAGTGAATCCGCCGACTGCAAAGAGGCCCTTCGGGAAGCTCATGATCTCGGGGGGCAGGACCTCAACGACGTTGGAAAAACCGCCCGCCATATCAAGGCTCTTCATTGTGACGAACACGCCGCCAATGACAATGACAATGCCGAAGATAAAGTCCGTCCAGGCAACGGTCTTGAGGCCTGCGGGGAGAACGAAGGCGATGCAGGCAATTGCAAGACAAGTAATCAGCACATTCATGGGAATGCCTGTCATGCGGGTGTAGAGCTTGGCGAAGGCGCTGAGGTTGGAGATGCACCAGCCAAAGGGAATGACGGCGGACATCACACCGGCAAAAATACTGATGGCCTTGTTGCGGCCGCGGAACGACTGCACAACGTCAGGCACGGTGACAAAGTTGTTGCGGCGCAGCCATTTTGCAATCAGCGCGATGAACAGCAGCGTGGAGGAGCTGAACACGCCATAGAACAGAATGGACAAGCCGAAGTTATAGGCGTTGCCGACATGACCGACCAGAACGCCGCCGCCCATTGCGGTGGCAAACTGAGTGCCGATGACAACGTAGTACGGGAGAATCACGACCGCCGACCTCCCAGTCGGCCAGATCGGTTTTTCTTTCTTCTGCTGAGGATGTTTGTGACAAGAAGCGTGAGACCGAGAACCAAAACGGTACTCAAAATGATCAATACGGTTTTACTCATGTTTTCCTCCTTAAATATTACACAATTTCTGTGGCGGAGTATGCCATTGAAGCAAGGGGGATTGTATACAGTTACGGGGATAAAACAGCTTCTGAGTACGGGCAGGAGAAACGTTAGGCGTTGGAAAAGTCAACGAGCGTGCCGATGCCCTTTGCCATCGCGCGGTCATAGGCAACCTTGGCCGTCAGGACATCTTCGGCGCCGACGCCGACGTAGCCGACAACGATGCGCTCATCGTCGCTGCTGCGACCGGGCTTCTTTCCGGCAATCACCTCGCCGAGAGACGCGCTGCAGGTTTCGAGGCGAATCTCCTCAAAGGGGCTGCCCGTGCGCGCAGACCAGCCGCGCAGATCATCGTTGATTCGGTCGCAGAAGCACTCGGGGAAGTCCATGATGCAGCGATCATACCACCGCAGATCGCTGTCGTCTACAAGCTCGGCGATCAGCAGGACGGTGACGCCCTTGTCAAGCGGCATCCCGCGCAGCAAAGGCTGGGGAGAGGTCGTGCCGGCGCAGATGATCTGCGCACCAGGGATGGCCTTGCGGTAATCGGTGTAAGGGACGATGCGCACCTGCGGAAATTTTTCCTGCATTTCCTCTGCAAAAGACTTGAGCGCATCCGGCGATATGTCTGCCACGCGCAGTTCATCCACGGTGCCCATTGCGCAGAGAATTGCCTCAGCGCCCATTCGTCCCCTGCGCGCCTGCGCCGATCTGCAGCAGAACGTAGGGGAATCCTTGCGCGCAAGGTATTTTGCGCCCACACCGGCCGCCGCTCCGGTGCGCAGGGCGGTGATATACGTTCCGCCGAGCACAGCAAAGGGAAGACCGCTCTCTGGGTGATGGAGGACGATTGTGCCCATCGTCACAGGCAGGCCGAAGTTTTGGCGTTGTCCTTATAGACGCTGACAAGCTTTGCTCCCATGACATCCTGCGCAAGAAGGCAAGAAGGCATTGAGTTTAAATACCCCTGAATTCCGGGACGCAGAGACATATGGAGCTTCATGGGATTGATGCAGCGCCCCTCGGCAATTTCGCGCAGAGAGGTCTCCACGCTTTCCAGCGCCGCAGGCATATCCAGGACAGACATGATCTGGCGCTCGCTGAGAACTAAAATGTTTCCGTTTTCCATGGGGTTCCTCCCTTTTTTGTTTTTTTCGGTTAAAGCGGCGAATCAGAACTTCAGCGTGCCGGAGATTTCTTCGGCGCAGTCGATGACCTTGCCGGAGACGAGCAGCTCATTGATGTCCATGATATCGGGATAGAAATGGCGGTCCTTTTCCACCGTGGGAACCTTTGGCGCGCACGAGGTCATACACGGCCTGAATGACCGGGGGAATGCTTCAGCTCGCCTTCCTCCATGAAGTCCATATCGCCTGCACCTGCGTCATCAGCTCGATGGCGTTGAGATATTCGGAGCTTTTCGCAACCTCACATGCCTTGCGGCTGGCGTAGAATCCAAAGGAAACGGGGTCCTCCTGGTTGGCGGAGGTCGGGATGGAATCGACCGAAACAGGATGGGGAGAGGACCTTCATTTCGGCAACAAGGCCGGCGGAGGTGTACTGCGTGATCATAAAGCCGCTGTTGAGGCCCGGATTTTTTACCAGGAAGGGGGGATAGTCGCTGAAATGGCGGTTGGTCAGGCGGTCCGTGCGGCGCTCAACCAGCTTGCCGAGGTGAGTCATGGCAATGCAGAGGGCGTCCATGTGGATGCAGAGATAGGCGCGGTCGAAGTTGCCGCCCATGAGCGCTACGCCATCGCCGTCGCCGCCGGTGGGATAGATGACCGGATTGTCAGAGCAGGAGTTCAGCTCCTCCGTCACGGAAATGTAGGCTTCCTTGATGGCACGCTTGGTTCCGCCCATCATCTGTGCCCACAGCGCAGGAATAGGCGTCCTGCATACGGTAGCCCTCATATTTCTGGGAAATCTCGCTGCCCTTGAGCAGATTGAGAATGTTCTCGGCACTTTCCTGCTGCTCGGAATGGTTCTTTACGCTGTGCAGGCGAGGATCGAGGTGCTTGATGTTGCCCTTGTTGGTCTCATAAGAGAATGCGGCCATGATTTCGGAGGCCTTGGTAGCTTCCATGGCGTCATAGGTCGCAAGACAGGCGAGACCGGTTGCACCCGGCGTGCCGTTGAGCAGTGACAGCCCTTCCTTGGACTTGAGCTGATAAGGCTTGAGGCCGGCGGCGGAGAGAGCCTCGGCGCCGCTCATCAGCTGCCCTGATAGAAGGCCTTGCCTTCGCCGATCAGCGGCAGCGTCGTCTGTCCCTCGGTGGACAGTGCGCCGACGACGCCTTCGCCGGGAACAAAGGGCGTGACATTGTGATTGAGCAGGTCGCGGATCGCTTCGAGCAATTCGATCGAAACGCCGGAAACACCACGGCCGCTGTTGTTGATTTGAGCGATCTGGATAGCACGTACCTGCTCTTCCTTCAGCGGTTCGCCTACGGAAACGGCGTGGGAACGCGCGATGTTGAGCTGCAGGAGGGCAGCGTCTTCCGGAGTCACGCGCTTGGTTACATTGTCACCGAAGCCGGTCGTTACGCCGTAGACGGACGATCTTCTGCAACAAAGCGATCAATGATAGCGCGGGACTTATTCACTCGCTCGATGAACTCGGGAGCAAACTCGACCTTTGCGTGGTAACGAGCAACGGCGACAAGCTCTTCAATGGTGAAATCGTCGCCATCCAGCACCACTACCTGCATATGTCGAGGATCGTGGGTGGGATGAATCATTTCCATTTTTCTGTCCTCCAAAAAATATTTTCTTCATTAATAACTGAGAGTAATATTCAAGATATCATTCTTATATCACGGATTGATAAATATGTCAATAGCAAACAAAAAAATTATTGACTTCATCAATCGTATTGGGGTATGATATCTAATAGATTACTATGGAGGGAGAACAGATGGATTATTTAGCGAATTTTTTTCTCCGGACTTTCACGATCTGGAGACGCTGAAAGCAAAGATGAGAGAGGTTGCTGCCACGGCGCCTGTTTTTGGAAGACTTGCCAACTATATCGACCAGAATATGGGCGATATTCTTTTTTTATGACAGCAAATGAATTGGCGGCGGAGGTTGGCATCAGTCAGGGAAGCGTTTCGCGCTTTTTGCAATGCGCTTGGCTGCCGCGGCTACGGCAGCTTTCAGCATGCGATGCGAACCTTTGTGCGCAACCCGGCGCCAATGGCATCGCAGCAGGAGTATCTGTCCAGCCTTGATAACATTGACCAGATCATCCATGCGGAAAAGGCAAATCTGGATGCGCTGAAAGAAACATTTGCAAACCACAGCTATGAGGCGCTGCTCAAACGATTGATTGATGCCAAGCGCATCATTTTTTTCTTGCCTCGCGGGTCTCCGGTACGCTGGTGGAGTATTTCTGCTACCAGCTCAAACGGTTGGGAAAGGATGCCTCGGTAATTGATGAGAACAACCTTATATGGGAAAGCATCGAATTGATGGACCCCAAAAAAATCGAAATATTCACAGTGATGTATCCGCAGTATCCGCACAATCTGATTTTTAAGCTGGAGCGATTGAAGGCAAAGAAGTTCAGCGTTATGGGCGTTACCGATAGAGATCTTTCTCCCCTGTGCAGCCTCGCCGATCCGGTCTTGTGCTTGCTGACAACCAAGGATCTTTTCTTCGGGTCCTATAGCACGACAATGCTTTTTTCAGCATTTTATTGCAGGATATTGTCAGCAAGGACAAGCGGGCAAACGAGATCATGACGAAGCTCAGCGCAATCGAAGAAGAAACCTATGTGTACCATCGTTTTGCGCATAAGAACAAATAAAATGGAAAGCCGATCTGCCGGAAAGCAGATCGGCTTTCTTAAAAATGACAATTGACATGAGCATTGTTCTGTGCTAAATAAATGATGAAACCATTATTTCGAGATGGGAGAATGATGCAAAGCATGTACAATAAGAAACGGGGAATCTTTTTTCATCGTTGCGGCAGCGTTCTACTTCAGCACGATGAATATGTTTGCGAGGCTTGCAGGAGATATTCCTGCCATGCAGAAGACGTTCTTCTGCAACCTTGTTGCGATTCTTGTGATCTCAACGATTTTGCTATTGCGCAGGCAGCGCATTACGGTGAAGAAGGCGCACCTGCCGGCGCTTTTGGCGCGTTCCATATTCGGAACGCTTGGAGTGGTCTGCAATTTTTATGCGATGGACAGAATGCTGCTTTCGGACGCAACGATCCTCATTGATCTCAGCCCGTTTTTTGTTATTCTGGTCTCCTCGTTGCTTTTGCATGAAAAAGCAACGCAAAAACAGTATGTGCTGATTTTCCTTGCGCTGGTAGGCGCGTGCTTCGTTATCAAACCTACGGCAAATATTTTCAGCAACGATGCAGCGCTTGCGGCGCTTGGCTGCGCCGCCGCCTTCAGCGGTATCGCATACGCCATGCTGCGAGTTTTGTCCAAGCAGGGGGGGAGGATGGGACCACGATCGTTTTTTTTTCTTCTCAGCCTTTTCCTGTGCCGTATGCCTGCCGTCAATGCTCCTGCATCCGTTGCCTTTGACGGCGCGGCAGTTTATCCTCCTGTTGGCCGCTGCGGTTTTCGCCTGTCTGGGCCAGTTTTCTGTAACGGCGGCATATCGTTATGCGCCCGCCTCCGAGATATCCATATTTGATTATACCCAGATTGTCTTTGCCGCTGTTTGGGGATGGCTGATTTTCAATCAGGCAGCTGATATATTGAGCTATATAGGCTATGGAATTATTCTGGCGGCAGCGGTGTCGGTTTTCCTTGAGGGACGCAAAAAGTGACGCTTAGCCTACTGGACTTAAGGGGGATTGGAGTAGTGCGTTCCACTCAAGCTGCGGAGAATGGAATCTATTTTTTAGAAAGCGAGTGTGTCGGCGTACTCTTTGATTACAGCGGTGCGTTTTTGAAACGAAAAATATGAATGCGACAGCTTTAATTTGCTGCTTCGTTTTTGACAGAAACGGCGGTATGCTATTTTGCTTGACTCTCTGCGAGAAGATGTTTTGTATGGATACGAACAAAACCAAACCGGCATCTGGTGCGGCTCGGCTTGCCGCTGGCGGAGGTGCGCCCCTCGTTCGCGTCCTGAAAGTTGTTTGACCCACACCGTGACCCACACGGGGAAATGAGCGGACGGAAACAATGGAACAAACAGGCTGCGACCTCATCCTTTTTGGACAAAAACGCCGCAAAGCCTTATACAGCAAGGGGCTGGAAGGCTCTACGGTGGTTGGGCGATGAGGTCGGCAGGCTTTGCCTTCTCTCCGGTATTTTTGCGCCTTTTTCTGCACATGACCTGCGCCATGAAGCTGCCCATCGTTTGTGCGGCTTCGTCCTGCTTCTGCCTTGTTGCGTGGGTGTAGGTTCGGAGGGTGAATCCCGCGTCGTAGTGGCCCAGCATACTGCTGACCGTTTTGACATCTACTCCGTTCTGTAGTGCCAAGGTTGCGAACGTGTGTCTGAGATCATGGAAGCGTATGTGCGGAAGTCCTGCGTCTTTCAGTATTTTCTTGTGTAAGTTTACGATGGAATCTGGATAGTACATCTCGCCCGTAATCGGTGAGGGGAACATATACGGATTGTCAGGGTGTTTACTATGTTCCGCTATCAGAAGGTCAACGGCTTCTTGCGGTATGCTGACCTTGCGGACCGAAGTCTCTGTTTTCGGTCGTGTTAGAGCCAGCTCGCCGTTCGGATTCTTGACATACTGCTTGCTGACAGATATGGTGCGGTTCTGGATGTCAAGGTCAGTCCAGAGAAGCGCGGTTAACTCACCCTTCCGCAATCCCCTGACCAGCTCCAGATAAAACATGGGAAGGAGTCCGCGGGCATTTGCTGCATTGAGGTATGTTCTCTTTGATATGTTCCGGTTGGAGGATCTGCATTTCGAACTTCTGAATTTTGGGAGCGATGCAGTCTTCAGTTGAATTGCGCGGAATCAGGCGCTCTTTGACTGTCCGCTCGAAGGCATTGTGCAGCATCAGGTGAAGGCTTCGCACGGTCGTGCTGCTGAGTGCCAGGGTTGCCGTGACCACTCTTTGCGGGCGATACGTCCGTTTTCCATCAGCTCTTTGTAGAGTTTTTGTAGATCATGGGCGGTCAGTTTGGTGAGCTTGATATTGCCGATGCGTGGGGAATGGTGTATTGCTCGACCATCAGTTGATAGCGGTTTGCTGTTGAGATGCGGATATTCGGTTTGGCGTAGATCTCATACCAGCTGCGCAGCCAAGTTGCAACGGTGTACTCATCAGCGCGGCTGACGTCGATTCCTCTGGCAGCCTCCATTGCGGCACTGAGCTTCGCCTTGCATTCCGCCTGCGTCTTACCCAGCACGTTTTTGATGATTCGCTTGCCGCTTTCGGGGTGATAGCCCGCGGTGTAACGGCCCTCCCAACGACCGTCTGCGCGCTTGCGAATGTTGCCCTCACCGTTGGCGCGTTTTTTAGCCATTCGTGATCATCTCCTTTGCTTTTGCTTCCTCGTCGGCATCGAAGGAGTAAGGCGCTCCCAGCTCTCCAGCGATACCGGCCGCCAGCTTGAAGCCCGCTATAAAGCTCATCAACTTGGCTTCGACCAGCAACGCGTTCTGTGCGTCCAGCAGCCGAAGCAGCTTCCTGCGCCCTACGGCATCCATGTCACGTTGCAGTTCCTCTTGGGCGCATTTGACCTGCTCGTCCAGTTCGGTATGCTCTTGATGGTCGAAGCGGTCTTGCAAAGCCTTCATGTAGTCATACATTGCGGCACCTCCTTTTGGCAACCACAACACATACCACAACTCCGCACACAAAGCTACTGTTTTCCGAAATGTTTCTTTGACTATTGCGGCGCAAAAACTGAACACCTCGGCCCACTTTACATATGGAATTTCGTCGAAAATCCCTGTTGCTGTTCCAACTCGTGATCATCCGGCTTGTGGCCGAGGGCGACGCGCTTTTGCCGCAGCCGCGCCAGCCGCTTGCGGTCGAGTTGGACGCCGTTGACAGCGGAAGCCGGGGCGTTGTCCCGGAAGATATTGCCCATGTGGTAGAGCAGCCGGGTGGCGGAGAGCACGACAGACGGCGGACGCTGCTCGCCGCGGTCGATTCGATCCATGAACATTCCCGCGTAGGTATGTCCGCTGTAATACTTTCTTTGTGAACCACTGGTATGCAGTATCGGTGTCTTGTTGAACACCTTCCCCCGTGAGGTGCAGCTTCCCCAAGCAGGTACTGTGCGTTGGCGTTTCCATTGTTCGCGGCCTGCCGCAAATATGACACTGCTGTTTCGGCATCTTTTATCGTATTTTTGCCGCTGAGATACTCCTTTCCCAACCGGTAGGCGGCGAAATCGTTGCCATTGTCAGCAGAGCGTTTCAGCCAGTAGATGCCCTTGGCAGGATTATGAACGTCAGCATCGTCGGAGAGATACAGCTTGCCCAATGCGTATTGCGCCGCGTCCAATGTCCTGTTCGGCGGCGCGTTCCAACAGCTTTTGCGCTTTGGCTGTGTCCGGTATCAGCAGCCCACCGTCACGGTACGCCGTGCCGATGATGTACTGCGCGTAGGCGTCACCTGTATCTGCGAGCTGCTCCAATTTCTCCGCCGCCTCATCCCGTTCCTCCAGAGGGTAAGCTCTCATCGTTGGCCACGCTTTGCAGATCCTGACACTCGTAGCTCATGTCATAGGTGCGGATCTGTTCGCCGTCATCCTGCATATCCTCGTCCTCGAAAGAAAACTTGTTCACGCGAATATGCTCCGCTTCCTTGATGACGGCGTTCTTGATCTGGCGGAACTCTTTCTGCTGAGACAGCGGCGGGCGCAGACGTTTCTTCCCCTCGGAGTAGTAATCCTCCACCTGACATTGCAGCTCCCACCACGTTTGGTAGCACGCATCCACAGTAGGCAGCTGCGCCATTTGGTCGACGATTTCGTCCACCAGCTTCTTCATTGGCTTCGGCAGATAGCCGTAGGTTTTCTTACCGCCGACCTGACCGAGCTGCCGCGACAGATCCCAAATCATCTGCTCCGCCTCCGGGTGGATGCAGGTCATTTCCCGCATGGCCTTCGCCAATTCCAGCATGGCTTTCGTGCTTCCGCCACCAGCTCGTCTCGAGATTTGCTTTTCTGCTCGTAGACGTGCAACAGCTCTTGACGAAAGATCTGATTGGTCAGCGTGGATTTGATTTGGCGGATACCGTCTTTGGACAGGTACGCTTGATTCGGCTTTGCCGACCACGCCATCATGTGGACATGGGGATGGTTTCCCTCGTCATGGAAGGCGGCGTACCAACGGAAATCCTCTGGCGGTATCTTCATCGCCGCGGCAATATCATTGCGGTGGGTGCGAAGCAGAGTGCGCCATGCCTCCGCGTGGTCATACCCCAGCCGCTCCGCGTCCTCCCGGTGGAGGGAGATGATGTGCGTCCACACGTTGCCGTTGTAGTGATCCAGTTCATCCATGACTCTGCTCAAATCCACAGTTATCATCGTCACCGAACAGACCGTGTTCCACCCAGCCGCTCCGCTCTCGGCCGCAGGGCGATGTACTTGGCATAGCCATCCATCGAGGAGAGCCTGTCCCAATTCGATTCCAGCGTCAGCGTGATGAGTGCGGACGCCGTTGCTTTTGTCGGGTGCGCCAGGTAGTCTTCGTACTCCATCAGCTCTTTGGCGTCAGGGAAATCCTCCACCAATTTCGCGATGAGCTGCGTCTGCTTGTTGGGTGGGCGGACGGTCATCCGGGATGATCTCCACACGCTCCCGCGTGGCGATGTACTTGAGGTACCCGCCAGTGCTTTGCCCACTGCCGCACTTGATGTACGGGCTTTTGACGATCAGTCTTGCCATGCTTCGCTCTCCAGCTCACGGAGCTTCTGCTCCATCCGCAGTTGACCGTTGGTGCGTTTGACCGCGGCAATACTTTTTGCGCGCTCCTGTCGCAGCACTTCTTCACTTACGTTGAGGCTTTGCAGGAAGATGGACATCGCCATGTCCATCTCAACAGCCTGCTTGTAGAGCAGCGACGCGATGCGGCCCTCGAAGAGTTTCAACCGACTGTCGATGGCGGATTGCACCGCAGGGGGCAGCGTGGTGCTTTCGCCTGTGGCGAGCATATCCGCGTAGCAGTTCACCGCTTTTCGATGAATTCATTCTTGCTGTGGCAGTTATCCGATTCCTCCCGATACCACCGCTCTATTTTGGTAGCTGTTTCATCCGTCATGCGGAAGTTCAGCCTGTTTTCATTTTTGCTCATCATGCCCTCCAATCTGCCGTAAGGCACTCTTGTTTTCGTTGAAACACCTGCGCTTGCGGAAACAAAGACGCCAGCCGCTCTGAAATTTCGTCAAAAGGCGCCACAACCGCCTGCGTTGAAACCCCCGTCAACTGCCCGCACTGCGGGCAGAAGTGATCGGGCGGAGCGTCGGTTAAGACGCCAGCCCTTTATCCTGCTTTCTTTTTCGTCTTCGGAAAAGCCGCAAAAGCGCAGGAAACGCAGTCATTCCAAGGCTTTCAGCACATCAGGCAACACCTCCGACACAAACGCCGCAACGTTCGTTTCAAGGGGCTGCGGCGGGTACACACTCGCCTTCGCCAACAGGATCGCACACAGCGGCTCACACGGCGAAACACGGGGCGTTTTGGATGGGGGTGCTATCACTACCCTCGGAGCGTTTTGCGCGGTTCGGAAACCCTGCGCGGCCGGGTGTCAGAACGGCAAACTTTGCCGTTTTACGCATGGCCGTGGATGTGTGGGAGATAAGCAAGCCTTCGGGAACAGCAATGCGCTCATGCGCGTCGCTGTTTCGAGGCGTCGCGCCCCGCTGGGCTGCGTGATTCCATTGCTGTTTCTCTTGCCGCATTGATGGGCTTCACGGTTTTGCTCAGCCGCTTCGTTGGCGCACAGAAAATTGAGCGCCTGTTCTTTTAGTTACAGCGGTGCGGTTTTTGAACCGCTGTTCGCGTCGATCCATGCGAGAAACTTATCCCTTGGAACGACGATCCGACTGCCGATTTTGAGCGCGGGGAATTCGTTGCCATGCACCAACTCATAGGCACCGGCACGGGAGATCCCAAGCACTGCGGCAACTTCTGCCACGGAGAGCATCAGCGGAAGCTCATCATAGCTTGTGTAGATGGAATAGCTTCATTCTGCTCTTCCTTTCGGATGCACCGGGCAGCAGTACCGCCGGACGGCTTGCGATGAATTAGCAATACGTAAT
>VOFJ01003094.1_pt1 | contig 12844 bp, 28 predicted proteins | sample 5384081 | NCBI WGS metagenome assembly VOFJ01 (sample SAMN12384729, study PRJNA508395) | human gut metagenome | isolation source: healthy gut I | host: Homo sapiens
CATAACCGATTCTAAATAACTGGTAGTTGCGGGCAGGGATGCTGGCATTTCCCACCAGGGGGAAGATATCGGTGACGGAGCTGCCATGCCGGGGATTTTTTTTCCAACCATGTCACCAGCTGGCCGATCAGGTGGCCCCAGCCTACCCCCAGGCGGCGGCTCTGCAGCTGCTCCAGAAGCTCCACCGCCCCCTGGGAAAGAAGCTGGTTGGTGGAGGCGTCGCCGGCTCCATCCTCCACAAGGATCCCGTCTTTTATGGAGCTTCCGGCACGCAGCCGCTCCAGAAGGCTGGCGGCCTTCACCTCCGGATCATGGACGGTGATCTCCACCACCCCCAGCTGTCTCGCCTCCGTAAGAAGACGGCTGACCATGGGCCGGGAAATGCCCAGCTCCGCGGCAATATCGCTCTGCTTCTGATCGTCTAAATAATACCGGCGGGCAACGTAAGCCAGCCGCCTTCGCTTTCATGATCTGACTTCAATTCAAGTCCTCCTTTGCGGGGTCTGTGCCGAAAAAAACTGGCGCCGGAGGTCATCCCCAGCACCAGCCTTATCTGCGGTTCAGAGCGCCGGCTTATACCGGCTTCCTTTTCCGTCTGTTTAGTTTGCCTCATCCTTCGAGCAATCTGCTTCGTAGCAGTCCAGGATCTTCTTCAGCGCGTCCACGTCCAGACCCTTTTCCTCCATGGTCTGACGGATGGACTCCATCTCCGCATCATGGATCTGATCCAGTACTTCCTTCTCTTTTTCCTTTAAAGCCGCGATCTTTTCTTCGTGGTCCGAAATGTTTTTCCTGATCTTTTCTAATTCCTGGCGCAGCTTATCTGCTGTGGATTTTTTTACACCTCTTGGCATATTCTGTCTCCTCCTGGATGAATTTTTATTAATTCGATTATAGAGAATTTTTGGTCCGCGGTCAATACAAATATGGATAATATTTTCATACTTTCCAGAAACCTTCTGGTCTGTCTCCGGCCGTTCAGGTTTCTCAGCCTTTATTTTCTTATTGCAGGCTCAATCCTCTTTTATATTTATGGCGCAGGCATAACGATCCGTGTTTTTAATATTTTAACCATGGATATGTTGTTTTTTATCCCTTTTTTGTGGTATGATCTTTTTAACAAAAGCATGGAAACCCGCAAGCTGTCTGCACTCTGAACGCAAAAGGGGGAATTGCATGAAAAAAAATTATCCCTATTCTTCTTCCCGGCCTGTTCAGTGCAGCCGAGATCCTGGCTGCTCTTTATCTGAAGCGGCAGATCCCGGCTGGATCTGCGGGGCTGTCCATGGCTGCAGACCTGCTGCTGTACGCATGGATCGCCTATAACGGATGCAGCTGGACCATTGGATATAAGAAAATATTTATACATGGCATCTGGTTTTTCCAGGAAGCCGATGTGCTCCTTACCAGAACCGCAAAAAAACCCTTCTTCTGCCTGTGCATCCCGCAGGCCGCCGTCAGTACGATCCTTTTTTCTGGTTCCTGTTTTCTTTATATCCCCTTTCTGGCGGTATTGCCGACGGGAAAAATGCTCTTAATGCTGTCTGCGTACCGCAGGCTGCTCCGCAAAAACAACTGCAAAACCGCATTAAAAGCGCTTACCATCTGGTAAGCGCTTTTTCATAGCGGAAGGGAGATTTGAACTCTCGACACTACGGGTATGAACCGTATGCTCTAGCCAACTGAGCTATTCCGCCATATGAAATTGTTCATAAGATTTCTCTTATGGAATGGGGCCTATAGGGCTCGAACCTATGACCCTCTGCTTGTAAGGCAGATGCTCTCCCAGCTGAGCTAAGACCCCATTTCGTCCTGTGAGCTGTTACTCACTTTGCGACTTTGACAGTATAACTGATAAAAGGAAAAATGTCAACACTTTTTTTAATTTTTTTCTTCATTTTATTTTTCTGCTTTTTCAGCTGCCCGCAGGCCGGTTTCCCAGGCCCGCTTACTCCCTCTCCCGCAGGAGGCGGAAGCCCCCGTGTACAGAAGTCATGCTCCCCCCGTACACGGATGGTATGGTTTTTTCTTCCGCTCTTCCATCACAGCTTTTTCCAGTCCATGCGCACCAGGGACACGAAAAAGGCTACGGAGCTTAAGAACCAGGTCAGCGGATACGCCCAGGGAAATGGTCTGGAACACAGGAACGATCTGGATGGCGATGGAAACGTAAAGGATCGGACACCGCACCAGAAGGCCAGCATGGCCGCCATGGGCATAAAGGATTTCCCACAGCCCCTCATAACTCCCGCCGCACAGTGGGAAAAGGCCAGGAGGAAGAAAAAAACAGCGCCGTAGTACGGCAGTGGATGACGCCGAATTCAATGGCCTCCGGGCGTTTACAGAAAGATCCTCATCGCATAGGGAGCCCACATAAAATAGAGGATCCCCCACCAGCTCGGCCAGGATCATGCTGGAAATGGTACCCACGGCAGCGCCCTTTTTTCGCCCGCTCATACTCCCCTGCGCCTATGTTCTGGCTCACGAAGGTGGGCAGGGCCATGGACATACTCATAATAGGAAGGAACACGATCCCTCGATCTTGGAATGGGCTCCCACCCCCGACATGGCAAAGGCTCCGAAGGCGTTGATGTTGGTCTGGATCACCAGATTTCCCACGCTGACCACCGAGTTCTGGATGCCCGTGGGAAGTCCCTGGCGGATCACCTGAGCCATCATTTCTTTATTGAGCTTCAGCTTTTTCATATCCAGCCGCAGGGATTCGTCCTTTTCCCGGCTCATGCGGATCAGGCACAGGACCACGCTCAAGCCCTGGGCAATGACCGTGGCAAAGGCCGCGCCGCCCACGCCCCACTGGAAGCCGGCCACAAAAAGCAGGTCCAGGGCCACGTTCACCAGGGAGGACACGATCAGATAATAAAGGGGATGGAGGCTGTCTCCCAGGGCCCGCATCACCGACATACAGACATTATACAGGATCACCGTGAACACGCCGGCAAAATAGATCCTGAAATATACCAGGGAATGGGGCATCACGCTGTCCGGCGTATTCATCATCCGCAGGACAGAGGGAATAAAAATAAGTCCTGCCGCCGTGGCGATGACCGAGGACCAGATCCCGAACAGAAAGTTGGCATGGATAGCCTTCTGGACTCCCCTCTCTGTTTTCGCGCCAAAATACCGGGAGGATCACTACGCCGCCTCCCACAGCGATGCCATTAAAGAGACCGATGATCAGAAACGTCAGATGGCCTCCGGAGCTGACGGCCGCAAAGGCGTCGTTGCTGGCAAAATTTCCAACGACCCAGGCATCCGCCATATTATAAAACTGCTGGAGCAGCTGCCCAGAAACAGGGGGGGGATCGCAAACCGGATCAGTCCCCCTGTGATCGAGCCTTTCGTCAGGTCATTATTCATGCTTTTTGTACCCTCTCCCCATCATTTTTTCATTTCTGCCCGGGCCGCCCCCGCCGGAAGCAGCCCGGAAAAAATCTGAGACCAGTTTTTCCAGAACGGAAGCCCCGATCATATTTTTTCTTCCTTTTTCAGTCGAAATTATCCAGAATGGTTCCTCCGATGACTGCAAAGGTCTCCGCCTCCGGCAGCTCCCTCCCCTGGCCCCTTCATGGACGGCGAATAGGCAGGAACGGCACCTTTTCCCTGGTGGTGGTCGGTCCCTGTATAGGTGGGATCATTTCCATGGTCGGCGGTGATCATAAGAAGGTCGTCCTCCCCAAGGAGAGGCAGAAGCTCTCCCAGCTTCTCGTCGAACCGCTCCAGCTCCTTTCCATAGCCAATCGGATCTCTCCGATGGCCCCAGAGGGCGTCAAAATCTACCAGATTCACAAAGCACAGGCCGGAAAAATCTTTTTTACAGAGCTCAATGGTCTGCTCCATGCCGTGGACCGAGGACTTGGATTTATGGCTTTCTGTGATCCCTCTCCGTCAAAGATATCCCGGATCTTTCCTACGGAGATCACATCATAGCCGTGATCCTTCAGGATATTTAAGGCAGTGGTCCCTGTGGGCTTTAAAAAGCATAATCGTGGCGGTTGCTGGTCCGCACGAACTCTCCCTTTTTCCTTCCCACATAGGGGCCGCGCAATGACCCGGCCCACGCGCCATTCTTCCTTCATGGTGATCTCCCTGGCGATCTCGCAGCACCGGTAAAGCTCCTCCAGGCCGAAGGTCTCCTCGTTGCCGCAGCTCTGCAGCACAGAGTCCGCCGATGTATATACGCTCATGTGGCCGGTGGCGATCTCCTCCTCAGCCAGCTCATCCAGGATCTCCGTACCGCTGGCGCTCTTATTTCCAATGACCGTCCTGCCGGTCCGTTCCTCCAGCTCTTTTTATGTGCTCCGGCGGGAATCCCGTATCCGTAAAGGTCTGAAAGGGCTTGGTGGTATGGATGCCCATCATTTCCCAGTGGCCGGTCATGGTGTCCTTTCCGTTGCTCATCTCCCGCATGACCATACGGTAGCCCAGGGGTTTTTCCTCCGGGGCCAGCCCGGAAAGGCTGCAAAGGTTTGCGATCCCCCAGCCTCCTTAAATTGGGGATCTGAAAATCCTCCATCCGCTCTGCAATATGGCCCAGGGTATTGACCCCTTTATCTACAAATGGTTCGGAGTCCTCCATGGCACCGATCCCCAGGGGAATCGATGACAATGGTAAATATTCTTTTATACTTCTTCATCCAGTTCTACCTCTTTCTTTTTTGCCTGCTCTGCCAGTCTGCTGGTCCCCAGGCGGTCCGCTCCCAGACGGATAAATGTTTCAGCGTCATGGAAGCCGCTGATGCCTCCTGCGGCCTTGATCTGCTTTCCTCCCCCATCTGTGCCTTCATCAGCTCCACATCCGCAAAGGTGGCACCGCCGCCGGCAAAGCCCGTGGAGGTCTTTATAAATTCTGCATCGGACCTGGTGACAGTCCTGCAAAGCTCCGTCTTTTCTTCTTCTGTTAAAAGACACGTCTCAATGATCACCTTTAAAAGGCGGCCGGCACAGGCTTTTTGACCGCGTTGATCTCCTCCAGGACCCACCCGGTCGTACAGGCCGTCCTTGACCCAGCCCATGTTGATGACCATGTCGATCTCATCGCTCCGTTTTCCACAGCCTCTGCGGTCTCATATACCTTGACTGCTGTGGTGTCATAGCCGTTGGGGAAGCCGATGACCGTACATACGGGAAGCCGTCCCTTTAAATACTCTGCGGCCTGCTTCACAAAAAGGACGGAGGGATACACACCGACGCAGTCCCAAACCGGAGGCCGTCATCGCAGACAGCCTTTATCTGCTCCCAGGTGGCCCCTGCTTTAAAAGCGTATGATCCACTCTGGATAAGATTTCCCTGTACGTCATATTTTTCTATTCCTTTCTTTCTACGCCGTCTCCAGCAAAGCCCAGGGGCAGAAGCTCCTCCTTCAGGGTATACTCCGGAAGGAAGATCCCCCCCTTCCCCAGAACGATCCGGAAGCGCTCCGGATCACAGAATTCCATCATCACCTGGCGGCAGACGCCGCAGGGCGGGCAGAAATCCTCCGGCTCCTTCCCGGCCGGTCCTCCCACGATGGCAATGGCAGAAAATCCCCGTTTTCCTTCACTGACGGCTTTAAAAAACGCGGTCCGCTCCGCGCAGCAGCTGGGGCCAAAGGCCGCGTTTTTCAATGTTGCAGCCCCCATAGACTGTCCCATCCGCACATAAAAGGGCGGCTCCCACCCGGAATCCCGAATAGGGGTATAAGCCGCGCTCCTGGCCTCCAAAGCCTTCGCCACCAGTTCCTTATTTTCCATAAACCGCACCGCCTTTCCCGGAATCCTTTCCCGTTATACGGTCTGATTCTTTTTCCCGTTCCTCTTTTTATAAGGACGCGGATGGCCTCCACGCCCACCTTAATGGCCGCCTCCGTATCGTGGACCACGGGATTGGGAAGTCCGCCTTTTCCCGTTCCTGGTTGGCGACTGCCAGAAAGCAGGCGCCGCAGCGGACTCTCAGATAACTGGCCACGATAAAAAGGGCCGCCGACTCCATCTCTGACGCGCCTTGCACCCCAGCTTCAGCCAGGCATCCCACTTGCTTAAAAGCTCTCCGCCACAGGCATCAGCTCCGGATTGTGCTGTCCATAAAAGGAATCCTTGCTCTGGACCACTCCGGCATGGCAGGCATAGCCCAGGTTCTCTCCCGCCTTCATCAGGGCGTTGACCACCCCGGAGATCCGCCACTGCCGGAAACTCAATGGGCGCATACTCTCTGCTGGTCCCCTCTGCCCGGATGGACCCGGTGGCAACCACCACGTCGCCGCCTTTTACGTCCAGGTCCATGCCGCCGCAGGTTCCCACCCGGATAAAGGTATCGGCTCCGCATTTCACCAGTTCCTCCAGGGCAATGGCCGCCGAGGGACCGCCGATGCCGGAGGAGGTGACGCTGACCTTTTCACCATCCAGGTATCCCGTATACGTCACGTATTCCCGGCTGTCGGCCACCAGCTTTGCACGCTCAAAATGTTCCGCGATCTTTTTACAGCGCTTGGGGTCTCCCGGAAGGATCACATAGCGTCCCACATCGCCGGGTCTTATATTTAAATGATATTGTAATCCAGCTTCTTCCACATAAGGCATAATCCATTTCTCCTTTCTGACTGGTTTCTTATAACATACCACAAATCCATCATTCTGTCAAAATACTGGCGAAATTTTTTCGTTTTTGTACCAACATATTACCAAAATGTTACTCTTTCTTAAATTTTTGTGAACTGCCTTGAAACCCGTTTTTTCCCTGTGATATACTTTGCTAAAGTTATAACAGGAAATGACCAGAACGAAAGGAGGTCATTGAAAATATGAAAAAACTCATGAAAAAATACGGCCATGTCTGGATCCTGTCCTACGGCCTGATCTATCTGCCATGGTTTGCAGCGCTCCAGCAGAATGTGGGGAAAACCTTACCACGTGATGCATACAGCCCTGGACGATCTGATCCCGTTCAACGAGTATTTTATCGTCCCCCTATCTGCTGTGGTTTTTTGTATGTGGCTGCTGCCATTGCCTATTTTTTCTTTACCAGCAAGGACGATTATTCCCGGCTGTGTACCTTTTTTTTACAGGCATGACCATCAGCCTTCTGGTGTGTACCCTGTACCCCAATGGAACGGATTTCCGCCCTGCCATCGACCCGGATAAAAATATCTTCTGCTTCCTGGTGGCGAAGCTGTGGAGCATCGATCCATGTATCAATGTGTTCCCCCAGCATCCATGCATACAACTCCATCGGGGTCCATATTTCCATCTGCCGCAGCCAGACTCTTTCAAAGAACAAGCCTCTGGTATGGGCCTCCGGGATCCTGATGGTGTCCATCTGTATTGCCACCGTATGCTTAAAAGCAGCACTCTATCCTGGATGTGTTCGGTTCCATGCTGATGGCCATGGTGATCTATCCCATCGCCTATGCGCCGGAAACCGCCAGCCGGAAAAAGTATACCGGGACCTTTGATTTCTAAATTCCCACCAACGACAAAACGCCGCCGGAAACTGGCAGAATCCATCCGTTTCCGGCAGCGTTTTCTTATTTTCTGTATCCGGTGGAAAAGTCCACCACGTTCTTTAACTCTTCTCCCGACGCCCATGCCTTTAAGTTCTCTCCGGCGATCCTAACGATCCGTTCAAAGGTCTCCGCCAGGAAGAAATTTCCCGCCACATGGGGCGTGATCACCACATTGTCCATAGCCCAAAGCTCGTCCTCCGGCGGCAGGGGCTCCGGCTCGGTCACATCCAGTCCGCAGCCGCCCAGATGGCCGTCCTTTAAAACTACCTTTAATGCTGCGGGATCGATGGCATTTCCCCGTCCCACATTGATGAGATACGCGCCCTTTTTCATCAGGCGGAGCCGTCTCTCATCCATCAGATGGCAGGTGGCAGGACCTCCAGGCACCACCATGGCCACCACGTCGGCCCTGGGAAGAAGGCGGTCCAGGTCGTCCATGGTATACTGTTCATCCAGGTATTCCGGCTTCTCCCTGCAGGTCCGTCTGACGCCGATGGTGTACGCGCCCAGAGCCTTCACCTTCCGGGCATAGTCTCCTCCGATATCTCCCAGTCCCAGGATCAGGATCGTGGAGCCCTCCACCGAAATGATGCTCCCCATGGATCTCCACTGACGGTCCGCCTGGTTTTTATGATACTGCCCCAGGCGGCGGATCAGATCAAAGGTCAGGGCCAGCATATGCTCGATACCGCCAGGCCATAGGCTCCGGTGGCGTTCGTAAGGACTGCTCCGGCAGGAAGCACTCCCTCCGGCGTATAGGGATCGGCTCCAGCGCTGTTTAACTGGAGCCATTCCAGGCGCTTCGCCTCCCGCACCAGGGCGGGAGGCAGGTTGCCGATGAGAACCTGGGTATCCTCCAGATCCTCCTTCGTCACATGTTCTTTCGGAATATACCGGAACTGACAATTATACTTCCCTGAGGACGCCCGCTTTTCCAGATACGTTTTGTGGGCCTCCGTCACCGGGATCGTTACCAGGATCTTTTTTTTTTTCTAAATAATGCCACTGGGCATCTCCTCCTATGGGTTTTGTGGACGCCCTTTAACCATTCTGCTTCTTCCTTTGTCAGATAGGGGACAGCTTTTCATAAACATCCTTATGGTACTGGTTTAAAAAGGCGCACATCCGAAGGCTCCATGACAGAAATATCAATGGCCTCCGTGTCAATGGGAGCATAGGTCATGGTCTCGAACCGCATGAACTGGCCGTAGCCGTTCTTTTTCTGCCTTCCGGCATAACAGCAGGTTCTCTGTACGGATGCCGTGGCTCCCCTCGATATAAAATTCCAGGCTCATTGAGGTCAGCATGCCCTCCTCCAGGATACAGCTGTCCTGGCGTTCCGGAACGATCTTCCAGCGGATGCCATTGGGCCGCTCATGGACATTGAAAGGTAACCGACGCCATGACCGGTTCCGTGGTTGAAGTCCAGGCCCAGCTTCCATAAGGGACCTCTCGCCAGATAATCCACATTGATCCCGCGACAGCCATGGAGGAACTTGGCGTCTCTGTAAGACGGAGCATTCCCATGAGCACCAGGGTAAAGTGGAGCTTTTCCTCATGGGTCAGTTCTCCCATGACGATGGTCCTGGTCACGTCTGTGGTACCCTCATAATATTGTCCGCCGGAATCCACCAGGTAGAAGCCGTCCTTTCCGATGACAGATTCCTCCTCCTTGGTGGCGTGGTAGTGGCACATGGCCGCGTTGGCTCCGTAAGCGGAGATGGTGTCAAAGCTGGGGCAGATATATCCCTCCTGCTCCTTTCTTAAGCTCTCCAGATGCTCCGCAGCCTCCGTTTCCATAAGGCTTCCCTTGGGAGCCTTTGTCTTCATCCAGTAAATAAATTTCGTGAGAGCCACACCGTCCTTGATATGAGCCTTTCTCAGATTCTCCATCTCCACCGGATTCTTCATGGCCTTCATCCAGGAAGCCGGGTTCATGGCCTCCTCCAGGAGACAGCTCTCATGGATGCTCTTATACATGGCGTAGTTCACCTTGACCGGCTCTTCCAGTAAGATCGTCTCGTTCCGCAGCTCCTTCACTGCCCCGTAAATGTCTCCATAGGGAGCCAGGGTCACGCCGTTTTCCTTCAGATATGCGTTTACACAGTCGTCAAAGCGGCTGCTGTCAATGAACAGAGTCAGGGGGGTATCCATGGTCATGAGCACATGGGCCAGAGGCAGAAGGTTGATGGATGCTCCGGTATTTTTCGGATGTTCAGAAGCCATGCGATATCGTCCAGACCGGAAAGGATATGGACGGTGGCGTGGTGCTCCTTCATGACCTGGCGGATCCGCGCGATCTTGGAGGCAGCGGATTCTCCGGCGTATTTCTCCTCCAGCACCCAAACCTGGGGAGCCGGAAGCTCCGGTCTTTCGGTCCAGAGTTCTCCTGCCAGATCATGCTCAATGGAGGCTGTACCCTTTTTTTAACCTTTAAGAGCTTTTCAAAGCTGCGGCCGATGCCGGTATTTACCACCCGCCGTCCATACCCAGGACACCGCCCTCAGGCAGATGCTCCATTAAAAATTCATCGATGGTGGGAACGTTCTCCTCCCCCCATCTTCATCAGCTCTGTGTCCTGTCCCTCCAGCTGCTTTTTTCGCCTGGACAAAGTAGCGGCCGTCGGTCCAGAGACCGGAAAAGTCCTTCGTCACCACCATGGTCCCGGCGGAACCGGTGAAGCCGGAGATAAACTCTCTGCATTTAAAATATGGATCCACGTATTCTGAGTCGTGGAAATCCGATGACGGGATATAGTATGCATCCATCCCGTGCTGCGCCATAAGGGCGCGAAGCTGTTTCAGACGTTCATTTGCCATTTTTTTCTGCTTCCCCTCCATATTGATTTCTTTCTTTATAAAAGCGGGATCCCGGCTTTCTGGGCCGCTTCCATTACATCCGCAGGCCAGATGGATGCCTGGATCTCACCGATGTGGGCCTTTCTTAAGAAGAACATACAGATCCTGGACTGACCGATGCCGCCGCCGATGGTGTACGGCAGTTCTCCGTTTAACAGAGCCTTCTGAAATGCCAGCTCTGCCCTCTCCTCACAGCCAGCCTCTGCCAGCTGACGCCTGAGGGAGTCCTCATCCACGCGGATCCCCATGGAGCTCAGCTCCAGAGCAATATCGAGGACCGGATAGTATACGAGGATATCACCGTTGAGCTCCCAGTCATCATAGTCCGGGGCCCGGCCGTCATGGGGTTTTCCGGACGCCAGCTTTTTTCCCCGATCTGCTCGATGAATATGGCTCCATATTCTCTGGCAGCTTTATATTCCTGTTCCCTGGGCGTCAGGGCCGGATAACGGTCCTCCAGCTCCTGGGCTGTGACAAACACGATCTGGTCCGGCAGAACATGGCCAATGTATTCATACTCATAGGCCATGTAATCTTTCGGTGATCTTTAAGGTCTTATAAACAGCCCTCACCGCATCCTCCAGGGTCTTCCGGGTCCGTTCCTCCTTCCGGATCACCTTCTCCCAATCCCACTGGTCCACATAAATGGAATGGATGTTGTCCGTATCCTCGTCCCGGCGGATGGCGTTCATGTCGGTATACAGGCCTTCTCCTGGAAGAAAGCCGTACTGCTTTTAAGGCGTACCGCTTCCATTTGGCCAGGGAATGGACGATCTCCGCAGAGCGGTTTTCCTTCTTTTCAAGTCAAAAGCCACTGGGCGCTCTACGCCGTTCAGATTGTCATTGAGTCCTGATTCCGGCGTCACAAACAAGGGCGCCGATACGCGGGGTGAGATGGAGCTGTCTGGTCAGTTCTCTCTGGAAGAAATCCTTGATGATCTTAATGGCGATCTGGGTCCCCCTGAGGTCGATCTTTGGAACATAGCCTTTCCGGCACATAGAAATTCATGGTATCATCCTCTCCGTTCTTCCTGTACCCCAGAGGATTATAACATTATTTTCTGAAATTGAAATACCCAAGTCCCCCATCCCACATCCAGGTGAGTCCCCCCATCCCGCAGCCAGACCCGCTCCCCGCTCCGGTCTCGCTGCAAAGCGGTACGTAAGGCCGCAAAAGACGCGGCCTAAGTACCGGTGGGCAGAACGGGTCTGGATGGGATGGGGGACGGAACAGGAGACGCGGAGGGGCGGGAAAAATGTGGGGAAATGTGCGGGAGGGGGGAGTATTAAGTGGGATGTGATTAAAAAAGGAACGGATCGCAGGCGATGGGGATATGATATGGTAATGGGTTATCTGGAGGTTTTTTTGTATGTCGTATACGCCGACCAGATCTCGGGTTGACGTAGTCGATGAACTTGTACTCATAATCCTCGGGGATCCCGGGGGCATCGGTGGTGTCCACACACCACGAAGACGCGGTGCAGCATGCCCACCTGAGGGCCTGCGGTAATCCACGCCGTCGGCGGCGATCATCGTCTCCCGCATGTCATCCAGCAGGGTGGCAAGGCGGTCGTCAAAGTTGGTCACGGGGCGGCAGACCTTGTTCAGGATGGGGTCGCCCTCTTTTTACAATGTTACGGATAGCCATTAAGTGGTACCTCAAAAGTTGTTGTGGTATATCAGATATCACCGTCCGAGTGCAGATCGACAACGACGGTGGCCTTGCTGGGCAGTTTTTCCTGCTCATAGAGGCCGAGGGTCTCCCGCATCAGGTCGCGGAAACGGCGGTCGTTGCGGCACTTGACGGTGAGTTTATAGCGGTAGGAATCGTTGATCTTTTCAATGCTGCCGGGGTGGGGCCCAGCACCCGCAGAGGCAGGTCGGGCTGTTTGCCGCCTGCCTGCCCCAGCAGGGCCGCAAAGCGGGCGGAAGCCCGGGCCACCTCGCTCTCCTTTGGCCCGGCAAAGCCCACAACGCAGAGCCCGCAGAAGGGCGGATAAAGCCCCAGCTTCCGGTAGGCGATCTCCTGCTCGAAGAACGCGTCGTAGTCCTGCGCGGCGGCAAGGTTAAGCACCGGGTTGTCCGGGTCGGTGGTCTGGATGATGGCAAAGCCGGGGTCTTTTTGCCCGGCCGCTCCGGCCCACCCACCTGCGTGACGAGGCTGAACACGGTCTCATAGGCCCGGAAGCCCTGGGCGAACAGGAGCGAATCGATGCCCAGCACGCCTACCAGCGTCACATTTTCAAAATCCAGCCCCTTGGCCACCATCTGGGTGCCCACCATAATGTCATATTCATGCCGGGCAAACTTTGCCAGCAGCTTTTTCATGGGCATCCTTGGCGGCGGTGGTATCCTGATCCATCCGCAGGATGCGGGCCTCCGGAAAGAGCTTTTTGCCAGCTCCTCCTCGGCCTTCTGGGTGCCAAAACCCCCGGTATTGCAGCCGCAGGCGGGCAGCAATACGTAACTGAACGAAGCATTACCGAT
>VOFJ01001711.1_pt1 | contig 12838 bp, 11 predicted proteins | sample 5384081 | NCBI WGS metagenome assembly VOFJ01 (sample SAMN12384729, study PRJNA508395) | human gut metagenome | isolation source: healthy gut I | host: Homo sapiens
CTAAAGTTTACGTATTGCTGTACATAAACTGCGTTCTGAACTGGGACGAGAGGCGCCCCTTGTAAGCTGTTCAGTGCTTGGAAGTAAGGCCACCAGGTGTTGTTCTCAGTTGTAGAACCGATTGCACCCAGCCGTGGAATTCGGCGCGTCGGCCGGCGAGTAGTTTAGCCGTGCCATACCGAGTGCGTGTATGCCGGAGACGTGCGCCTGGGCGTCTCGAGCCGATTTTGATCAGCTCGAGCGCTGCGCGAAAGAAAGGCGCGAGTGCAGGTATTGGCTCATCTCCCTCGGCGCTGACGATGCGCTTGCCGGTCAAAGGTGCGCGGCTTCAAGCAGACGTATTTGTTGATCATCGTAGCCCTGGCCTGCGCGGTATTCGTCGTCGCGCATCTTTCGCCGAGGCGTGCTTGAGCCAGTTGGTCGTCCACGATTCGCCCTCGGGGATCGAATAGCCCATGCTGCTCTCGAGCGGGAAGAAGCCGCGGCCGTAGGCCTGCGCGCGAGAGCACCCCGGAGTGTCCTTGCACCAGCCGGTGTAGGTGTCGGTGAAGCGTTCCTTGAGCAGTTCGGCTTTCGTCGTTTCCAAAATCGAAGCGCACGCGCTGCAGCTCGGCTTTGAACTGGCGTCTTTTTCCTGCCCGTAATTGTAGTTTCCAGAGCGTCGCCCAGGCGGCCCGTACCTTGGTCATCATGAAAGGAAGGTAAGGCATCGGGTCGTAACCGCGGCGCAGGCGGTTCGGCGAAGTCGCCTCGTCCAGTTCGATCCCTGAGCCCATCGAGTCGGTGAACAATCGCGCGGACGTAGTTTCCCTTCAGCGGGCCGATCCGGTTCCTGGATCGTGCCGGGCTATGTGGCCTGCGCACGCCTCTTGTCCATGGTTATGTGATCGAAATCAGCGGCTCCCGGCGCGCCGTTGATCACGCAGGCGAACGAATTGACCTTCACCAATGCGTAAAATACGTATTTCCCCTCGGGCACGTCGACCGAAATCACCTCTTTTGCCGATCTGGTCCGAGAGGTCGATCGCCTGGTCTATGCCGCTCATCGGGTTGGGAACCAGCTTCAGCGACATGATTTCGGAAACGTGCGCAGCGGATTGACGTCCGTCACGCCCGGATCGACGGTTTTGAATATCGTGAACTTCGAGATTTCGAACGTGGTCGGTCCCTCGATCTTCTCGGCGTCAACCAATACGACCTGTGCGCGCTCCTCGGGGGTGAGGTCTTCTGAGCCGAAAGGCCAGCCCGAACCTACGAGCAGGTCGCAGGTCATGCCGATTTTCTTCGCTTCGTCGAACGTGACCTTCAGTGCGTCGATCCACTCGTCGCTGAGCCAGCGCAGCGACTTTTTGCCCAGGTCGTCGCCCGTGGTGGGGAATGCGATGGGGTTGATCTCGACGCCCGCGATGCCGGCTTCCTTGAGCAGGTGCAGTTCGCGGACCAGTTCCGCAGCTTCGACCTTATCGCCGTTCCACCACCAGCGTACGTAGGGGTGGTATTTGAACTCGGAATTCTTGAAACGTTTGTAAGCTTCGGAATCGAAACTCAGCGAGCCGGTTTCGGCGGCTTTGGCTGCGGCCTCGGCCAGGGTGGGGGAAAGTGCGGCTACGAGGGTGCCTGTTGCCAGCATGGCGCTCCGGAGAAGGAAGGTTCTTCTGTCCATGATAGGTTGTGTGAGGAGATTTAAGTTATGTTGTAGTATAATGTTTTGTCGATACCTGGCTGCCGGACCCTGTGGCCGTGCGGTCGAAGCGTCTCGCGGCACCGCCCGTCGTCCTGCTGTTTCCGTTCCGGGTTGCCTGCCGCGTGTGTTGCCTCCGGTCGGGCGACTCGGTCTGTCCCTGCAACGGTTCGTTCTGGTCTGCCGCGCTGCCGCGCCGTGATTTGCGTTTGTTCCCCGTCTGCCTCCGCCTCCTGGACCGTCCGCGTTTTCAGAACAGAACGCCCCGAAAATACCGAACGGCGTTCCGGACGTGATCCGCTCCCGGGAGTGCCTCCTGTGCCCGTTCCGCAGCGAAAAACGCCGGTGGGAAACGGAGAAAATCATCCGCTTGGGCGGGTGATTTTGAGGATTTTGACACTCCGGAAGCGCCTTACGGCACGGCCGAAACTCCACGAAGTTAGCGATAATTTACGGGTTTTCATAGCCTTTGCATGCATTATTAACATATTTCAGGAATTTTGTTCGATCCTCGAACCGGCTTCAGAGGGGCCCTGAAGGCCGAAATGTCCTGATTCTGACCGGAGACCGAGCCTTCGTCCGGTCATCTCCCGGAACGGGTTTCCGGTCCCTGTCGTTCTTCGCCCGCGGTATTCCGCGGAACGGCCGCGCGGGATTGTGAAATATCGGCCGGATTTTGTAAATTTGTGCTCTCCGGTTCCTTCTCCCCCGCCTGTCCCGGAACGGCAGTTGCCGCAAACCCTCAAAAAACGTAACGCATGAACGCTACCCCGAAAGTGACCTTCGCCCTGTTGTCCCTGGCCGCTGCGCTGTCGTCGGCGCCCCTGTCGGCGCAGGATAAATTCGCCGATATCGCCACCGCCCGCTACCAGCTGCGCAGTACGTTGGTCGAACCGGCGCCGCCGGAACTCCCGCAAAAGTTCCTGCCCGTGGAGAACGATCCGCAGGCTGCTTTCCGGCCGATGCATACCCTCTCGACCGGGGCTGAGTTGAAGGCCGAATTGGCGAAGCTGCGGGAACAGTACGCCCCTTATATGAAAGACGTGGCCCCGGCGCTGCCGGTTTCCCGCGCGAGCGTGCCGCTCGACGTGTTCGACTGGCGGATCGGGACGGAAGCCGATGCCGGTGATTTCGCCGCGGTCGAGCGCGGCGAAGGCGAATGGACCGCAGTGAAGATTCCGCACTACGGAGCGCCGCTGGGCCGTGCGGTGACCTACTACCGCAAGGTGGTCGACCTTTCGCCCGCGATGTTCCGCGCGGGGGCGCTGTTCATCTGTTTCAAAGGGGTGGATTACAAGGCCGAAGTCTACGTGAACGGCACGCTGGCCGGTACGCATACCGGCTTCTTCGCGCCGTTCGAGTTCAACATCGCGAAACTGGCCCGCCCGGGCAAAAACACGATTCTCGTGAAGGTTAGCAACGACTATACGACGACCGGCAATTCGTTGGGCGGCGAGAACGTGCGCGGTGACAAAATCTATGCGGCTACGGGTCCCGGTTACGACGAACCGGTGCAGGGATGGCACCACTGTCCCGCCGGTATGGGCATCTACCAGACCTGCCGCATCGAGGCTCGTAATCCGATGCACGTAAACGACCTGTTCGTGCGTCCGCTGCCCGAAGAGAACCGGGCCGAGGCGTGGGTGGAAATAAATAATTTCAACGAAACGCAAGAAAACGTGAAGCTGGTCGTCTCGGTATACGGACAGAACTTCGAACAGACGATCCTCAAAGAGATGGAATACATTCCGTCTTCGACCTTTATCCCCGGCGTGGGCGACCTTGCCAAACCGACCGACAACCAGGCGGTGCGGCTCAAGATGGGGCACGGGGTCAACTACCTGCGCATCCCCCTCGACATGACCGGTTTCCGCTGGTGGAATCCGGACACGCCGTGGCTCTACCAGTTGCAGGTGACCGTACAGGACGAGCAGGGCAACGAACTCGACGCGGCCAAGCAGCAGTTCGGCATGCGCAGTTTTACGATGGACACCGTTTCGGTGCCGCGCGGGCGCATGTACCTGAACGGAGAGCAGATCCGCCTGCGGGGAGCCAACACGATGGGGCACCTGCAGCAGTGCGTAATCAGGGGCGACACGGCCCAGCTCATCGACGACATCCTGCTGGCGAAGCTCTGCAACATGAACTACCTGCGCCTCACGCAGCGGCCCGTCCAGCCCGAAATTTACGAATGGTTCGACAAACTGGGATTGCTCAACCAGACCGACCTGCCGTTGTTCGGCAGCCTGAGGCGAAACCTGTTCTCCGAAGCGGTGAAGCAGGCCGAAGAGATGGAGCGCCTCGTGCGCAAGCATCCCAGCACGATCATGGTGAGTTATATCAACGAACGTTTCCCGAATGCCGAGGGGCAGCCGCAGCGCAGTTTCGGCGAGTTGGCCGAATACGAACGGCTCTTCACGGCGCTCGACCAGGCGGTGTTGATCACCAACCCCGACCGCGTGATCAAGGCGGGCGACGGCGATTACGATCCGCCCTCGCCGGGCCTGCCCGACAGCCATTGCTATAACGGCTGGTACAACGGCCACGGCCTCGGCCTGGGCAAGATGCACCGCGGTTACTGGCAGTCCGTCAAACCGGGGTGGCTCTATGCGTGCGGCGAGTTCGGTTCCGAAGGGCTCGACCCCGAGGAGGTGATGTACAAATACTATCCGAAAGGGTGGCTGCCCGTGAAGGGGGACGAAAAGAGCTGGACGGCGAACCTGATCCCGCAGGCGCAGACGCACCGTTTCCATTATATGTGGTACAACACGCAGGACAACCTGCACGATTGGGTGCGGGCGAGCTGGGACCACCAGGAGTGGGTGACCAAGTTCACGACCGAGGCGTTCCGCCGCGACGGGCGGATGGTTTCGTTCGCGATCCACCTCTTTATCGACGCGTTTCCGTCGGGCTGGATGAAGACGATCATGGATGTCGACCGGGGGCCGAAACCGGCTTACTTCGCTTACCGCAACGCGCTCGCGCCGCTGATGACTTCGCTGCGTACCGACCGCTGGACGTTTTTCCCCGGCGAGCGGGTGAATGTCGAAGCGTGGGTCTGCAACGACCGCAACGATGCGCCGCAGGACTATACGCTGCACTACCAGCTCGAAAAAGAGGGCCGGGTGGTGTGGGCCCACAGCGTGCGTGCCGACATTCCCCGGAACGATTCCCGTTTCCAGGGATTTATCGACTTTGAGGCCCCGAAGGTGGGTAAACGCACTGCATATCAGCTCCGCATCTCGCTGAACGATGCTGCGGGCAATCCCGTGCACCAGAACGTCGAGACGATCGAGGTTTTCCCGGCGCTGAAAAAGAGCGCGGCGAAGGTCTGTGCCGTGGGCGACAAGGCGGCGGAGCTGGCCGCCGCAGCGGGCGCGGTTACGGTGCCGTCGCTCTCCGGGGCGCAGGTGATGCTTTGCGACGATATCGCGGCGTACAACAAGGACAAGGAGGCGATCGACGCATGGGTGGCTGCAGGCGGCAAACTGGTGCTGCTGGAGCTTCCTGCGGGCGACTACCGCATCGGCGCCGGTGACGTGAAGGTCGAGCGTACGACCATGGGCGAATACTATTTCGCCTCGCCCGAAGTGCCGCATCCGCTGATGAAGGCTTTCAAGCCGATGGATTTCAAGATGTGGTACGATCCCGCTGCGGGCTATGTACAGCCGTTGCTGGGCCACACCGTGTCGGCTCCCGGCTGGACGCCGCTGCTGCTGAGCGGCAATTCGAGCTGGGTCGAGGACCGGGGCCCCGTGATGGCGGCCTGCGAGCTGCGCCACGGCAAGGGACTGTTCCGCATCAGCGAGGTGAAGCTCGCCGGGCGTACGGTCAATCCGGTGGCAGGTTATTTTGCCGATATTTTGATTAACAGGTAAAAAATCGAATTTACCCTGTCCGTTCCGGATGGACTGTGCGTTTTAAGTGTGTGCGGGTTGTTTGCGGCCGGTTCCAGGTGCTGCAGGGCCGTAGTTTCCGTAGCGGCGGCCTTTCCTGGGTGGACGTATTCGTGTCCGTTTTGGTGTTAGGGATGTTAGGATATCCCGGTGTAATGTTCGATTTGTCGTTTTTGGGCGTAAAAAACATCTCTCCGGGATAACAAACCGGATGGGATGTCGTTAATAATTATTAGTTTTGCACGGTGTTTCGTAAAGTTTCAAACGATTATAATCAATTTGTTGGTAAGCATATGGAAAAAATGAAGAAAGGAAAGCCATCGGGGCTTTCGTGAAAGGCGCAGCGTACTCGCTGACCGCTTTGCTGGCGTTCTCCTGCGGAAATTCGCAACAGGGAGGCATGCCCGCGCTCTCTTTGGCTGTAATGACTGTTGAACCCACGAGTCAGGAGCTCAACAGCGCGTATCCCGCTACGATCAAAGGGCAACAGGATATCGAGATCCGTGCGCGCGTGAGCGGTTACATCACCAAACTTTGCGTGGACGAAGGAGCAGTGGTACACAAGGGACAACCGTTGTTCCTGATCGACGCCGTGCCGTACCAGAAGGCGGTACAGGCCGCCGAGGCCGCCGTGGAGGTAGCCAAAGCCAATGTGGCCACTACCCAGTTGACCGTCGACAGCAAGACCGAACTGCACGCACAGAATATTATCAGCGATTACGACCTGCAGACCGCCAAAAACTCTCTGGCATCGGCCAAAGCCGCGCTGGCACAGGCCGAAGCCCAGTTGGCAAGCGCCCGCAACGACCTTTCCTATACGACGATCACCAGTCCTTCGGACGGAGTGGTCGGCACGATCCCGTTCCGTGTGGGCAGCCTGGTGGGCACCACCACGCAGGAGCCGCTGACCGTCGTTTCCGACATCAACAAGATGTTCGTCTATTTCTCGATGAACGAGAAGCAGTTGTTGGCGCTGACCCGCCAGAAGGACGGTTCGGTGAACAGCATGATCGGTGCGATGCCCGAGGTGCAGCTGCAACTGGCCGACGGAACGATGTATCCTGCCAAAGGCAAGATCGAAACCCTCAGCGGCGTGATCGACCTTTCGACCGGCGCCGTGCAGATGCGCGCCACCTTCCCCAACGCACAGCGCCTGCTGCGCAGCGGCGGTACGGGTACGGTGCTGATTCCGAGCGTTCTCGATTCTGCCCTGCTGATCCCGCAGAGCGCCACTTATGAAGTGCAGGATAAGAAATTCGTTTATGTACTGGGCGACAGCTCGAAGGTGAAGAATACCGAAATCACGGTGTTCCCGCTCGATAACGGCAAGCAGTACGTGGTGACGTCCGGTCTGAAACCGGGTGAACAGGTGGTTGTCGAAGGTGTGGCGACGTTGCGTGACGGCATGCCGATCCAGCCGATCACTCCCGAGCAGTCCGCAGCCAAAGTGCAGGCGATGACCCAGCAGATGCAACAGGCAGCCGCCGCACAGAAATGATCCGATAAAACGAAGAAAACCTTATGAAATTAGATAGATTTATCAACCGCCCGGTGCTGTCGACGGTGATTTCGATCCTCATCGTCATCCTGGGCTTGCTGGGGCTGATGTCGCTGCCGGTGGAGCAGTATCCCCCAATATCGCCCCCCCGACGATCCGGGTGAATACCACCTATACCGGTGCGAACGCCCAGACTGTGCTGAACAGCGTGATCGCTCCGCTGGAGGAGCAGATCAACGGTGTGGAGAACATGGATTACATGACCTCCACCGCCACCAATACCGGTGATGCGACGATCACCGTCTACTTCAAGCAGGGTGTCGACCCCGACATGGCGGCCGTCAACGTGCAGAACCGTGTGGCCAAGGCGCAGGGTTTCCTGCCTGCCGAGGTAACGCAGGTCGGTGTCATCGCCGAGAAGCGACAGACCAGTATGCTGCTGATCTTCTCGCTTTACAGTTCCGACAACCGGTACGACCAGCAGTTCCTCGAAAACTATGCGAACATCAACGTCGTGCCCGAGGTTAAGCGTATTCCCGGTGTGGGCGATGCGATGGTGATGGGTGCCGACTACTCGATGCGTATCTGGCTCAAGCCCGATGTGATGGCCGAGTACAAACTGATGCCGTCCGACGTGTCGGCGGCGCTGGCCGAACAGAATATCGAGGCTGCGCCCGGCCAGTTCGGCGAGCTGGGCGACCAGTCGTTCCAGTATGTGATGCGCTATAAGGGGCGCCTGCAGACCGAGCAGGAGTTCGAGGATATCGTGATCCGAGCCAATGCCGACGGCGAAGTGTTGCGGCTCAAGGATATCGCCAATATTGAGTTGGGCCGTCTGACTTACGGATTCAGTAATAATGTGAATGGGCATCCGGGTGTGTCGGTGATTATCTTCCAGACCGCCGGTTCGAATGCTACGGCCATTATCCAGAACGTCGAGAAATACCTCAAGAGCATCGAAAATACGCTTCCTCCCGGTGTCGAGGAAGAGGTGCTGATGAGTGCGAACGATTTCCTCTTCGCATCGATCGAAGAGGTGATCAAAACGCTGCTGGAGGCCTTCCTGCTCGTGGTGATCGTCGTGTACGTCTTCCTGCAGGATTTCCGCTCGACATTGATCCCGATGATTGCCATCCCGGTGGCGTTGATCGGTACCTTCTTTATGCTTTACCTGATCGGGTTCAGTGTGAACCTGCTGACCCTCTGCGCGATGGTGCTGGCTATTGCGATTGTGGTCGACGATGCGATCGTCGTCGTCGAGGGTGTCCATGCCAAGTTGGACCAGGGGTATAAATCGGCTAAGAAAGCCTCTATCGATGCGATGAGCGAGCTTGGCGGCGCGATCGTTTCGATTACGCTGGTGATGATGGCCGTGTTCATTCCGGTGAGCTTCATGACCGGTACGTCGGGTACTTTCTACCGCCAGTTCGGTTTGACGATGGCTATCGCTATCGGTTTGTCGGCTATCAATGCACTGACGCTGAGCCCTGCGCTTTGCGCACTGTTCCTCAAACCTCACGATCCGGATAAGGAGAAAAAGAGCACTTTCGTAAGCCGTTTCCATGCCGGATTCAATACGGCATACGCTACGCTGCTTCAGAAATATAAGAAGAGCGTGCTCTTCTTCGTGCACCACCGTTGGATGACTTTCGGCATTATCGGCGCGGGTATCGTGCTGCTGGTGTTCCTGATGAAAATCACCCCGACCGGTTTGGTGCCTAACGAGGATACCGGTACCGTCTTCGCGGTAGTCGATACGCCTCCGGGCACCTCCCAGGAGCGTACCGAAGAGTTGCTGATGAAGGTCGATAGCCTGATCTCGGCGAATCCGGCCGTCAAATCGCGTTCGATGATCACCGGCTACAGTTTCATTGCCGGACAGGGCAACACCTACGGAACGATTATCGTCAAATTGAAAGACTGGGGTGAGCGCGACGGCAAAAAGGGACAGGACCTGAATTCGGTGATCGGCTCGCTTTACGTACAGTCGAAAATGGGTGTTTCCGATGCGAACGTATTGATCTTTGCCCCGCCGATGATTCCGGGATACAGTGCTACCAACGGTTTCGAGCTGAACCTGCAGGACAAGACCGGCGGCGACCTGGATAAATTTTTCGGCATCGCCCAGCAGTTCCTTGCGAAGCTGAACCAGCGTCCCGAGATCGCGGCTGCACGCACGTCGTTCAACCCGACGTTCCCGCAGTACATGATCGATATCGATGCGGCCAAGTGTAAGAAGGCCGGTATCAGTCCGCGCGATATCCTGACGGCGTTGCAGGGTTATTACGGCGGCCTGTACGCATCGAACTTCAACCGTTTCGGTAAGCTGTACCGCGTGATGATCCAGGCCGATCCGAAGTACCGGATCAGTCCCGAGACGCTGAACCAGGTGAAAATCCGGAATGGCAGCGAGATGGCGCCGATCACGCAGTTCCTGACGCTGAAAAAAGTGTACGGACCGGATAACATCAACCGTTTCAACATGTATACTTCGATGAGCGTCAACGGTTCTCCGAATGCCGGGTACAGTTCCGGAGAGGCGATCCAGGCGATCAAAGAGGTGGCAGCCGAGACGCTGCCGCAGGGTTACGGCTTCGAATTTTCGGGTATGACCCGTGAGGAGTCGTCGACCGGTACCAGCACCACGGCATTGATTTTCGTGCTTTGTCTGGTGTTCGTTTACCTGTTGCTGAGTGCGCAGTACGAAAGTTACATCCTGCCGCTGGCCGTGCTCTTCTCGATTCCGTTCGGTCTGGCCGGTTCGTTTATCTTCGCGCAGTTCATGCATGTGGATAACAACATCTACCTGCAGATCGCACTGATCATGCTGATCGGCCTGCTGGCCAAGAATGCGATCCTGATCGTAGAGTTCGCACTCGACCGGCGTAGACAGGGCATGAGTATCCTCTGGTCGGCGATCGCCGGTTCGGCTGCGCGTCTGCGCCCGATCCTGATGACTTCGCTCGCACTGGTGATCGGCCTGCTGCCGATGATGTTCGCGTCGGTGTCGGCGCCAACGGCAACAGCAGTACGATCGGTACGGGCGCCATTGGCGGTATGTTGATCGGTATGTTGACTCAGATCTTCATCGTGCCGGTGCTCTTCGTAGCTTTCCAGTCGCTGCAGGAGCGGTTTACGCCGATGGAGGTAGAGCCGGAGCCCGAAGAGATCGAGGCTGAGATCGAAAAAGCTCGTTTTTAGTGGGAGTGATTGTGAAATTTTAAGTAAATGACCGTTATGAAAATCCAATACAGAATCTTGTTGGCGGGGCTTTCGGCAGCGATGTTGCTGAGCAGTTGCAACATTTATCGCAACCACAGCCGTCCCGACGAGGTGACCACCGCGGGTATGTACCGCGACACGCTCGGCGGCCGACACGCTGCGCGGGGATACGACCTCGATGGGCAACCTGCCCTGGCAGGAGGGTGTTCCGCGATCCTTACCTGCAGAGCTTGATCGCGCAGGGCCTCGAGCACAACCTCGACCTGCAGACCGCACGGCTCTGGGTCCAGGAGGGCCGAAGCCAGCCTGCAGGCCGCACGGCTCTCTTACGTGCCGTCGTTCAACCTCAATCCGGAACGGTGCGCTTTCGTGGTATGAGAACGGCCGCCGCCAGTGGACCTACCAGGTTCCGGCCGCTGCGAGCTGGGAGGTCGACCTGTTCGGCCGCCTGCTGAACTCCAAACGCGGCGCACGTGCCGCGCTGATGCAGAGTGAAGCTTACGCGCAGGCAGTCCGCACGCAGGTGATCGCGTCGATCGCGAATACCTATTATACGCTGCAGATGCTGAACCAGCAACTGGCGATCAGCGAACAGACCGTGATCTCGTGGCGCAAGAGCGTCGAGACGATGAAGGCCCTCAAACTGGCCGGAAGCGTCAATGAAGCGGCCGTGGTACAGAGCCAGGCGAACTGATCGATCGAGGCTTCCTTTGCCCGATCTGCGGCAGAATGTCCGTGAGGTCGAAAACACGCTGTCGAACCTGCTGGGTGTCGCTCCGGCAGTCGATCGAGTGTCCTGGGAGGTGTTGGCCGACCAGTCGATTCCGTCGACCCTTTCGGCCGGTGTACCGTGCAAAAATGCTGAGCAACCGTCCCGACATCCAGTCGGCCGAAGCCGCGTTGATGGCCGCCTACGCCGCGACGAACGTGGCCCGTTCGGCGTTCTATCCGGAGCCTCCGGACGATCGCGGGGACCGCCGGATGGACCAACTCGCTGGGCAATATGGTCATCAATCCGGGGTAAGGCGATCGCCAATGCCGCAGGCTCGCTGCTTATCCCGATCTTCAACCAGGGGAAGAACCGTGCGCAACTGCGTATAGCGAAAGCCCAGCAGCAGGAGGCGCTCAACGCGTTCCAGCAGAGTATCCTCTCAGCCGGCAGCGAAGTGAGCAATGCGCTTTACCAGTATAAAGCCGCCGGAGACAAAAAGTGCTTCGCGCAAAAGAGCAGATCCATTCGCTGGAGCTGTCGGTGAACTACACGCAGCAGTTGTTGCAGTTGGGCACTTCGACCTACCTCGAGGTGCTGACCGCCCAGCAGTCGTTGCTGAACGCCCAGCTGACGCAGGTGTCGGACGACTTCCAGAAGACAGGACGTGGTGAACCTTTACCAGGCTTTGGGCGGCGGCTGTGACATGAGCGTAAAGATCGGCTCTCGAAAGCCGCTGAAAAGCGGTGAAGGCAGAAGGCAAGAAGTTTTCGGCAAGGAGTTCCGCCAGAACAACAACAGTCCTTTGTAGTGGTTGGACCTGTTGAAGGTCGGACGGTTGAATACGATTGTTTTCGGCGTCCCTGCTGATTCGCCGCGAATGAAAATAAAAAGTTTGGCATGCACCGGAGCTTTTATTTATAACAGAAGGTATCGGCTTGTCTGGCTTCGAATTAGACGATTGATTGATTGATTGATGGATGGATGGATGGATGGATGGATGGATGGATGGATGGCAAACTCGAAAACAGTGATGCGCTGTCCTGTCCCGGAAGCGAGATGTCATAGTATGGCTATTATTCGTGATTAAGCGATCACTACCGAAATCGCGGGCGCCCCCGGTGCTCCGTGAATCAACCGGTTTGCCGGTCGTCGTACGGATATTCGTGCAGCCGTCTCGCCGCCCATCATGTCGAGCAGTTCGTTGGTGACGCTCGCTGGCGCGCGCGACTTGTTGTATTGGATTTTCAGCTTCCTGAAGCAGCGCGTTGTCGCATTGTCGTCATCTGCATCGCGATTGCCGGCCACCAAGCCGAAGAATCGAGCAGGATCGTGAAGACCTTAAGGTGCCAGTACCCGTGGAACCAGTGTTCGCAAATTTCATGTCGCGCTCGGTTCCCGCAGATGTCGGGGCCGGTATTGGTCGGGGGGTCTGCTGCGTTCTTCTCGGAGCATTTCTCGACGGTACTGTTCGCTCAAGTCACCTGTGGCCGGCCGTGCTTTTGAAATGGTTGTAGATCAACTCCACGCGGCCGACTTCCTCCCTTTCAAACATCTCCATCAACTGTTCCCCAAGCCACCCGGCAGCGCCTGGTAGTCCGGTTTGTCGATCATCGACTGGTAGCCGCCTTGAGGTTCGTAGCCCCTTTTTCGACTGCTTCTCCACTTTTTTTGCCGATGGGGTAGATTCAGGCTGCTCGCGGCCCAGCGACTGGTAACTTCGAGCCGGGCATTGAGCTTTTTGATCATTCGTGCTGAAAGCGCCCGCAGCCAGCCGCGCGCCACCGCGCTCGCGGGCCAGAGCACGTAACTCCGAAACCCAGCGCTACCGA
>VOFJ01003080.1_pt1 | contig 12834 bp, 21 predicted proteins | sample 5384081 | NCBI WGS metagenome assembly VOFJ01 (sample SAMN12384729, study PRJNA508395) | human gut metagenome | isolation source: healthy gut I | host: Homo sapiens
AGTAGACAGATTAAATATAAAAATCTGTTACTTTGGAGGTATTTTTCATGCCAAAATCAAAACATTCACCTGAGTTTTAGAGCTAAAGTATCATATAGGAATATCTGGATGGTATAGGTTCTATTCAGTTCCTTGCTGATAAATACAGTATAGGATATTCAACACTAAAAGGATGGATTAATGAATATCAAATTCATGGGATAGCTGCATTTTGTCATCCATCGAATAGAAATAGAACTTATTCAAAGGAGTTTAAACTCCGATGCGTAAACAGTTCTAAATGGAGAAGGGACTGTTGACGATATCATCGCTAAATATGCAATATCTAGTCGTTCTGTTTTTGCGAAGTTGGATTAAGGTGTATAATGCCAATAGAGAGTTCAAGGATTATAATCCAAAACGGGAGGTCTATATGGCAGAGGCACGAAGAAAAACAACACTTGAGGAACGAAAAAGAAATCGTTAATTATTGCATCAACCATAATCGTGACTATAAGAATACAGCTACAAAATTCAATGTTTCTTACGGTCAGGTCTATTCTTGGGTAAAGAAATATGATAGTGATGGGGAATCGGATTAACTGACAGACGCGGTCAACGTAAAACAGATGATGAAGTAGATGAATTAGAACGTTTGAGACGTGAAAACTTACGACTAAAGCGTCAGCTGGAAGAAAAAGGATATGGTTGTTGAATTGTTAAAAAAAAAGTGAAAGACTTCGAAATGATGTGAGGCTGGGTAAGGTTCGTCATGAATCAAAATATCTTGCGATAGAATATTTTCATACAGAGAAAAACTGGAGTATTGGATGGATGTGTAAACATTTGGAGGTCGCAAGAGCTGCTTATTATAAATGGCTACACCGTGAAACACCTGAGGATGAAATGGAAAACATCAAACTTGCAGAGCTCATTAAGGAGTATGATGAACGCTTTAGTCATATCTTAGGGTATCGGAGAATGACTTCTTGGATCAATCATTTTAATCAAACAAAGTACAGCAAAAATAGAGTTCACAGAATTATGAAAAAACTGGGAATCCATTCCGTTATACGAAAAAAAAGAAAAAAAAATATAGGAATGCCAATGCAGATGAAACAACACAAAATATATTACAAAGAGATTTTTACGCAACTGCACCCAATCAAAAATGGGCTACTGATGTGACTGAATTTAAAGTGCCAGGTAAAAAAAAGAAGTTGTATTTAAGTGCCATTATAGATCTGTATGATAGATATCCTGTGTCATATGCTGTTAGTGCCAGAAATGATAATAAATTAGTATTTAAAACTTTTGATAAGGCAATTGCGTTGAACCCCTGTGCAAAGCCGATTTTTCATTCAGATCGGGGATTCCAGTATACCAGCAAAATGTTTAAAAAGAAACTTGTAAAACAAGAAATGAGACAATCCATGTCTCGGGTTGGACATTGTATTGATAATGGGCCAACAGAAGGTTTCTGGGGAATTATCAAAGCAGAAATGTATCAGATGTACGAAATAACTGATGAATCCTCATTAAGATTTGCAATAAAGGATTATATAAGATTTTATAGTGAAGAACGTCCACAGGATAGGTATTGCTGCAAAACACCCCCCTAGAAGTACGTCAAGAAGCACTGAAATCTGACATACCAGTAGAATATCCTATTCCAGAAAACAAACGAATTAAAAAATATAAAAAGAGAAATGGTGTGCATAAAAATACCTACACTCCAAAATGAAATGTAGGTATTTTTTGTCGCTTACCTTTAGATATCTCACCTGTCTACTTGACAAAGGGGCATATCATTTTCAGCTTCTGTCGGCTGTTTTTTTACTTCTATCCCCTCTTTTTCTCCAGCTTTTATGTTCTTTTTTCATATCAGCCCCATTCTTTCTTATATTAATGTTAATTTTTCAAGAATCTTCATCCTTGCATTGAAATTCTATAAATTTTTCAGTATAATGATTTCGATACGGGTCTCACAGTGAGACTCCTTTGAGAGCATAATCCGTTGCTGAACAAGCTTTGAACAGCAACTATAGTCTCAACCATTTAAAGGAGGAATTATATTATGGCAACATGGAAAAATCTTGACACACTTGATTCTTTTGGCAAACTGAAAGAGCTTAAGAATCACGTAGACATTGCGGCAGCTCTGTCTGGTGAAGAAGGTGGCAAGCGTGTAGCTGATTATAGTACACCAATGGCAGCTGGTCTTTCTTACAACTATGCAGCCAAAGAAGTAGACGAAACCGTTTTATCCGCACTTGCGAAACTGGCTGACGAGGCACAGCTGATCGACAAATTTCAGGAATTATATAATGGTGCAGTGATCAACACCGGAGAGAACCGTATGGTTCTTCATCACCTTGCACGTAAGCAGCTTGGTAACCCGGTTGTTGTAGATGGTGTAGACAAACGTGAATTCTACGTTGCCCAGCAGAAAAAAAAGCTGCTGATTTTGCAAATAAGGTTCATGCTGGTGAGATCACCAACGAAGCTGGTGAGAAATTCACCACAGTCGTTCAGATTGGTATCGGCGGAAGTGACCTTGGTCCCCGTGCTCTTTACATCGCACTGGAGAACTGGGCGAAGGCCAATAACACATTCAAGATGGAAGCGAAGTTCATCAGCAACGTTGACCCGGATGATGCAGCTGCAGTACCTGCTTCTGTAGACCTTGCACACTCCTTATTCATCGTTGTATCCAAATCCGCTACAACCCTTGAGACACTGACCAACGAAGCATTTGTAAAGGATGCCCGACAAAAGCAGGTCTGAATCCTTCCAAACACATGCTTGCCGTTACAAGTGAGACTTCCCCTCTTGCAAAGAGTGAAGATTATCTTACCGCCATCTTCATGGATGACTACATCGGAGGCCGTTACTCTTTCTGTTTCCGGCGTAGGCGGAGCAATCCTTTCCCTGGCATTCGGACCGGAAGTATTTGCTCAGCTCCTTGAAGGTGCTGCAGCTGAGGATCAGCTTGCAACAAACCGTGACCTTATGAAGAAGAACCCAGATATGCTGGATGCCCTGATCGGTATCTATGAGAGAAATGTGCAGGGATATCCTTCCACAGCTGTTCTTCCATATTCACAGGCTTTAAGCCGCTTCCCGGCACACCTTCAGCAGTGTGACATGGAGTCCAATGGTAAAACCGTAAACCGTTTCGGCGAGCCGGTTAACTACGTAACAGGTCCGGTTATCTTCGGAGAGCCAGGAACCAACGGTCAGCATTCCTTCTATCAGTTATTGCATCAGGGCTCTGACATTGTCCCGCTTCAGTTCATCGGCTTTAAGAACAGCCAGCTTGGCGTAGATGTTGACATTGAGAACAGCACCAGCCAGCAGAAGCTCTGCGCTAACGTGGCAGCTCAGATTGTTGCATTTGCCTGCGGTAAAGAGGATGAGAACCTGAACAAGAACTTCAAGGGTAAACGTCCGTCCAGCATTATCATCGGTCAGCAGCTTACCCCTGCTTCCCTGGGTGCATTGCTTGCTCACTTTGAGAAAGAACAAGATCATGTTCCAGGGCTTCGTATGGAATCTGAACAGCTTCGACCAGGAAGGCGTTCAGCTTGGTAAAGTTCTTGCGAAACGTGTACTTGCACACAATACAGACGGTGCTCTTAAGGTATTCAGCGATCTTCTGAACATCTGATCTTTCAAACAGGCTCTAAAGCGTGTCTAAAAATTTACGGCAGCCCGGAAAGTACCGGGCTGCCGTTTTTTGCCACATACTATAAAAACAGACCGCAGAAATCCTGTATTTTCATAATCCTCTGCGATCTGATTTCCATATTGACTTGTCTTGCAAAGAACCTTTTCAAACCATTAATATACTGACACTCAGGCAACCTGCACGCCCCAGATTTTCTTTGTTTCCAGGCCTCTGCCAGGCTTTCCTGTTACACAGATGCTCTTATTTCTCCAGTTTCCAACACCATTATCCGAGAAACAGATTCCAGCACCATCTGCAGTCTTTTTCACCTGAATCTTCATTTCAGATTCCGGTACCTTGCCATACATCAAACTGGTCTTTACAAGCTCATCCAGATCTTTTTCCAGCTGTGCTTTATCCATATACACGCTAATCTTTTCCTCCGCCAGCTCTGCTTCCAGCCATTCGACCTGGTGTAAAGTATTTCTGTCTTGCCTTTACAAATTCATCTATAAAACTGTTAAGCTCCACTTTCTCATTTCTCTGTAATATCTTTCTCATAAAAAAAGCCTCCTTGCCTTAAAAAGCGTTACTGTTCGGTTACTTCGCAGCAACTCAAAAATATCATTCTTTTTTCCTTTTATGAAAGATATTATAGCTGCCCATGTTAAATTCTGTGTATTGCCAATGTTAAACATATTTAAAATAATTATAACGATTGTAAAGAGCAATATTAAAGTATCTTTTTTATAAAAAATCCGCAATCCGTTATCATCAATACGGACTGCGGGATTTTTTCACTAAAAGGCTACGAGCCAGGGACTTTGGGAATGCGCTTTAAATTTTCCAGTACCCCGTACCACAAACAGCGCATTCAACCAGAGAACCGTCTTCTCTACTGAAAATTGTTTTTTCGCTTCTGTACTCCCACATTGTGGACAGCAGTTTCGCGCATTCTCCTCGCATCCTCCACCGGACACATTGTCCAACTCATCATCTGAAAGCTCTCTTTTTGTTATTTCGTCTTCCATCAAAAAAATATCCCTCCATCCAAAATCAATTAATTCTGTGTTTTGGTGGAAGTAGGATCCCAGTAGGTTGCACCGCAGCAGGCGCAGGTTACATAGGTGCAGCCATAAAGTGGCTCTCTGGAAGAAACCTCCGTACTTCCGCATTTCGGGCAGCTGTATCCTACGTCGCAGGAATCACCGCCTGTTACATTGTCCAGCTCATCATCTGAAAGTTCCTGGGTTACCGGATGTAATCTGGCATACATTTCTTCTGCCTGTGCAGCATCAAGCTCCATGCCGTTTTTCCTTCGCCAGTTTCTGAAGTTCTTCCACAGATCCGGTTCCCTTTGCAGCTTTTAAAACTTCCTTTGTCATTTTGTTCTCTGCCATAGTCAAATCCTCCTTAAAATTATATTAGATTTACAGCCACCTTTTTCCCCGGCAGGTCCACTCCATATGTATCTGCGGTCTGCATCATGCCTGAAAAAAATGTGCTCTAAATTTCCATTAAATATCAGTACCCGGATTATAAGCAATTTCCGTATAATTCTCATATTCCTGCAATGCACTGACAGTTTTCTCATAATATCTCTGTCCGAAAAAAACACATTTGGAGAGGATCTGCCCCAGTTTGTCCCCGGTCAGCACAATTGCCAGTGCCCGGCATCCTCCCGCACAGTATTTGAAATACTTACAATTTCTGCATTTTCTGTCGTGCTCCCGGATTTTGTCCACAGTCGTACATACCTCACACAAATACTGGCTGTCACTTAGCAGATGCTTCAGAGATTCCTTTTTCACATTGCCAGGGATATCCCCATTCAGTTCGTAGGTGCCAGACAGCTGATGACAGGGAAATATATTTCCATTGGCGGCAACTGCCACCATGCCTCTGACCCCCTTGCATACTGGAAGCGAATCCCTGTATTCCTTTTCCCGGTACAAAACAGGAATCATCCATAACTGCCAGATACAGGATACAGACGCAAAAACTGCCAGATGATCACATCCATTCTGCAGCCCGTTTTCATATATGCACTGGCAAATTCAGCATTCTGTCATAATATTCCGTCAGTCCCAGAGCAGCATCACCTGCATTTTTCCTTCCACCTTGGGGCCTCCGATGTGCGGATGATGCGCATTTTCCCACCCCAAGGCTGTCCATAAAGCTTCGCTGTTTCCAGAAGCGTATCCAGATTGTGTCTGTGCACATTTGTCTGGATCATTACTGGAAAATCATTTGCCCTGCACAAACGGATGGCCCGGATTGCATCCTCCTCAGCTCCTTTTCGTCCACGAAGCCAGTCATGATGTCCGATTCCGTCAAAGAGATCTTCATTAAAGGACGGATTCCTCTTTCCTTCATCTGGTCCAACACTCCCTGCCTGAGAAAATAGCCGTTGGTATTGATCTCTTCTACATACATTCCTCTTTTCATAAATTCCCGTCAGGATGTCCATAAAATTCCTGTGAAGCATCGGCTCCCCCGCCTGTGATGGTAAATGCATTTACCCCACATTCCCTCGCCTCATCCAGAAATTTTTCTGCTTCCTTCAGGAACCACTCGCTCATGGATGGGGCATTGTCAGCTGCATTAAAGCAGTGAAGACAATTATAGTTACACTTCCCGGTTATCATCCAGTTTACTTTTGGAAAATACCGGTTCTCGCAATGTCTGTATTTCTGCCAGTCTGTCAGATTCTCTTCCCCTCTGCAGGGATGAATAAAGCCTCTGGCTGCCATAGTTTCAATAAATCATCCGCCTCCTGCTCCCTTTTTTTCCGTCACAGGAACGCAAAAGCTCAAATTCTTCTTTTTTCAGCCCTTTGGCATATGGACTTCCCCTTCCGGTAATATGCATAGGGAACCTGCGCCAGGAGCGTAAGGCAATCCGGGGAATCAAGTATATATCGCATAAAATATCCCCTTATCTCTTTTTATTACAGCGCATCCAGACGCTGCCGTTTTACCAGTTCTGCAAAAAGCCGTTTTTTCTCTAACAGTTCTTCATATTTTCCATCTTCAATGATTTTCCCTTTATCCAGCACAAGAATTTCTGTCACACTGTTTAATAGTAGAAAGCCGATGGGCGATTACAATTCTGGTACACTTCAGACCATCCAGGGCTTCTGACACTTTTTCTGGGTCAGATTGTCAAGGGCACTGGTGGCTTCATCAAGCATAAGCAGCCTGGGTTTTTTGTGCAATAGCCCAGGCGATCATCAGTCTCTGCTTCTGTCCTCCGGAAATTCCGCCGAAGCCTTCAGAAATCATTGTATTCATTCCCATAGGCATTTTCCGGATATCCTCTGCAATACCCGCCAGTTCTGCTGCCTCCCAGGCATCCTTCTGTGTCAGCCATGGCGCCGAGATCACAATATTGGAATAAATATCCCCCTGAAAAAAGCTTACCATTCTGCATGACTACGCCAATCTTCTGCCTGAGCGATTTCAGATCAATTTTATCAAGATTTTTTCCGTCATAATAAACGGCTCCCTTCATAGGTTTCTCAAATCCAAGGAGCAGACGCATAAGGGTGGACTTCCCGCAGCCAGTCTGGCCTACAATCGCCACATACTGTCCCGGGTGGATTTTCAAAGACAGGTCATCCAGTACAAAAGAGGCATGTTTTCGTTGTACCGGAACGATATATGATTCAGCTCGATCCCGCCTGAAATCCCTGTAATCACCTGTTTTCCGCTGGAAACCTCGGGCACTGTCTCAAAAAGCGGCTTTACCATTTCCAGTGTAGGCCTTATCCTTGCTACTGTAAGAGCAATTCCTGCCAATGACAGAAAAGCTCCGGATACCATGCCGTATGCAGTATTAAAAAAGCATAGTAATCCGCTACGGAAACGCCAGACCGGATTGCTGCGTAATACATCACAATAGTACCCGCAAGAGAAATCCCTGTACTGATCACAGCATTTATTTTAATAAATACAGGAGGATTATATTTAAGTTTTGCTTCTTTGGCATATAAATCTCCCCATCTTGCAAAAAAGCCCTTTTCTCAGCCCCTGAAAGCTTTATTTTCTGGACACCAGTGATCATAGCGTATGTCATTCCATTTTCTTTTCCTGCAAGCTCCATCTGTCTTCTGGAAATTCCCATCTGTACCAGGGAAGAAATAACAGAAAACGCAACCGTCACCGCTACAATAGTCAGCGCCGGTGCCACAAGTGCCGGAGCAAACGCAAAATCTGTGAGATATAGATAAAGGGAAAAAACGGAAGTAATCCCTGTTGTAAATACGGTAGATACCAGCATATTGCAAAGTGAGTTGATCTGGCTGGCACGGCTGGACAACTCACCTGCGCTGTACTTTCTGAAAAAACCTGCCGGAAGGGACATTACCCTCATCATGGTTGCAGCCTCTACAGACAAGCTCAGCTTCGTTTCCACCCTGGCAGTTACCATCGCACTTACTGCCTCAAAAAAGCAAGCTGCTTATTGCAGTGCACACCATAAAAACCGAAATTGCAAAAAACAGCTGCATGCTTCCAGAAGGCAGAACCTCCGAAAAAATAAGCTGGTTGATCTTCGGTGTCAGCATCCCCACAAAAGTCACTGCAAGTGCGGCAAGAACCATCATCCCGTAATCAGCCCCGGAAAGTGTCTCCATTATGTATTTCGCCAGAGAAAGGATTCCCATCTTTTTCATGGGAAAAGGTTTATAAAATGCAAGGGCCTCTTTTTTCAAACAAATCTTCATTTCCATGGGTTATCTTTCTTCTTTTTCCAGCTTCAATGTCATAATAGCTGTAACCAGACACTTTTCCGGGAAGAAGAGCTACGATCTTTCCGGTTTCTTTCATAACGCCCAGCATGGCACCAATTGCATCACCTTATACCAGCCTTTTTCCAGATAAACCGTGCGGCGCATGATTCCATAGGGGCGCATAAGGTATTCCAGCTGTTCATTCATATCCTCAATGGAATCCGGAACCTCCCTGCTTTTTACATGGTAAAATTTCAGGATCTCATCGATTTCATTCTTGGCAACAATACGGTCGTCATTCAGCGAGGCAAGCACCTTCTCCCCCCATAACGGCACCTGCCATTTTCACAAAAGAATCTGCGAAAGCATCGTCATCGCTCTGCTTTCTAAGTTTTATCTGTTCGTCAAACCAGCCCAATGCTTCCGCCTCCTATTCATTTGATACCAGCATAGTGTACATTCCGCCGGCTCTCATAAGTTCTTCATGTGTTCCACGCTCCCACGACTCTGCCTTCATCCAGCACAATGATCTCATCGCAGTCCCGGATGGTAGAAAGTCTGTGTGCGACCACAATACAGGCAACACCTCTGTCCTTTATAGATTTCACCACATTGTATTCTGTTTTTTTGCGTCAAGTGCACTGGTGGCTTCATCCAGAATAACAATGGTAGGATCCTGTGCCAGAACTCTGGCAATTTCCATTCTCTGGCGCTGTCCGCCTGAAAAATCCTTTCCACCTTCTGTCAGCCTGTACTGATAACCTCCCTCACGCATCATAATATCATCGTGAAGTTGTGCATCCCGTGCAGCCAGGATCATTTCAAAATCTTCGATGGAATTGTCCCACATTTTTTAATATTGTTCGCTATGGTGTCCTCAAACAAGATAATGTCCTGATCTACCACAGCCAGGGAACCGGTAAACACATTCCGGTCTATCTCTGATATCTTTTTACCGTCAAAAAAGGATTTCGCCGCTCCATGGGGCATACAGACCTGATATCAGTTTGGACAAAGTGGATTTGCCGCAGCCGGAAGGTCCAACAAAAGCGACTCTGCTGCCCGGCTTCGGGGACAAATTGAAATCCCCTTATCAGCGGCTGGGCAAGCCTGGAGTAGCCGAATGTGACATTTTTCAGTTCAATGTGACCGGATAATTTTCTGTACTCCTCTTCCGGACTGGATTCTGTTTGCAACAGGCTTTCCGAATGATTTTTTTCAAACAGGCTTCAGGCTCTTTCCCATCTGCTTTTCCCCATATAACGTCTTCCGGATAATTCATAACATCCTCGACACGCTCCATATCCGTACGCATTTCCTGTAAAAGTCTGACCTGCTGCGATGAGACTGGCTGCCGGAGCCATAAACGAATTCAGAAAGCCTTGAAATGCCAGGATCATACCCACAATAAACCTTCCTGCATTGCAAAAAACACTCCTGTCATCAGAACTGCTGTGTTGCACAGAGTACTGATAAGCCCTGGAAGAAGTCCCAGCACACTGTTCAGTTTCCGGAATTTTACTGCTCCTGTATTGGCTCCGGCCTGATAACCTGCCCATTTTTCAAAAAAGCCATTTTTCTGCGCCGGTAGCCTTAATGGTTTCGATCATCTCAATACCAGCCACGGCTGCTCCTGCAAGTTTGCCTGCATTTTCCAGCTGGACACGGGCAATGTTTACCCTTTTTTTCGATATTATGTTAGAAAAGCAGATTCAGAAATACAGAGTTACACCCATCAGCGTAAGAACAGGACTGTACCTTATCATAACCACCAGATAAAAAAATCATCAGCGAATTCAAAACCAGCGGCGCAAACGTATTCACCAGCCCTTCTGCAACAGAAGCATTGGTATTCTTGCATTTTGAATATCCTGCCATGCGCTGTGAAAAAAATTCTGAGCATTCTCAGTATTTTTCCACATGAATGTGGCATTTCCAACCATATCCAGCTTTCCATTGATTTTCAGGGAATAGCTACCTGCTGAATCCACATAACAGTCAACTGTACTGCCACTCCCACTTGAGAATCATTCCTATGAAAGGAAATACACAGTCGGTTCTCTCCGGTCGCAGCCGATCCATGCAGGAAAATGCAGGATTGATTACACCAATCAGGGAAGAGATCAATGGTTGTGAGCACTACGGAATGTAACGGCAGTGCCTGTTCCTTTCAGGCGTTTTTTGCAAAGCTCCACACAGATTTTGGCTTTCCTCCTGGAACAAAAATTTTCGCCGAAAACTTAAACATCAGACAGATTCGGTGAAGGATTCATCAAATACTTTCATGGAGACTGTTACCGTTTGGGCGGGATCGTTTAGTAACGGCCTTGTCTTTTTTGAAAGCCATTCAGCACAACAAAATGATTAAAATTCCAGTGTATGATACAGGGGAAATTCCCCGTTTTGTTTCAGTTTCCTCCCGGCTCGTAGCGATATCCCCTTGGCAATAAGTCCGTAGTTGCGGGCTGCGTGAACATTACGGGCATTATCATCGCGGGAAACGCCGCAGTCCAGCCCGACCTGTTCCCAATGGAACCATTTCCCGTAATAGGCCAGTATCATGGCAAGGGATGCAGCACCGCATTCAAGAGCTTCCATTTGCATGACAACAGGAACCTTGCAGACAACGTTTTGGGGCCTTTTCGTGTGTGTGTGTTTTCTCTCTCTCTTCATTGGCACTTCCTCAATTGAGCACAAAGGAGATGGGTGAAATACTCCGTAATGATTTTCGCTTCATAGGTACCGGTTTAGAAAGATCGGTATGGGCTGTGATGGTATAGACCCACTGACCCGCTGCAGGTATCCTTATGAATAAGATAAGCGTCTATATTTTCATCAACACAGATTGGCTTCTGGGAAACAGAACTGATCTCATATTTTTTTCACTCTGCGGCGATCTCCATTCCCTGGTTTTACCCGGGAAATGTCCGTATCAGAAACATAACATTGTAAAGCCTGTTCTCACATACACCTACAGTGCCAAGAGTTGTATCAAGATGACCAAAAAACTCCATATACACAACACCGGCAAGAAGAATGATTAAGGCAGAAAGTATCATCCAGATCCCTGGATTGGTTACACGCACATAATCGTTCAGCTGCTCTGGGGGAATTCACCTGTTCCATGCTTTTTTTTTTTTTCTGAATATCTGTCCATTCATGAAATACACCTCTTTTGTCTGATTGTTTACGTATCTATCCTATTAGAATTTGATTTTTCTGTCTATAATTTTGCATGAGTGGACGAAATACGGCGCAAAAAAGACACTAGGGCGAAATTTGATTTCAATGTCTGTAAATGGTATACATTTTTTAATCAGGTATTAGAGCCTGTTTGAAAAATTTTACGGTTGATTTTTTGACATTTTGTCGGCAGGGGGTTTTTATGATAGCATTGCGTTATTTCTGCGGCTTTTTCTTCAGATTTTTCCATATGCGTTTTTCTGTATGTTTCCATTCCGGGACCGTTTTTGGGAAGTTGGAAAGGGCGGTTGATTGCAATTTTTATTTTTCGCCTTGATGGTTATCCCGTTTTGCACTGTTACTGGCTAATTTAATTTTTTTTGCAGTTAGATTTTCATGTGGATAGCGGGACATCTACGATCTGTTTAATTTCTGTAATGTCAGCATAACCACCTCTTCCGGGTGGCGAAAATAAAAACATCTGGGCGAAAAAACAGTAAAAGACAGCTCCCAGCACACGTTTTTGGCAGAACTGCGAAACTCCTTTACTGCCACATAAATTTTATGCTTTATTTTGTTCTGATAATTCCTGGCTGTGTGAAGCAGCCACTTCATTATCCCCTGCTATCTTCCTCCTTTTTCCTGAAAAAACAGAGAAATCGCCCTGCATCATATGGGCATCTTTTGTCTGTGGCACTCTTCCTCGTCATATCCTGCCTCCTTTCTGTCTCAGTATCTTGTCTCTTTTCCGACTTAAAGCTTAACAACATTATTTTCCATTACCTCACCGATATGGGGATATTTCTAAATATTCCCACCACATTCGTTGAATTTCTACAATTCCGTCTTCAAATCCCTTCAATCAACACTTCCATTGTCTTTTCCAAGCTGTTCTTTTCCGTTTCAGTTTTTCGCACGTAAAATCAAATCATACAGACGATGGTTTCTTCTTCCACATTTCCCAAGGTGTTCCCTGCATCGGTTTTTCAGAATACCGCCAGCTTCTGAAGATATCTCAATAGACATTGCTGTCTGTCCTCCCTCAATCCTGCTGATCGTGTTGGGGCTGATACCTGTTTTTCTGCTTCTTCCTGTGATAAGTGAATTTTACCGCCTTTTTGCGAATACGGTTTCCTAAGTCAATCCAAATCCTGCATTCCGCACGTTACCCAACACATCCTCCTTTGCTGCGACACCGTGTCGCAAAGGTTTTTCTATAACAAAAGACAACGGCTTCAATATTTTTTACGCATTAGCAATACGTAACTTC